>Ga0207038_10121_pt1 | contig 22676 bp, 6 predicted proteins | sample Alteio_BWMinCont_76_FD_153285 | JGI IMG/M metagenome (GOLD analysis project Ga0207038, IMG submission 153285) | Enriched cells from forest soil in Barre Woods Harvard Forest LTER site, Petersham, Massachusetts, United States -... | ecosystem: Environmental > Terrestrial > Soil > Temperate forest >...
GCATATGTATTGGTGACACACCAATTATTACCCCCATAAAAACCATTAAAGCCCCATTGCAAAACAGGCTGCAAAATATCGTGTTGAGTTGAATCTTCTAAGCCATTGAAAATGTATAGCAGTTGCCCGTCTCTGCCAGTGGGTGCGGATGGGACTGTCCAGGTTGTGCTAAAATTATTTATTGTCCCCTGGGTGCTTGGATTAGCCCATTCAGCAAAGGTAATCCAGTTAGGATTATTGGCCGAGGGAATGGCTTCCTGCTTTTTGTTATTTAAAGAAGATGTGTCTTTTACGTTTAAACGCCGGGCTTTAGAAATAGTACCCGTTTGTTTAATTCCAAAATCACCGAAGTCTTGTATAAGTCTATCGGTTCCCTTTTCCAATTTCAAATAATGCCCATTTTGCAAGGTTACATAATTTTCGGGCTCGATAAGATGTACCTGGTCTGCCGGCACCCAGCCAACCCTGGGAAAGAGCACTAATTTGGGGTTCGATGCTGAACTTGTTTTCGCCGTATTTACGGTTGGCGCGGTAATAATTTCTTTTTTACAGCCAATAAAAGCAATTGCAGTAAGTAGTATTACGGTAAACAGGTAATGATTTTTTTTCATATTGATACGGTTTAGTGTTTATCATCAAGGTGTTTCATGAAATAAGGTTTAAGAACGGTTTATATTAATAATACGATCAGCCGTTAAACGATTTTTAATCAAGCTAATAAATTACCAACCAACTTAAACGAAAATATACATAAACAATTCTCGTTTTACGACGTAACGCTTATTTTACAATTAAACATTGCTTTTTGAGAAATAGAAGACTTACGGAGCTCAATTCGGCGTTGTTTATTTTCACAAGGCCTCATGGACGGCTTTGCCGTTTCAAAACTTAAGCCTCTACGATTTTTTTACAAGATATTTCACCTGCAATTGCTTTACAAAACGCAGGCCGCGCTGTAATAAATTGCCCTTGCGATTTTTCAGGAAGTTTTTGATGGCCTGGTAAGCCTGCTGGTCTTCCTTAGTTTCGGTTGGGAATTGCTTTACGGCTTTTTTGGCTATTTGTACATGGTAGGTGTTTTCTTTATTTGAATGTATCCCGCTGCCGTCGTTACCGATGTTGTGTACAAGTGAGGTCGAAGGGTTTAATGTCAGACCGCCTTTCAAAAAGATAGAGGCGTACCAGCGTATAGCCCAGGAATCATTTTTACCGGCTTTAAAACCTTCCAGCTGTTTCCAGAAATTCATGGTGCCTTCGATAGAAAACTGGTCGGTTTTCTTTTTGTCGAACTGTTTTAACAGTACATCAACATCCGGTTCAAAATCTTTCCATGCCCTGGCCCAGGTTGCCCAGCCCCAGCTGGTGGCGGCCCTGAAAAAGAAGGTTTGATGGAGCTTTTTGTTGGTTAGGTTATACATATAAGCACCTATATGCATTACTTTTTCTTCGTTTGCATAGCGGGTTAATGCTTCGTTAAAATATTGCAAAGTATATACGGATGAAAGCAGGTCATCCTCAAAAACGATGACTTTACCATACTCATTTACCAGTTGTGTAACGCCGCTGATGATGGAATTGGCCAGTCCAAGGTTTTCTTTTCGTTCAACCACCTTTACCGATTTAAACCCGGTCACTTCTTTTATCAGTTGCCTAACTTCTTCCACTTTAGCTTTGTCACCATCCGTTTTAGCTGCATCCGAAAAAACAAACAGCCGCGATTCATCGGCCAGCAAATTCTTCTGCAAATAGGTAAGCGTACGGCGGGTATGCTCAGGGCGGTTGTAAACAAATAAGGCTATCGGGGCAAGGTTCTGCATGAATCTCTTTTATATAAAAACATTTGTAAATTTTAACACAGAGATACAAAGAAGGCACAGAGTACACTAAGTTTCAATAGTACCCAATTTTTTTTCTCTGTGTTCTTTGTGCTTTCTTAGCGTTCTCTGTGTTAAAAATATCAACCATATATATAAGCTGTTCTATCTACTTTTTCCAAAGTTATAATCGCAACTTAAAATATACTCACCTGCCCACCGGCTTTTTTACAAAGAACGGTATAAGCATTCGCTAATTGTTCTTTCTTGTTTTTTCCTAAAAGGTTACCCAGGCTGTTTTTAACTACATACTCTGCGCCTATTTTAAAATCGGTTATAACACTTTTTGGTTTCTTTTGGTTGATATAAGTATTAAACTTTGTTACTTCCGGCTCTATGAGCGAAGTAAGGTCATTTTCTATCTCAAAGCCTTCGGTTTGCAATAAATAACGGAGCGAAGTTGGGGTATATACGTTGATATGCCCGTAGGCTAAAAAATGTTTTATCCTTTTATCAACGCCGGCCCGGTAATCAAGTGGCACCTCTATAATGCAATGGCGCGCCACCCGTTTTATCTCACGTAATAACAACCGTTCATGCTCTACATGCTCCAGTACATGCGAAAGTATAATGAGGTCGAAACTGTCATTTTCAAAAGGCAGCTGGTAACCATCAAACAGTTGAACCGACAGCAGGCCATTTATACTTCTCGACAGTATATGTTCCACCCCGCTATCTGATATCTCCACCGCATGGTATTCCGGCGCAAAGTTTTGATCGGCCAGGTATTTTAAAATACTGCCATCCCCTGCCCCAACTTCCAGCACTTTTTTATATTCGCGACCCTGGCTCACATCAATAATATGCTGCGCCTTGTATTTAGCGCCAAGCATACGCCAGGCCTCATCGTGTTTTTGGTAAAATTCGTTATACGCGGTTTTAACATTGCCGCTAATGGTCTGTTCAGCCATATTAAATGTTTAAGCAGTTATCGGGCCTGTAAAAAACTGATGTTGCTTTCCTGTAAAATAATCCGGGTGAAATGCCGGTGAGCGCTAATTCTTTAAACCCTTTGTTTGTCAAAAAGTTTACCCCTTCCCTGTAAAAATCCCGTTCCGAGTCATCCAAAACAATTACACCATTTTCAGACACTGCCTTAACGGCCTGTTTGCAGCAATTTACACGGTCGCGGCCATCAACAATTATAATATCAAAGGTTTCTTCCAGCTTTATAGGCATACGGCAATAATCGCCATCGCGCACCAGTTCGCAATAAATCATTTCAGCATTTTCGGGTTTGGTGCTTACTATCTTATCAAACCATTCCTTATCATGCTCAACAGAAACTACTATGCCTGCATATTTGGCATAAAAATAAGTGGAGTTGCCCGAGCCGAACTCAAAAACTGTATGCTGTTTTTTTAAACGTTCTTTAATAAAATCGATAAACGAATAGGTGACCCAGGGAATAGGATTTCCCTCGCCATCAACCGGGGACCTGCTATCAAAGCCTTTGAACCAGCCAATATCATTAAGGTACCCTTTATGATTAAACGACAACAACATCTTCAGCCGGCGGGGGCTGGTTAATACCTGGAGTACGGATGAAACTTTATTCAACGTTTGATTATTTTTTGAAACAGCGAAATTAAAAATAATGATTTAAACATCATCACTGCCTGGTCGTTAACTTTTGGAATAAATACGATAAAGAATGTGGCGCTTGCATAGGCAACCAACGTCGAAATGGCAGCGCCCATCATACCCATACGCGGTATCAGTATAAGATTAAGCAAAATATTTACAATTGCGCCAAAGCCGGTACGTATAAATGTAAGCTTATTAAAATTTTCGGCAATTAAATACTGGCTGCTGGCTGCCCCCAAAAACACAAACACGCCCGACCATATATGCACCGATAATGTAGGCGCGGCATAGGCATATTCAGGCGTTAACACTTTGTAAATCAGCGGAGCAGCAAAAGTAACGACGATAGCTACCGGCAAACTCAGGTAAACCATCAGGTCGTATAAATGTTGTATGCGTTTTTTGTACCGGGCAGCATCGTCACGTTTAGCATTTAATATGGCCGGGAATAAAGAAGTTACAATTACGGCAGGTAAGAAATTCCAGGCCTCGCTAAAATTAGCAACGGTGGCATAAGCGCCCGCTTCCTTAACGCTGTACATATTTTGGAGCATAAACTGGTCAATCTTCATATATAAGGCCACCATAATGCCCGATAGCATCAACGGCCACGAATATTTGAACAACTTTTTGGAAAGATCAAAATTAAACGACCATTTGAGTATGCTTCGTTGCTTGCGCTGGTAGGTGAAGTAATATCCAATCGAAATCAGCAGGAAATCAAAAGTGTAAGCATATACAAACCAAATCAATGGCATTTTATTAAATATCAGTACCAGTTTTACAGCCGCAGATATTAGGTTGCCTACAATTTGCACCTGCATAATATACTTTGACTGCACTTGTGACTGAAAATAAGCGTCAATCACCGTAAAAGCCTGTATTACCCCGATAAACGAAAAAATAAACACATAGCTATAAGGTGTTTGTTTGGCTGGTAAGATAGTATAGGCGATATAAATTAAAGGGATACAGCAACAGCCGGCAAATACCTTCATCCAAAAAGAAGTGCCTAAGATCTGGTCGCGATTATCAGGAAACTGGTGGAGTTCTTTTACGATAAATTGGTCTAACCCGAGCGTGGCAATAGCCGAGAAAAAATAAATGTAAACAACCCCGCCGGTTAAAATACCGTTATATAACCTGCCCAGGTATCTCGCCAGTATAATACTGACGATCATTTTTATCGCCAAACTCCCCACACGGCCAACAAACAGCATTCCCGTATTTTTAAAATACTTTTCAAATGCCTGCTGATCAAAACCTGGAATATTTGGGAAACGCATATTTGGCAAAGGTATTGTTTTTGGTGGATTATGTTGATTAGGTGAATGGTTGATTGGGTTGATTAAGTGAGTTGTTTTTTTAGTCGGAAAGTTGGAAAAGTCCGGAAGTCCGACCGCATGCCGCCTTAGTTTTGGCGGTGGCGCAAAGAAGCTGCAAAGGCCTAATCCACCAAAAGGCCGTATCATAACTCAAATGATACGGCCTTTAAATTCAAACGATAGTGCAACATCAAACCATTGTTCTTTTTACCATGGTCTATGGACTATGAGCCATGGACTAACATCAGTACTTCAATATAATATACCCTGTTTTATGCTTATTCTCACCGTTAGCGGTATAATCTAACGAGTAAAAATAAGTACCCGGTAACTGCATTTTACCATCGACGTTTGAATGCCCGTCAAACAATTTCGAGCTATTATCATAACCTTTGATTTGGTAGATCATCACCCCGTTACGGTCAACTATTAGTAGCCGGTTATCGGGATAATTGCTAATGCCATCAATGGTTAAATAGTCATTGATACCATCCCCATTTGGCGAAACGCCTTCGTGCACTACAATACCGTCACTTACAATGCTTACGTTATCAGCAGGTTTTGTAACTGATATTTGCTGATAAGTGTTATTATCCGGTGGTGCAGTATAATTCACCGTGATGATAACCGTTTTGGTGGTTATGCCATCCTGTGCGGTTACTACCGTAGTTATGGTATTAGCGCCAATACTCAACGCAATGGCTGATGATTTGTCGCCCGATGTTACTGCGGAACCATTCACGGTTATCGTTGCATTCGGGTCTTTTGCAGTAGGGATAATCTGTATAGATGGGGTACTGCTGTAAATGGATACAGTGTAGTTTAAATACCCGGGGCCGGTAGCGCCGGTAAGCCTGTAATACGGATAAGTTGCTATCGATGCTATTTCGGCATTGCTTGATGGCCCTGCCCTGTTAACAGTTATAGTAACAGTTTTAGTAGTTACACCGTCCTGTGCTGTTACAACGGTTGTTATCAAATTCGGGCCGATAGCCAATGCTATGGGCGCCGATGCTGTACCCGAAATTGTTGGTGTACCATTTACGGTCATTGTTGCATTCGGGTCTTTTGTTGCAGCGATAACTTCTATAGATGTTGTGCCATTGGTTACGGCTTCGCTATAATTCAAGTACCCCGGGCCGGTAACGCCAACCAGCGAAGACTCTTTTGGATTCGTAGTGATCGACGCTATTTCGGCATTGCTCGATGGGCCTGCCCTGTCAACAGTTAAAATAATGGTTTTAGTGTATCCACCCAATGCTGACGTTACAACCGTTGTTATGGTGTTAGCGCCGATGGCCAGCGGGATACTTGCCGATGCAGCACCGGATATAACCGCTACGCCATTCACGGTAATGGTTGCATTTGGGTCCAGCGCGGTTGGTATTACCTGGATAGATGTGGTGCTATTGGTTACCGCTTCGGTGTAATTTAAATTCCCCGGGCCTGTTACACCCACCAATGTCGATTCTTTTGGGTTTGTGGTTATGGATGCCAGGTCTGGATTGTAGGTAGGCTTCACCCTCGTTACTGTTACGGTATAGGTATCGGTGGTGATGCCATCCTGTGCGGTTACCACGGTGGTGATCACATTAGGCCCGTAGGCTAAAGGAATATTGGACGATGCGGAACCTGACGTTACCGCTGCACCGTTCACGGTCACTGTAGCGTTAGCATTATTGGTGGTTGGCGTTAAGGTTATGGTATTAGTGGCATTAAGCACACTTACCGTATAGCTCGTTGTGCCCGTTGCAAAAGACGGGGTTAGGAAACCGGCACTCAATGTAAGGCTTGCAAGGGTTGCGTCGGTTGAAGGACGTGTAACCACTACGGTATAAGTTTCTGTTGTTGTGCCGTCCTGTGCAGTTACAATAGTAGTGATGGTATTGTCGCCAATCGCCAGCGGGATACTTGCCGAAGGTGACCCTGATGCCACTGTTGCTCCGTTAACCGTTACTGTAGCGGTAGCATCGTTGGTAGTTGGTGTTACCGTAATGGATGTCGTGCTGCTGCTTACCGAGGCTGTATAGCTCGTTGTTACTGTTAAAAAGGATGGTGTTAACGTACCGCTGCTGAGCGCAAGGTCCGCAAGCCTTGCGTCTGCCGATGGCGGGCGCGTTACTATTACGGTATAAGTATTTGTCGATACGCCATCTGGACCAGTCACCACAGTAGTGATAGTATTAGGACCAACGGCTAAAGGAATACTTTCCGATGGCATACCGGATATTACTTCTACACCATTTACCCTAACTATTACAGCAGGGTCAGGGTCGGTGGCTGTTGGGGTTACCGTCATTGACGATACCGCATTAATAACTGATGCCGTATAATTATTTGTGCCGCTGGCAAAAGTTGGCGTTAATGTACCGCTGCTTAATACCAGGCTGGCCAGCGTAATGGGGTTAAGTACTACTTTTATATTCACTGTGGCCTGGCCGCTGCCTGCAACATTATAGGCGGTAACGGTATAATTTGTTGCAGGGCTCAGCGCTGTCGGGGTCCCGCTTATCGTTCCTGTAGTTTGGTTAAAGCTTAAACCTGCAGGTAAAGCTGTCCCTATGTAGTAGCCGCCGATAGGTGAAATTTCCTTAACGGTATTGGCAGTTTGATCGGTTACATATACATTACCGGCGCCATTTACCGCTATTCCAAATAGCTCGTCACCGCCGCCGGGGCCTATGGTTACCGGTGCGCCGCCGCCGGCTGGTATTTCTTTTACCAGGGCGTGGCCGCTATCAACAACAAAAACATTGCCCATAACATCTGCCGCTACGCCGAACGGATTAATAAACCCGGAACCAACGTTAACCGGTGTGCCGCCGCCCGCAGGGATCATCGTTATAGTGGCAGCGCCGCCATTGCCCACGTACACGTTGCCCGCCCCATCAACTGCTACGCCGTATGGGTTTGGCGTGGAAGCGAAGGTAACCGGGCTGCCGCCGCCGGATGGTATTTCTTTTACGGCATTGTTCCCATTATCGGCCACATATACATTGCCGGCTGCATCAACAGCCACACCCGTTGGGTGATTAAACCCTGAGGCTATGCTCGTGGTGCTGCCGCCCGAAGCAATTTCATATACCGCGTTATTGGTAAAATCCGCCACATACACGTTGCCTGCTGCATCCACCGCTACGCTGGATGGTTTACTAAAGCCTGTGCCAATGCTGGCAGGGCTGCCGCCGGGAGGTATTTTCTTTACTAAACCGTGGCCGCCATCCGCTACATAAACGTTGCCGGCTGCATCTGCTGCAACGCCCTGGGGTTCATTAAAACCCGAAGCTACAACTGTGGCACTGCTGCTATAGGCCGGAGGGGCTACACCGATACTTGTGGGGGTTAATGGTACGATGGCTGACCCCTGTGCATAAGTTTGCGGGCTGCTATAACTGAAAGCAGGCGCAGCATAAGGGGCTACGGTGATATTTACCACGGCTGACTTATTGCCGGTATTGCCTATTGCGGTTACGGTATAATCTGTCGCAGGGCTGGCAGCCCCGGGGGTACCACTGATAACACCTGTGCTGCTGCTAAAGCTTAATCCCTTCGGTAAAAATTTATTTAAATGATAGCCACCATCCGGGGGGCATTGCAATATGTTCTCTTGAGGTGTTATGTCAATTACATTATATTGAATAGTATACACATCACCGGCCGGATCGACCGCAACGTTGCTATATGAAAACTCAAAGGGATCATTATAAAAAAGTTCTTTCGGACTTCCACCTGCAGCGGGATATTCAACCACATCTTCATCACCGGTGGCAAAAATATTGCCGGCCGCATCTACTCCTATCGGCCCCGCGCCCACACCGGGAAAAAGTGTAATGGGCACAGTGCCGCCTGCCGGTAACTTTTGTATGCCAATATTATCTGCTACATATATATTTCCGCTTCCGTCAATAGCCAGGCCAGTTGGAGCGGTAACCCCCGAAATTACAGTAATAATAGTTCCGCCGCCGGCTGGTATTTCTTTCACCGCGTTATTACCGCTATCGCTTACATATACATTACCTGTAGCATCAATAGCCAAACCTTGCGGGTCGCTAAACCCTGTAAAGGTAGCCTGACCGCCGCCAGCCTTAAATTCCACAACATTGTTATTGAGCTCATCGGCAACGTAAATATCCCCGGCAGCGTCCACAACTATACCCGTCGGCGCGTTCAGGCCGGTGGCTACTGTTACAGGCGGCCCGCTGAACGAATATTTTTGAACAATGCCACCCATCGATTCGTAAGCATTTCCCGATGCATCAAGCCCCAAATAAGAGCCGTATCGGCCCTCAAAAGTGAGATTCCCGATCCCGTTTCCACCATACTGATTATAGCCGTCTGGAGATACATTGGCGCTGGTTGGCACAAGGGGCGAGATCGGAACGCTCACCATATAGTTTTGAGGACTGACATAACTTAAAGCAGTAATATCCAAAACAGGTTTGTTTATAGTTACCGTATAAGTTTGCTTTGTAATGCCGTTTTCGGCTGTCACCACAACGGTAATGGTATTTTGGCCTGTAACGAGCGTTATAGGGCTTGATGCCGTACCCGAGGCCACCGTTGTGCCATTTACAGTAACAACAGCCAGGGGATAATCGGTCGTCGGCGTAATAGTGATACTTGGATCAGTTGCAAGTACGCTACTGGTATAACTGGTCACCGTTGGCGAAAAAGATGGCGTAAGCGTTCCGAGGCTCAGCGCAAGGGCCGACAAGGTTGCATCCGGTGAAGGTACACGCGTAACGGTTACCGTATAAGTATTTGTTGATACGCCATCTGCACCCGTTACTATGGTGGTGATGGTATTGGGGCCATTTGCTAAAAGAATGCTTGCGGATGCCGAACCAGAAGCTACCGTTGTACCGTTTACCGTTACTGTTGAAGTACCCAGACTGGTTGTTGGCGTTACCGTAATTGATGTTATAGTTGCGGGTACCAATGCCGAATAGGCGGTTGTTCCGCTTGCAAAGGATGGCGTTAATGTACCGCTGCTTAATACCAGGTTTGCCAGTGTAATGGGGTTGTTTATTACTTTTATATTGACGGTTGTGCTGCCGCTGCCACCAAGGTTATAGGCGGTAACGGTATAATTTGTGGCCGGGCTCATCACGGTTGGCGTACCGCTGATAACGCCTGTCGTTTGATTAAAGCCTAATCCTGCCGGAAGGGCCGAAATATAATAGCCCCCTACAGGTGTAAATTGGTTAACACTACCTGCCGCTGCATAAACACGGCCTGCGCCATCGATAGCTAAACCAGGGGCGACTATGTTAGAGGCGATGGTTGTGACGCTACCGGCAGATATCTCTCTAACATCGCTATTACCTGTTTCACCAACAAATACGTTGCACTCAAAGTCAACTGCTATGCCCTGCGGCGCGTTAAACCCGAAACCTAACGTAACCGGGGCGCCACCGCCAGCGGGTAACTCTTTTACTGCATTGTTGCCCGTATCGGCCACATATATATTGCCTGCTGCATCAACGGCCACACCACTGGGCTTGTTAAACCCGGAACCTAAAGTAACAAGCGCGCCACCACCTGTCGGGATCTCTGTTATCGTATTGTTGCCCATATCCGCTACATACACATTGCCCGCAGCATCAACCGCCACCCCTTCGGGGGTTACAAAACCAGAGCCTATACTAACCTTGGTTGAACCGCCAGTCGCGATCTTATAAACTGCCCCTTTGCTGCCGGAAACTGATGTGTTGCGCGAATCGGCTACATATATGTTGCCGGCTGCATCAACCGCTATGCCCTGCGGCCCGTTAAAGCCCGAACCTATGGTAACAGCAGCGCCACCGCCTGCAGGTAGTTTACTTATGGTAGTTTGGTTAGTGTTAGCAACATATATATTGCCTGCTACATCAACCGCAACACCTTGCGCCGCTGTATAACTCCCCAAAACAACGGGCGTATTGTTATAAGCCGGTGTAGCCACAGCACCGCCGCTGCTTGATGGCGTAAGCGGCGAAATGGCCATGCCCACGGTATAGGTTTGCGGGCTGCTATAGCTAATTACAGGCGCAAGCGGCAATACAACTGTAATATTCAGTGTTGCAAAAGTGCTGCCGCTGCTGTTGTGGGCCGTAATAGTATAATTTGTTGCCGGGCTGGGCCCGGTAGGCGTACCGCTGATAATACCTGTATTTTCATCAAAATTAAGGCCGGCAGGCAGGCCCGGGCTTATAAAATACCCCCCAGCCGCTTTAATTTCTTGAACGGTATTGGTGCCCCCGTTCGATTCGTATATGTTTCCTGCACCGTCTAACGCTATCCCGTTTGGCTGACTGAGCCCCGCGGCTATTGTAAACTGGGGGGCGCTATTAGCAGGGAATTCTATTACGGCTCCATATCCCTCATCAATTACAAACACATTTCCTATGCAATCTACAGCCACACCTGTGGGCGAATACAAGTTATTGCCTAATCCATTTATCCCGGGATAGTTATTTGGCGAATATTCTGCTATCTGGGAACCCTCCGCGATTGGCAATATAAAGGACTCAAAAATATTTCCAAGCCTGTCAACTGCTATGCCGGTATCGTAATTATTATCATCATTACTTGCAAAGCCCGTGCCTCCACCAACCAGGAATTCGGTTATCGCGCCGTACCCGCCGGAGGTTTCTAACACATACACATTCCCTTTACTGTCCACAGCTACACCATCAGCATCACCAAATGGCTTGGTAGTGATAGCGCCGCCACCGGCAGGTATCTCTTTAAGATCGCCGGAATCAATTACCCACATGTTTCCGCTAGGGTCAATCGCCACCCCGGATGGACTTGTAAACCCGGAGCCTACAGCAATAGGTGTGCCGCCGCCGGCAGGGATTTTCTTTACCAGCTTATTGCCCTGGTCGGCTACATAAATGTTACCGGCAGCATCAGTTCCGATACCCCCGGGGCCGTTGAATCCTGAAGCAAAAGTAACAGCGCTGCTGGCATAGCCGTAAGCCGCTACCCCGCTGCTGGTTGGCGCAAGCGTAACAGCCTGTGCGGCTGTAAAGGTTTGCGGGCCGGCATAACTCAGGCTAAGGCCTGATGGCGGGCGTACTACATTTATAGTATACGTATCTGTAGTTACGCCATCCTGTGCTGTAACTGTAGTAGTGATAGCGTTATCGCCTACTATTAGTGGCAAGGCGGCCGAAGCGGAACCCGATGCTACAGTTGTACCGTTTATTGTAACAGTTGCAGTGGCATCGGTAACGGTTGGTGTAACCGTAACCGAGGTTGTTGCGTTGCTTACCAATTCCGTATAGGAGGTTGTGCCTGTAGCAAAAGCCGGTGTAAAGGTACCCGTACTTATGGTGAGGTTTGAAAGCGTGGCTATTGTTAAAGCCGGCCGTGTTACCGTTAGGGTATAGGTATCAATTACGGCGCCGTCGGTTACTACTATGGTAAAATTATTATCGCCAAAACTAAGTGGAATTGCCGTTGATGCCGACCCCGATGCTACAGTTGTCCCGTTAATCTTTATGGTGGCTGAACCATCGGCCGTTGTAGGGGTAATTGTAATTGATGCTACGGTATTGCCCACCGTTTCGGTATAATTTTTTGTACCCGTAGCAAAGGCCGGCGTCAATGTACCGCTGCTTAACAACAGGTTGCTAAGGCTGGTATTGTTTGTTAACACTTTTATATTCACCGCTGCCTGGCCGCTGCCGCTGCTGTTAAAGGCGGTTACGGTATAGTTTGTAGCAGGGCTTGCCGCAATTGGCGTGCCGCTGATAACGCCGGTACCAGTATTAAAACTTAAGCCAGCCGGTAATGTCGTATTTATAAAATATCCGCCAATGGGGCTCATTTCCTGTGACGGGCTGTTGGTTTGATTGCTGATATATAGATTGTCTGTAACCCCTATTGCTATATCAGACGGCGATGTGATAGCAGTGGTCAATACAACGGGGGCGCCGCCGCCGGCGGGTATCATCTTTACGGCATTATTGCTAAGGTCGGCCACATATACGTTGCCTGCGCCGTCTACCGCTACGCCTTGCGGCTGATTGAACCCGGAACCAATAGCCACCGGGCTGCCGCCGCCGGCAGGTATCATCTTTATTGCATTATTGCCCTGGTCGGCTATGTACAGATTTCCTGCACCATCTACCGCAACGGCCGATGGCGAATTAAAAGCTGTGCTCAAAGTAACCGGGACAGTGCTTCCGGCCGGAATTTTATATACGGTACCATTACTATTATCGGTAAAATATATATTACCCGCAGCATCTACCGCTATGCCGATTGGAGAAGAGAAACCGGAGGCAATTGTAGTTGTTGCGCCGCCGGCGGCTGCTATCTTCTTCACCGCACCGTGATACGTATCGGTCACATATACATTACCTGCGGCATCTACTGCCACACCCTGGGGCGACGAGAACCCCGTGCCTATAAGTGAAGACGCGCCACCCCCCACCGGGAATTTCTTTACGGCGTTATGGTTTGAAAATGTCACATATACGTTGCCTGCCGCATCTACCGCTATAGCTGTTTGCCCCGTAAACCCCTGGCCGATGCTGGTGAGGGCACTGCTATAAGCCAGGGATGGCACTGTACCGCCGCTGTTTGTCGGTATCAGCGGCGTAATTGCCGAGTTTATAGTATATGTTGGTGGTGTGCTGTAACTTATAGCAGGCGCCTGTGCAAATAGTTTAACAGATGCCGCCGTTATCATAACTATTGTTGCCAACAGCACTGTTCCAAAATACCTGATGGCCTTACCAACGGTTTGTTTTAACTGCTTTGCAGGCGTGGCTGCGGCTAATGAAGGGTAGAGGTTTCTCATAACAATATATTTAAAAGTATATACATTGGCGGTTGGGCCGTATTAAAATGCTTTAACATAAAAAGACATTTCCCGTAACCTTGCATCTCAAAAGATAAAAGGATGATGAACAGGGGGATTCATCCACAGGAATATCTTGTTGTCAATATCTATCAAAATTAAATAAGCTATTTTTCGCGAAACACAATCCGGGGTTCTTCCGGGTACATTAAAAGATGACCAAGGTTTAGTATTAGTGATATACAGTTTAAACTAAAAAGGTATCTGTTATAAAGATATAACGAAATACTTTACAAAAACAAATTTTTTAACACTTAAATAGCTTCATAACAAGGTTATTACATTAAAGTATATGGTCGATAGTGCATACACCATAGCAGCACTTTTAGTCCGTGGTCAATAGTCCTTAGCAGCAAGTGGTTACTCTTTTACTATGGACTATTGACTATGGTTTATGGACTAATTAATACTTTAATATAATATACCCTGTTTTATGCTTATTCTCTCCGTTAGCCGCAGTATAATCCAAGGTATAAAAATACGTGCCGGGCAACTGCATTTTACCATCTGTACTTGAGTGCCCGTCAAACAGTTTCGAGCTATTGTCATAGCCTTTAGTTTGATAAATCATTATCCCGTTACGGTCAACTATCATTAATCTATTATCAGGATAGTTGGTAATGCCGTCAATGGTTAAATAGTCGTTGATACCATCCCCATTTGGCGAAACACCCTGGTGTACCACTATGCCGTCATTTTCAATGGGAATGTTATCAGTTGGTTTTGTAACTGATATTGACTGGTCGAGGCTGTTTTCTCCCGATGGCCCGTTCCTCGTTACAGTAATAGTATAAGTTTTTATAGTAGTACCATCCTGTGCTGTTGATACAATATTAATAACATTGCCACTCCCAACAGATAATGCAATTGGCCCCGAGGCGTTGCCCGATACTACATCGGTACCGTTTACTGTCAAAGTCGCCATTGCATCCTGTTCAGTCGCCGTTACCGTACAGCTGCTTACCGAATTTGCATACGATGCGGTGTAGTTGACATAGCTTGGCCCGCTCACAATAGTAAGGTTTGCAGCAGGTGCCAATTTTATTGAAGTAAGCAAAGCATCGCTTGGCAGTTCCCTGGTTGCCGTTATGGTATAGGTTTTGGTGGTTACACCATTTTGCGCCGTTACCACGATATTGATCACATTGCTGCCTACATTTAAGGGTATTGAAGGTGATGCCACACCCGATGCTACAGTTGTGCCGTTAACGGCGATGGTAGCTGTTGCATCCTGTACTGTTGAGGTAACGGTAACACTCGTTGTGGTATACGGCACCGACGTTGTATAATTAACATAGCTTGGGCCGCTTGCAATAGTAAGTGTTGCTGCCGGGGTAAATTTTATAGAGGTTAACAGGGCATCGGTTGATGCCACCCTGGTCACTGTTATTTTATATGTTTGGGTGCTTGTGCCATTTTGGGCTGTTACTATTGTATTTATAACGTTGGCGCCTAACGATAGTGCAATTGGTATGGAAGCCGAACCTGATGATACTATTGTTCCGTTTACTTTTACCGTAGCCGTTGCATCGCTTGTAGTTGGTGTTATGGTAATTGATGTTGTGGCATTGGTTACACTTGCTGTATAAGTGGTTGTAGCCGTTGCAAATGCAGGGGCCAAAGTGCCGCTGCTTATTTTTAAAGCACTAAGGCTTGCATTTGCAGATTGTGCCCTGGTTATAGTTATAATAACGGTTTTAGTAGTTACCCCATCCTGCGCTGTTATTACAGTTGTTATTGTATTTGGGCCGGTCAATAATGGGATACTTGCTGATGCCGAACCCGAAGCTACGGCTGCTCCATTCACAGTTATGGTTGCTGTTGCATCCTGTGCTGTTGGGATAACCTGTACGCTGCTTGTACTATTTATAACAGCTGCTGTGAAGTTCAGATAGCCGGGGCCTGTGGCGCCCGTCAATGTTGTTGCGGGGCTTAGGGCTATTGAACTCAACAGCGCGTTAGATGACAATGTACGGTTAACCGCTATCGTATATGTTTTGGTAGTTGTGCCATTCTGGGCTGTAACAATTACAGTAACAGTGTTACTGCCCACATTCATCGGTATCTCTGACGACCGTACGCCGCTGGCTAAGGATATGCCATTAACTGTTATGGTAGCGCCCGGATTGTTGGTTGTTGGCAGTACTGTTATGCTTGAAGTGAAATTTGAAATAACATCGGAATAGCTGGTTGTGCCCGGCGAAAAAACAGGGCTTAATGTACCGTTGCTGATGGTAAAGTTGCTTAGGGTTGCATCCGCTGATGGAAGCCTGGTAACCGTTATAATAACTGTTTTAGTGGTTACGCCATCCTGTGCAGTCAATACGGTGGTAATGGTATTTGTGCCAAGGTTTAGCGCGATAGCTTGTGACGGGGACCCCGACGCGACAGGGGTACCATTCACAGTTATCGTTGCAGTCGGGTCCTTTGCTGTAGGAATAACCTGGATGCTGGTTACGCTATTTGCTGCTGCCGCGTTGAAATTCAAATAGCCGGGCCCGGTAGTCCCAACAAGCGTTTCAACAGGGCTGGTCGTTATGGATGCCAGCAGGGCATTGGTAGATGGCGGGCGGGTTATAATTATGGTATAGGCCTGTGAAGTTACGCCATTCTGCGCCGTTACAATAATAGAAAGGGTGTTACTGCCAACATTTATTGGTATTTCTGGCGACCGTACCCCTGATGTTATCGTTGTTCCGTTAGCGGTTACCGTAGCGTTTGGGTCATCGGTTGTCAGCAGTACAGTTATACCCGCGGTAATATTGGCTATAGCATCAGTATAACTGGTTGTACTTGCCGAAAAGGCGGGGCTTAATGTACCATTACTGATGGTAAAGCTGCTTAAAGTTGCGTCTGTTGCCCCGCGGCTTATTGTTATGGTATAGGTTTTAGTGGCGATGCCGTCCTGGGCTGTCACTACGATATTGATTACATTGGGGCCAATAGCCAACGCAATTGGCGCCGATGCTTCACCCGATGCAACAGCTGTACCATTTACCTTTATGGTTGCTCCTGCATCCTGCACTTTTGAGGTAACCTGAACGCTGGTTGTTCCAACATCAACTAATGTTGTATAATTCAGAAAACTCGGGCCGGTTACAACAGTAAGAATTTCTGCCGGCGTTAACTTTATAGAAGTTAATAGGGCATCCGCTGACGGGGCCCTGGTTGCTGTAATAGTATATGTTTTGGTTGTTATCCCATCCTGCGCTGTAGATACAACGTTGATAACGTTGCTGCCTACTGCTAAGGGAATTGGAGGGGATGCCGAGCCTGATGCTACAGGGGTGCCATTCACCGATATGGTGGCAGTTGGGTCTTGCACTACTGCGGTAACCATAACACTGCTTGTTGCATTGGGAACCGAAGTTGTGTAATTTACATAACTTGGGCCGGAAACAACTGTAAGCCCCGAATTCGGCGTTAACCCGATAGAGGTCAGCAACGCATCGCTTGATCCACGCCCTAAGTTTATGGTATAAGTTTTTGTTGTTGCACCATTTTGTGCCGTTACTACAATATTGATAACATTAACGCCATAGGCTAACGGGATTGATTGGGATGCCGTGCCCGATGCCACAGCTATGCCATTCACCGTCATGGTAGCAGTTGCGTCCTGTAATGTTGGTGTTACGGTGATGCTGCTTGTCGTACCTGGCACCGTTGCCGTATAATTTACATAACTTGGGCCTGCCACAACAGTCAGCGGTGTAGCCGGAGTTAAGGCAATCGAAGTTAACAGCGCATCAATTGACCCGTACGATAAGGTTATAATGTAGGTCTTGGTTGTTACGCCGTCCTGTGCAGTGCATACCGTATTAACTATGTTTTGGCCCGGTGTTAATGGAATTGACGGGGACGCCACTCCTGACGCAACAGGCATACCATTCACCGTTGTGGTAGCAGTTGGGTCCTGCTCCGTTGCCGTAACAGTAACACTGGATGTTGCAAGGGGGACTAATGCCGCATAATTAAGAAAACCCGGGCCGGGCACATTTGTCAGCGTTATCAAAGGTGTTAAGTGTATAGAGCTTAAAAGCGCATCATTTGAAGCGCGGTCTACCGTTACGGTATAAATTTTTGTCCCGGTACCATCCATTGAACTTACAAATATTGTGAAAGTATTAAGGCCAATTGCTAAATAGCTTGACGTGGTCGAGCCCGATGCCACGATTCCGCCATTCACCTTTATTATTTCGGTAGCATCGGCGGCAGTTGGGGTTAAATTGATTGATCCGGTGCCATTAGTTACGTTTACAGTATAACTGGTTGTTGCAGTTGAAAAAGACGGGCTTAGCGTACCCGGGCTGATGGTAAGATCGGAAAGGCTGGCAATTGCTGTTGGCGTGTTTATTATTGTTACCGTATAAGTATTTGTTGAAACCCCGTCTTGTGCTGTCACAACAATAGTAATGGTATTTGTGCCCGGGGTTAAAGGAATACCAGCCGAAGCCGAACCTGATGCAACCGTTGTACCGTTTACCGTTACCGTGGCAGTAGGGTCAGTGGTTGTTGGGGTTATAGTAATTGAAGTGGTATTGATATCTACCAATGCCGTATAACTGTTTGTACCGCTCGCGAAAGAGGGAGTTAATGTACCGCTGCTTAGCACAAGGTTTGCAAGTGTAACCGGGTTGCTTACTATTTGGATGTTTGCAGCAGCAGCGCCGCCACCTGCAATGTTATAGCCGGTAATTGTATAGTTCGTAGCCGGGCTTACCACTGTTGGCGCCCCGCTAATGATACCCGTTGCCGGATCGATTCTTAAACCTGCCGGTAAGGCGGATATGTAATAGCCGCCCACCGGTTTAATTTCTTTAACCAACCGGGTACCCAATTCACAAACATACACATTGCCGGGGCCCGCTACCGTTAAGCCCTGCGGGCTGCTGAAATTGGGGCCAATGCTAACCGGGGGCCCGCCGCCAACAGGGATCTCCTTTACTGCATTGTTGCCCGTATCGGTTATATATACATTGCCTTCGGCATCAACCGCTACCCCGGTTGGGTTATTGAAGCCGGAACCGATGATAACCGGTAGGCCGCCTCCCGCAAGGATCATTTTTACCTCGTTGTTGCCTGCATCGGCTACATATACATTACCCGTAGCGCCTACGGCAACGCTGGCCGGCTGGTTGAAACCCGCGTATAAAACAACCGGGGGGCCGCCAACCGGGAATTCCACTACGGAATTGCTGCCTGCATCGGCTACATACAGGTTACCCTGGGCATCTATTGCTACCCCGGCCGGACTATTGAACCCAAACCTTATGCTAACCCCGGCCCCGCCGCCTGCGGGGATTTTATATACGGCCCCTCCATTGGCAATATATAAATTGTCTGCAGCATCTACGGCCATACTCTTCGGGTTACCGAACCCCGAGGCTATGGTAACCGGGGTGCTGCTGCCAACAGGAAACTCCACAACTGTCGCTGTTGCAGCATCGGCCACATACATATTGCCTGTTGCGTCTACGGCTACACAATCCGGCTCAAATAATCCGGTGTTTATGAGGACTGCGGTGCTGCTATAGGCAGGGGGCGCCACCCCATTACCGCCGGTTGGTAGCAGCGGCGCAATAGCCGTGCCCACGGTATAGGTTTGCGGGCTGCTGTAACTGATAGCAGGCAATGGCGGAAGGTCAACTTCTATACTAACTGTTGCAAAGGTACTGCCACTGCTATTATAAGCGGTAATGGTATAATTTGTTGCCGGGCTGCCCACGATAGGGGTCCCGCTGATAATGCCCGTGTTTTGATCAAATCCCAGCCCGGCCGGTAACGAAGGGCTTATATGGTAGCCGCCAACAGGTGTGATTTCTTTAACCGCATTGTTGCCTGCATCGGCCACGTATACATTGCCTGCAGCATCTACTGCTGCCCCCCACGGATTTTTCAACCCCGAGCCTATTGTAACCTGGGCGCCGCCGCCCGCCGGGACCTCAATTATCGCCGGGTTATTAAGATCGGCCACGAATATATTTCCGGCGCCGTCAACCGCTATACCGGATGGGGCGCTTAACACTGCGCCTAATTGACCAGCCCTATAGCCGTTGGCTGCCACGAATTCTGTCACCTTGTTGCTTGACTGCGCAGCTACATACACGTTGCCTGCACCGTCCACAGCCACGCCGGAAGCCTCGCCGCCGGTTCCTGAACCGTTGATCACGGCACCATCGAACCCCCCGTTGCGATAATCGGATGCAAACACATTGCCGCTGGCATCTAAAGCTATCCCGGCAGGGTTATTGAAGCCGTCCAGGCTGATAACCGGGCCACCGCCAACCGGGATTTTCTTGACCGCGTTGTTCCCGTAATCGGCTACATACACATTCCCTGCGGCGTCAACCGCTACACCTGATGGCCCGTTGAACCCGGAACCTAAGGTAACCGGGGCGCCGCCGCCCGCAGGTATCTCCTTAACTGCATTGTTGCCGTAATCGGCTACATACACATTGCCTGCGGCATCTGCGGCTACGCCCCTCGGCGCACTGAAGCCTGAACCTAAGGTAATGGGGCTGCTGCTATAACCGGGTGCAGCCACCCCGCTGCTTGTTGGCGCAAGGCTTATAGCCGTGCCGGCTGGGTAGGCTTGCGGGCCGCTGTAACTGATGCTAAGGCCGGCAGGCGGCTGCGTTACTGTTAGTGTATAAGTATCTGTTGTTATGCCATCCTGCGCGGTTACTACTGTAGTGATAGTATTAAGGCCCGTAGTTAGGGGCAGGCTTTGCGAAGCTGAACCTGATGCCACGGCTACACCATTTACTGTTATTGTTGCGGTTGCATCGCTGGCGGTTGGCGTTACTGTAATTGATGCTGTAGTATTGCTTACCTGTGCAATATAGTCTCGTGTCCCCGTTGCAAAAGCCGGGCTTATGGTACCGGTACTGATTGCAAGACCGGCAAGGCCTGCATTTGACGATGGTATGCGTGTTAAGATAACCGTATAAGTATCTATTATTGTTCCGTCGGTTACTGTTATGGTTATAGTATTGGGGCCTAAAGCTAAAGGCAGGCTTGCGGATGCCGAGCCCGAGGCTACAATTGCGCCGTTAACCGTTATGGTAGCTGCGCCGTCGCCGGTTGTCGGGGTTACCATAACTGATGTAACCGGGCTGCTTAGAGATGCCGTATAGCTTTTTGTACCGCTTGCAAAGGCGGGCGATAATGTACCTGTGCTCAATACCAGGTTTGTAAGATTGGTGTTATTTGCTGATATCGTAATACTTACCGTTGCCGAACTGCTGCCGTTGTTATTATAAGCTGTTATGGTATAATTTGCTGTAGCGCTTACAGCCGTTGGCGTACCGCTGATAACGCCTGTAGTATTATTAAAACTTAGGCCGGCAGGTAAGAACGGACCTATATAATAGCCTCCCACCGGTGCTATTTTTTTTACTGCATTGTTGCCCTTATCGGCTACATAAATGTTGCCCTTACGGTCTATTGCTACGCCAGTCGGATTATTGAACCCCGAATTTATGGCAACCGGGGTGCTGCCACCCGCAGCAAGCTGCCATATTGTGTTGCTACCTGCATCGGCCACATATACATTGCCTGCTGCATCTGCTGCTACACCATAAGGGGTAGTGAACTCTGAGCCTAAAATGACAGGGGCGCCGCCACCTGCAGGGATTTCATTTAATCCGCCGGGGCCACCGGCCACATAAACATTACCCGCGGCATCTACAGCTACGCCGGTTGGGGCCGGTGTAAAAGAACCTAAACTAAATGCTGCTGCCCCGCTCACCGGGATTTCCACCACATCGGCGTTGGCTGCATCGGCCTCATACACATTGCCGGCAACATCAACTGCCACAGCTACGGGAGATGCGCCACTCCCTGGGTTTAAAGTAACGATGGCGCCACCGCCTGCAGGTATCTTTTTCACTACACCATTGCCCGAATCGGCAACATATACGTTGCCTGCTGCATCTACAGCTACCCCTGATGGCTTAAGGAACCCTGTGCCTATTATCAGCGTAGAGCCACCGCCAACAGGTATTTTCTTCACCTGGTTGTGCCCCTCATCAGCTACATACACATTGCCCGCAGCATCTGTTGCTACACTACCCGGAGAACTGAACCCTGCACCTAAAGAAACCAGCGTACTGCTATAAGCAGGCGCAGCCACCCCGCTACCTGTCGGTGAAAGCGGCGTAATGGCCGAATTTACAGTATAGATTTGCGGGCTGTTGTAACCGATAACCGGCGCCTGCGCAAATAGTTTAACTGATACCACCGTTATCATAAACATTGTTGCTAACAACATCTTTACGAAACACATGCTGGCCTGGCCAACGGTTTGCTTTAACTGCTTTGCCAGTGTAGGTACAGCGAATAAAGAGTAGAGGTTTCTCATAACAGCACATTTAAAAATCAAATAACATAGAAGGTTATCCCTGTTAAAATACTATAAGTATATAAAAATTCTATTCCCGATAGCGCCCGTATCTTAAAAGATAAAAAGATGGTAAACAGGGGCATTCATCAACAGAAATATCTTGTTATCATTATCTATCAAAATTAAATAAGCTATTTTTTTGCGAAACACGATTCGGAGTTCGTCAGGATACTTTAAATAGGACCAGGGTTTAATATTAGTTATGTTAAGTTTAAACCAAAAAGGTTTCTATTATAAAGTTATAACGAAATGCTTCGCAAATGCAAATTTTTTAACACTTAATTAACCTCATAACGAAGCTATTACATTAAAGTTCATGGTCGATAGTCCATAGACCATGGTATTAGGTGGCCGCAAACCTCGTTTTACTATGGTCTATGAACTATGAACTAATCAATACTTCAATATAATATATCCTGTTTTATGCTTGTTCTCCCCATTAACTGTATAATCCAGCGAATAAAAATAAGTCCCGGGTAACTGCATCTTGCCATTGATATTTGAATGCCCGTTAAACAGTTTCGAGCTATTGTCGTATCCTTTGGTTTGATAGATCATTACCCCGTTACGGTCAACTATTAATAACTGGTTATCGGGATAGTTGGTTATACCGTCAATGGCCAGGTAATCAT
>Ga0207038_10102_pt1 | contig 22637 bp, 26 predicted proteins | sample Alteio_BWMinCont_76_FD_153285 | JGI IMG/M metagenome (GOLD analysis project Ga0207038, IMG submission 153285) | Enriched cells from forest soil in Barre Woods Harvard Forest LTER site, Petersham, Massachusetts, United States -... | ecosystem: Environmental > Terrestrial > Soil > Temperate forest >...
GACCTTGATCTGGCAGAACTTTATGGGGTTGAAACAAAGAGACTGAAGGAAGCTGTAAGACGTAATATTACACGATTCCCTTCTGATTTTATGTTTGAATTGACCCGGGAAGAATATAATTCTTTGAGGTCGCAATTTGCGTCCTCAAGTTGGGGAGGATTAAGGTATATGCCCTTTGCGTTTACTGAACAAGGTGTTTCCATGCTATCAAGTGTGTTGAATAGCAAGAAGGCCATCGAAGTTAATATTTCTATTATAAGAGCATTTGTAGTGATGCGGCAGTTTGCAGTCCATTATAAGGAATTGGCAGATAAAATTGCCGAACTGGAACATAAATACAATAAAAATTTTGCCGATGTATATGAAGCATTAAATTTGTTGTTGCAAGATAAGGCAACACAAGAAAATTTTTCTAAAAGAAAAAAGAATAGGATTTAAAATGCCTAAAAAATAAGGATTTATCCTTCCTCAAAACTGCTCAAACCCCTTCATCTCTTCGGGGAAATGTTTTTCAATGTAGCGTTTATACATCAGCTTGTCGGGCAGGGGCATCTTGTCGAACTTTTCTTCTATAATGGAACGTATGGCATGGGCTTCGTTGTCTTTCCCGGTAAGCTGCATAAAGGCCCATACCAGCAATTTGTAGCGGGGACTTAAACTGGACTGAATCGGTTTTTTGAAACTTAAGGCCATTTTTTTGAGCTATCAGCCAATAGCCATTAGCTATCAGCTTTACAATGCAAAGGTACTCCACAGAAAAGTGGTTTTATTGAGAAGTCAATGACTGGAAAACCCTTTTTGAGGCTGTAGTTTTCAACAGTGGTATATCAGGTAACCCAATTAATTTTTCCGGCGTCCAAAATTAATACCGAAAGAGCCCCCAATGAAGTAGGGTGATAGGTCTGGCCCGTCATTGTTAGTAAACAGGCTATTTAAGGCATAAGATCCGTCCAGGGAAAAGTACCACCAAATAGGACTTTTATAGCGAAACCCAAACCCTACCCTTCCGATTATTTTTTGCTCGAAAAGGGCTATGTTTTTATAGTTCGAATAAGATATGGTGGTGTCTCCTTTTGTTGTATAGTCAGTTGTTACAGTAATAAACTGTATAGCATACCCGGTTCCAATAAAAATTTTTGAATTTCCTTTTTTGCTTGTCAGGATATCGTATTGAACTCCCAAATGTATTCCCCATGCCGATATATTTATTTCATTTTGTGTATAATTGGTATTGGGTGGAATTATGGTTAAAATAGTTTTTCCTGCGGCATCTGTATTTAGCAAAGCATTACTCACAATAGTATTATCACTTTCCATAATTCCAAACGTAAGTGACCAATCGGGATGGTTCCTGAAAAGATGACGTTCACCTCCAAGATCCACATAAGAGCCGGTAGAATTATTGAATTGAGTTTTTACGCCTGCAGGTACTTTCTCCCAATTGGCATTATTATATCCAATGGTAAGCCCTATTATTATAGTATCATATTGGTTACTTGTCTGCGAAAAAGCCATGAATGGAATGCATAGCGCAGCTAACAGGATTATGGTTTTCAAGAGGTTGATTTTTAAGTTGGAATGGAATATAATTAACGTCGCTTGAAAAAGAATATTGTTTTTTCTGACACTTCAATAGCAACCTCCCATCGAAATACTTGCTGGTCGGGCTCCGACAGTCATTGACTGGTCAATGACTTTTTTTCCAACCCCCTTTTCGCGGTCTATTTTTGCAATGCAGTAGCCAGTAGACAGTAATCAGTTGTCAGTAACTGTATTCTTTTTCTGGCTATTGATAACTGACCACTGATAACTAACCACTGACCACTGAAATGATTTTTTGCAAGAACGAACAGGCAGACATCCCCGTACTTCAAATTTATGATGTAATAGGGGAGACGAGAAACGAAGATGGCACCGTGAGTGGCATCAGCGGAAAAGAATTTGCAGAATACCTGGCTTATATGGAAAGCCGGGATAAAAAAGGCATCGAGATACACATCAACAGCCTGGGCGGTTCCATTGTAGATGGCATGACTATTTACTCCGCCATCAAATCGTGTTCCATACCGGTCGATACCGTGTGCGTGGGAATAGCAGTGAGCATGGCAGGCGTTATACTGCAAGCCGGCAGAAGCCGCAAAATGGTGAAATGGGGACAAATGATGCTCCACAATCCCAGTGGCGGCGACACAAAAGAGCTGGATACACTGAAACAAACGCTCATCAAAATGCTGTGCCCGCGCACAGGGATATCGGAACATGAAATGAGCGATATGATGGACGAAACCTCATGGCTGGATGCAGAAGCCTGCCTCGAAAATAAATTCATAGATGAAATAGCTGATATAACTACAATAGCCAACCTCCCTAAAATTACAGAAAAAACAACACCGCAGGCAGCCTATAAAAAGTTGCTGGAGGTGGTAAATAGTATCCAACAACCCATAAATACAGAACACATGAAAGGACTCGCAGCCTTGCTGGAACTTCCGGAAAACGCTTCGGAAAAGGAATTTCTAAAAGCCGTAAGGGCATTGAAAAATGGCATCCCATCGAAAGATGATTCCGATAGCTATCGGAAGGATAAACTTTCAGAAGCCATTGTATGCAAAGAAAAAGAATTGACGGAACTGAGAGAGAAATATGCCCGCATGGAAGAAGAATGCAAGCTAAGCAAACTGGAAGCCGAAACCTTAAAACATAAAAACAAAGAAACTGAAACCCTTGCGCTGAAAGCCGAAGCCGACACAGTGGTGAATGAAGCTGTGAAAGCCGGCAAAATAAAAGCGGAAGCCAAGAATGCCTGGGTTGATTTGTATGTAGCCGATAAGGATAGAACTCGCTCGTTGATGCAGGGACTTACCACCTACCGGGCTGCAGCCAAGCTGAACGTTGAAAATGCCGGAGGTTCTTCAAGACCTGCAAGCATTGCTTCGGCTATGGCAGAAAAGAAACGCGAAATGGACAAAAACCCCAAATAACAATCAATTGTAAATGCTGAATTGTTCCCGATAGCTATCGGGATACTAAATAAATCTCATTTACCATTAACAATTTACAATTTTTAATTCATAATTCATAACTCATAATTAATATAACATGGCAGACGTACTAAATATCCAGGACACGAGTTGGTCCGGTCCCGCATTAGATTACATGATCACTAGAGCAGTGGTAGATGTAGATACCATTGTAAAAGGCTGTGCCAACGTAGTAGATGGCATCCGCAAACAAATTACCATACCGCGTGTGGAAGTGAGCGGACTCATACAGCATTATGCTGCAACACCCGTAAGCTCGGGCAATATAACGGTGGATGGCCGCGTGCTCGACCCGCAAAAGTTTGAAATGTACCAGGAGTTTAACCCTGCCGATTTTGAACAACACTTTTTTGCCGAACAATTTGAACAAGACAGGCTGGTTGATCGCACGCTGCCTCCAACGGCCGAAAACTTTATCATGCTGCAATACATGAAACGCCTAAATGAATATTTCGAAACGGCGTTCTGGAATTCGCGTATGATGTTTGATCCTACCGGAGCAAATGTGGCGCCTACCAGCAAAGGGTATACTGACAACACACTGCAAACAAATGCCGATTATATGTTCGATGGTTTTTTATACAAAGCATTGAGCGATTCAACCGTGCAGAAGATAGGTAGCTGGGCTGCGCTCACCACCAGCAATGTAAGAGACAAACTAACCTTAATGCGCCAAACGCTGATGAATAACCCCATCAGCAAGGCATTGTGCTATAAATATGGTCCGCTAGGCTTGAGATATTTTATGAGCTACACCGACCAGGATACGTATGAAGAAGCGTTGCGCACCGATGACTTCAAGAACATTGATTCTACCCAAAGCGGCATTAACCGTTACAAAGGGCATGACATTGTTCCCCTGTCAGGGCTCGATTCAGGCACAGTTTTCTTAACCGTTGGCCGCCCCGATATTCAAAGTAATTTATGGATTGGCGTAAACAGCACCGACGACGTGCAACTGGAAATGAAACGTACCAGCAACCCCAGCGACCTGTGGTATGTGAAAGGTATTTTCAAAGTAGACGTTAACCACGGTTTCGGCGATCAAATGGCTTTATATACCAACATCACACAATAGTTTTTCATAGAGGTTGATTCGGGCAAGAACCCCGGAGCCGTAGTAATGCTGCTTCGGGGGCAACCCCGACAAAAGGAACTATAAACTATAAGATATAAACTACAAACTAAACAACATGAAAAAGACACTCATATTATTGGCTATCGGCTATCAGCTATTAGCCATTAGCCAAGTAAAAGCGCAAAGCACCTCACCCCGTTTCGGAACGGTTCCGAACGACGACAACACAGGCCGTACACTTACCTACTGGTATCTCACACCGACTGACCAGGGCCCGAAAGATACATTCAAATTTACACCACGCGGGTTCCAAACATTCATCCAGCCAACAGACAGCATAAAAGACACCATCGTATTTTATGTATACAACACCCGCAGTAATGTATGCGATAAGATGGATTTTCAATTTGTAGGCGCGAATGGAACAAGCAGCAAAAAAATAATTTTTGGTACCGGTTTCAGTCAAGCTATTACGATTCCTATAACTTCCAAACAAGGATACCACATCTCATTCATATTTGATGGGAATGTTTGGAGAGAAACATCCGTCCAAGCAGCAAACTAATACCAATCAAATCAACACTATGGGGACTAAAACAATAAAAGCAACAACAAAAACTTCTCCGGGGAAAGAGATTATTACCGGGCTAACGAATGCGCAAGCCTATAGCCTGGTGCAAGCACTGGAGAGCGCGAACTGCAGTCATGTAGAACAGGTATATGTTACAGTTGACGGATATTTTTTCTCTCCCGGTAATGATCTGCATGACCTGGTTGACCTCGACCCAAAAGTGCCTGCCGAAGCAGCTTTGCTGAAGGTAGGCAAGAAACAGAAAAAAATATTGCTTCCGGGAAAGTACATTGCACGCAAGCGTGTGCTGCACGAATATACCCGAGAAGAAATATTAGATAAGAAAAAAGAGATAGAAGCAAATACAAATGCTAAATGGTGAATTGTAAATGCTAAATGAATCTCATTAACCATTAACCATTAACCATTTACAATTAATATAAAGCATGAATAACGTAACAATTAATAGAGGACAGGGCGGACTTGGCAGACAGCCGCTGGGGCAGGATTTTGTATCGGGAATGATATTTTATCCTACATCTACCACATTGGCAATTACCCATTGCCCCATTACAAACGGGCAGAAAGCCAAACTGGGTGGTATTTCCGATGCTATTGCATTAGGCATTGCTCCCAATCATTTTGGAGAAACCAAGGCTAAAATCACATTAACAATAACCGCTGTAGGAGATGTTGGCGATATTATGCAAGTTAAGTATGTAGATTGCCAGGGTAACGTTACTATACTTTGTAATTACACATTAACTTCGGGTGATGTAACCGATAATACCGGCGATACGCTTGCAACTGACCTTGCTGCCGCTATCAATGCACAATCAGGGCTTACCGGATTTACTGCCTCCCCCAGTACCAATACAGTAGCAATTATAGTCATGGCCGGGCAAGGTATATTTTCTAATGCAGGTACGCCTTTAACTGCTGCTGTAACCAATAATGCCGGTTCTCCTTTTGCTTATAGCCATAGTGTAACCACTCCCGGTGTGGCCAGCCAACTGGATGCATTCTATTATCATATTAACCGTTTCTTTATACAAAGCCCTAACAGCACCTTGTATGTGTTGTTTTCCGAATCTCCATCTTCCTGGACAGGATATGGCTTTGCAGAAGTAACCACGCTGTTTAATTATTCTACCGGGGCCATCCGCCAGATAGGTGTTTACCAGGACAGCAACGTGGCAACAGCTCCTACCATGGCTAATTTAAAAGGCAATGTAGAAGCGATACAAGAACAAGTGGCAGCTATTATTACAGCCGATAATTTTGGAGTATCTGTTCTACTGGGCGCTACACTCATCAACCCTACCGGCTCTTTATTGGCGGCTGCGCTTACCGATTTATCCATTTGCAATTCCGAACACGTATCCGTAGTTGCCGGACAGGATGGAGGTGCACAAGGCAATTACTTGTATAACGCTTACGGAATTTCTATCACCCAATTGGGTGATGTGTTGGGACTGGTTAGCCGTGCGCAAGTATCGGACGATATTGCATGGGTAGCTACTTACACACTCAGCCCAGATGGAGTGGAGAACGCAGTTCCTGCATTGGCTAGTGGCGAATTGTTGAGCAATCTATCTTCCGGAACCATTAATTCGGTAGATGCCTATCGCTTCATTTTCGGTCGCCAATTTGTGAATGACAGCCCTAATGGAACATTCGTAAACGATTCGCATTGCGCTACCGCTTACACCAGCGATTACGCTTACATCGAAAACAACCGCACCTTCGATAAAGCGGCAAGGCAATTATATTCAGCTTATGTGGCACAACTTGCCGCTCCATTGGTGTTAAATTCCGATGGAACACTCACCAACTCTACCGTGGCCTTTTTTGAAGGACTGGGTGAGCAAGCATTGAGCAATATGTCGCAAACCAACCCGAATACAGGCAGACCCGAATTAAGCGGATTCAGCGTAACTATTAACCCGGCGCAGAATGTACTTTCAACCAGTACGCTGGTGGTAAGTGTAAGCCTGCAACCCGTTGGTGTAGCAAGGGAAATAGTAATTAACCTTCAGTTTGCGGTAACAGTTTAACAGTAGTCAGTTGTCAGAAAATGACTTATGGACTGACCACTGATAACTGGTCACTGACAACTAATAAAATAACTTTAAATAATAAAACATGGCAAATCCATTAATAAACGGTATCAACTATAGCTGGGGCGATGTGCAGGTAATGCTTTTTGGCAACACCCCCCTGGTAGGCATCACATCCATAGAATATGATGAAGAACAGGCAATGGAAAACAACTACGGTGCAGGCAACTTCCCGATAGGGCAGGGCTATGGCCAGTTTAAATACACAGGTTCCATCGAGTTGTATAAAGAAGAAATAAACAATATTATTGCTATTGCACCGCAAGGTAAAATACAACTTATCCCGGCATTCAGCATCAAAGTGGTGTATGGCAACAACAGCCAGGCATTAACTATAGATACCCTGCAAAGCTGTGTGTTTATGAAGAACCCTTTTTCCGCTAAGTCTAACGACAAGAAATTGGTGATGAAGATTCCACTGCTGATAGGAAATATCAAGTGGAACTTGTAATAAAGTAATAAGGAATAAGTGGTAAGGGATAAGTGGAGAATTCATTTTTCACTTATCTCTTTTTGTTTTTGTAACTATAACTTAAATTATCTGTGGCACCAAAAATAAACAGCATCGAAGGGTTTCGGCAGGCCGAACGTTCCATGCTGGAACAATTGGTTGAACAACTGAAGCAGGAAGATTTTTTTGAACCGGCTGAAGATAGTGCCAATCTTTATTATCCGCCAGGTAAACTTATGCCTTCCAAGGCTACGATTGAAAAAATGCAACGCAGTATTTTGGCAGATACACACAGTTCTTCTTTTCGCTCATTCAGTCCGGTTTCGTTTAACGAGCTTAAACTTCAAAGCAAACCAAAAAGTAAAAAGGCAGCTAAGGTTATATATAGCAGCCCCTCGCCCGGTTATAAATGGGAGCCACAGGTGCCAGCGCACGAATCTATACTGACAGTGAAAGTTTCAGAGCTCAATGGATATACGCCCGAGGAGGGAAACATGAATAATGCAACAGCTTTGCCTGCACCAAATTTGAAAAGGCCGCAAATAATTTCTAAAATAAAAACTAAAAATAAGACAAAACCTGTTAAGAAAAGCGCCGTTGAAAGTATGGGGAGCGCCGCATCAAAGATATTCGCTAAAGTCAGTTCCGACGAAAATACAAATGCAAAAAATGATGTGACGCTTGAAAATGTTCGAGATAACTGGGAAACGCAATTAGCTGGCCAATGCTTTAAAGCGTGTGCAGATATACTAGAAGTTGTAAAAATATCCCCTATAGCAGGTAATATAAACCAATTGCAGATGGCGCTAGAGACGAGCGACCATACAAGTATACATGCTACGAAAGATTTTGATAGAGGAATAAATTATATTGATGAGCAACTGGATGAGGACAATGGAGTAAGGGTGGGTGTTAATCACACATTAAACTACAAAAATGGCACGTTACCTAACGAACCACCTGGTGTACCTGCTACTACAGATCACTATGTGGTAATATACGGACGGAAATACGATGCCCAGAAAAAAGAATATTATTACCTTTATGCCGATGTAGCTTCCACTGATTCGGCACATGGCAAGAGTGATGAGAATAGACTTTATTTAAACGAATTAACCAAAACATTGAGTGGAGTAAGACCTTTTAAGTCATCCAATAACCACGATGTAATATATACTGTAAGTCAGGTAAGCGCTAATGAAGAAGATGGCAAATAGAAATATAAAAGCAGGAATGTATATAAAAATATTTACATCGGGATATTTGCTGGCTGTTTTATTACCTCTCTTTTTTATTCAGTGCAATTCTCATAGTACAGATAAACAGGCAAACCGAACTGAGGCCGATTCAAATGCGTTTGAAATACTTATGAAGAAGTTTCCTGAAGCAAATCTCCCACTTGGGTGCACCATATCCGGCGACTTTATGAGAGATGGAAGTGTACTTAAAGACACCATGAGATATACTGATAGGATGATTAAATACACTGATGCGTTGAAGTTTTTTTGCCGGGATGATAAACAATGGAGTAATGACCCATACGCCCCGGAACATCCGGGCTTTGCTGGCGATGCAAGACTTCCAGACAGAGGAAATCTGAGGGTGCTAATTTACACTCGTTCAATAGGTGATCTTTTGAATGAGGATAGCTGTGCAACCTATATTACATTGAGCACCTTTTTACCCGGTGGTGAAATGTGTGATAAACTTATCATCGGGGGATCAGATCCATTAACACATTTCGAGTGCCAAATTAATGCTGCTTATAATATTCATGTTTCAAAAGCTATTTTCAGAGACAAGCCGGCTAAAATAGTTTACGGAGATACCATATTTTGTAAGGTAGTTCAGGATGATTACGTCATAAATGCCCATGGGAAAATGGTAAATACAGGTGAATACATTTCACACACATGGTACTATTTTGACCCGAATAACGAAGGGCAATTTACCAAGCTGGAAAAGCGATAGCGCTTTTAAAAGATAGCGGCAATCTCTTCGGTCATTGACTTTTCAATAAAACCCTTTTTGTTGGTTTATTTTTGTGGGAGTGGAATTTCGTCATCCATTCGGACGAATAGTCTCAATTGTTTAAAGAGATTGCTTCGTTCCTGTGCTACCGCTATAGCCAAGGCGACACGCGGTCGCAATGACGTGATGACTACTTACAACGTATAACTACTCAAATAACATGACAAAGAAAACCGAAGAAGAAAAGAATTTTACCAAGGTATACGAGGAAGCCGAAGACAAACGCAAGCAACTGGAAGAAAAACTCAAATGCAAGGTAAAGATGTCTATGCTTACCATGCCCGGTGACGAGGAACCCTGTGTGGTATATTTCAAAACCGCTACCACCTACACCAAAATGCAGTGCATGGATTTAGCCTTTCAAAGCTATTCTAAGGCAAGCGCTACTTTGTTTGAGGCTACCGTAATACGCGAAGCATCCGATGCCAGGGTATTTCAACGGGATGATGATACTGACATTTATTACCTGGGGGCCCTCGATGTGTGCCTTAATTCCATTATGGTGGCACGCGATGTGCTAAAAAAAAAGTAGATAAGTACAAGGAAGATTTCGATTCGAGCGATACCCTGAAAAGAGCAGCCCTGCTGCGTTATTACTTTCACCTGGATGCCGATAAGCTTTCACTCGAGCGCATAGAAGAGCTGTGGATACAACTTTGCTACTGCCTTAACTGGGTGAACGGGAAAGAGGAATAAAGAGATGTGGGCGATACTCTGTGTTAATGCATTTTTAGAAGAATATAGTTTCTTTGCCCTTCATAACCCGATTATTAGTGCATCTTGATAGAAATAAATGCGTCTTCTCCGTCGCTTTCAATAAGAGTATCTTTTGTTATTTTTTCGATTATAAGGACAATTACCTTTCGGGTATAGTCACGTTGAGTAAGTATGTATACACCATGTATCGAATCTCTTTGATGAATGGCTCCTTGTTCATTTCCCATATCGTTTATTGAATCCGGAGGACATTGATAGGATAGATAATAATTGGGAGAGCTGTTTATTGTTTTTAAATAAGCTGAGTCTTTAGGGTACTTAACTGTGTAGTGGATTTTGCTTTTATCGTACGTTTCATATAAATAAGGTATCGTATCATAACTTATCGGGGCCCAAGTGCCCTGTAAAAGATTCTGAATCTCCTGTAAGGATAGTTTTTGCTTGGGAGTATTTTGTGCTTTATTATTGCAGGCTGCCAACAACGCAATAAAAGGCAGGCAAAGGGTAAATAAGTTCTTCATATAATTAGTGTATAAACAAGATAGCTATCTTTGTATTGCATGGTACAAATATAGGTGAATGGAATAAACTGGTTAGCTACAAATTATAGGTAGTTATTGACTTTTTGTTAAAATACTTTTTGCTTGAATATCTTTAGGTAATTAGTAAAATTTTGTCCGTATGGGAAATAATAAACCAACCAATTCCAACCCTAAAAAAAAGATAATTCCCAAAAAGAAGGCTGCTCCGGCCTCATTGAAGCAAGTACGCGAGGCTATGTGGCTGGCAACCGCACGTTCTTTTGGCCAATCTAATTTTGTTATTGCAAACAATAAAAAAATAACAAAGCCTATTGGCAAGGGCCTTATGCCGCTGGACGAATATGGTAAAATAGTTCTTCCCGTTTTTTATAAGGTGCGTCAACATGATAGCTTGTATACATACGGACATAATTACGATACTACTGAAACAGATTGCGGTCATTATATAAAACAGGGAGCCGATTCATTAGGTATTAAAGGATTTCACAGCTATGTCCCCGACATAGTAAAGGATTTAACAAAATATGGAGATACTACCACCGATCCGAATAACATAAAGCCGGGAATGGTGATGATTTTTGCTGACTCAGGCTATAAACAGGATACCCAACATCCTGGTAAAATGTATGCGCATGCTGCCCTGGCAACTGCTGTTGATACACTTAATAAAGTTGTTGAACTATCAAATGCTACATTGCACAGAGATAAAAAAGGACACTACATGCCGGGCACTATTCAACCGGGACATTTAAGTATGACAAGTGGCAAAAGGACAGAGACCGGCTGGCAAAAAGAAGGCAGTGATTTTGTGTTGGCAGGCAGGCTTCCATTAAATGCTAAGAATACTGCCACTACAGAAAGCAAACTAAATCCGGTTTATGCTTCGCACACTCATCAACCTCCTGCTATGCCTCCAGCATTTACAAATGAATGGCAAGGCTCACCCGACGCACTAAGCTATTGGAACATGCCCCAGCCCGATAAATATAACGGGCCTTATTTACCCACTCTACAAAATGTTTCCCCAATACACAACACTAAAAAGACCGGAAAGGGTGGAGGTGGGGGAGTTTCAGTAAATTTTAACTATCTGCCACAAGATACTATTCATAGCCACGTTGTTACTGCGCCGAATGACATTCATAACAAAGTAATTGAGATTTTAACCTCTGCTATTGCCGATAATAGAATAGGCACAGATATACATTAATTTTTAAATGAGAATAAATTTACCTTCGGGGATAAGAATGGAAATTATCCGGCATGAAAATGGGGTAATAGATATTAATTGTACTTCTGCTCCCAGAACATATAATGGCTTAGACGAACTTTTGCAAGTCAGGTATAATGATGTAGTAGAAATTTTAGCTATGGCTAAAAAAGAATTGCCTGAATTAGGTACTCCCGAAAAAACAGGTAATGAAGGAATTAAAACCGCAGGGAAAACAGTTAAAGCATCCATGGTAGTTAAACAAGCAAATAAATTAAAGGAGGCAAAACCGGATTTAAAGTTGGCAGAACATATAATCTATAAAGTAGATGCGCCCTATTATTCGCAGTTTAGTAAACAGTGGCCTGCCGGATCTTACAAAGCTGCAAAGGCGGCTGCAACACCTACAGATGAACAATCAAAATATTTAGCGGAAGCAAAAGCATGTTATAAAACGTGTGTAAAGATGCTGCAGGATGCCGTGCAGAATAAAGGTAGCTACGTCAGCGCAAATGATGCAACATCCAAAGCCAGGATACAGATTGAACAAATGGGAACAAGTGGCAAGCTGGAACAAACTGCCGGAGATAGTTTTAAGACAGGCATAAGCGCCATAGACGAAGCGCTTAAAAATAACCAGGTAATAATAGTAGGTGTAAATCATTCAGGGAGAGCAAATGGACCAACTGTAAATGATTTGGGCACGGTAAGCGAAAAAAAGCCCGTAACAGAACATTTCTTAGTGATTTATGAAAAAGGAACCGATGAAAAAGGAACTTTTTATAAATACTATGATCCGGGGGCATACCCGGGCAATGCTGCCGGAACATCAGATGAAAATAAACTATATTTGAATTTAGATGTGGGTAATCCGGACAAGGGAACATTAACCGGACACACCGGCATGTTTGGAGGAACGGATTATGTGGCAACTCAGATCCGGCCAGACATAACTACAGGGAAATAATGCAATGCAACTAAATAAAAAGAGATGAGGATAAGGCTAAGTATGGTTGCAATTGGTGGTATAATTGTTGTAAGCATTCACTTCATGCTGCTGTCAGGGTGTACTACAAAAACAAATGCTGCTTACTCAGAAGCCGAATCACACAAAGATTTCCAGTCGTTTATAGCCGCATTTCGTCCCCATGGCGTACCCGATACAATAAAGTTTTATCAGAGTGATAGTAGGGCTAAAGATATAGATACCTCAGACGTGAAAATATTCATTGGCGGAAAACAGAATTATGTTGAAATTCTAGATAAAATGTTTGGATGCGCCTTCCCAAGTTATTTTTTTTACGACCGAACATATTACACCAACCAACATTTTTCTCTTGTGTCTTTTGCCTGCAATTCTATTGATACTAGCGATGATTGGGAAAATGCAAAGAGTAGATATGAAATAATGCTCGCGACATTTTCCGGGCAAGGCAAATTAATAGATAGCTTGTGTGTGGGTGGAATCTTTGCGCAGAATGTATGGTTATGGGGGAGAATAGATGCTAATTATAATATTGAGACTATTGAACTAAGCATAGATACTGATATAATTAATTATACTGCTTTTTTCAGACAATATAAATTATCCTTTCAGGATGGAACTTTCCGGAAGATAAAGGATTCTATAATGCCTGGCAAATATAACTTCGATACAACTAGTTGGCTTATTCACAAAGTGAAAGAATAACAAAATAGAATCTTACATTTTTTTAAGAATATATAATTCATAACCCTTCGTAGGTATTCTTACATCTGCCATTGCCGATAGTAAAATAGGAATAGATTTATGCTAACTAAAAGCTAAAGGTTAGAATACCTTATCCAATTAAAAAATTATTCAGGAATGATGATATTTACTCCTGAAGCAATAGAAGGATTTAAAAGAAAAATTACAGAACTAACTATTAATAATGAAAAGTATCGAAAAATACTTGATGCAATTGACAAATAATTAGTCTGTATATTTGTAACAATAGAGGTAATATATCGTTAGGCTGATTATGTCAATTGGAGATTGCATCATACTATGAAAATTGGAGTGGTCGTTTTATGTTTTATTCTTTGTTTGAATAACGCTTGCAGGAATAATACTGATAATTCTTATTATAAAAAGGAGAGCATCTCTTCTATTCAACATAGAAGGGAGGCTGTAGTGGATGAGCAAGGTGATACAAACAGACGACAGCAAATAAATGTATGCAACACAAACTATAAGCTGAAAATATGGCAAATACATGATTCTTTACATATAGTATTTCAATCGAAAACAAAATACCTTGATACTAGTTTGTTTAATGTGCCGCCTTCCGATTTCATCTTACCATGTGAAGCCCTTGAAATAATATCGGACAAAAGAGGTGATATAAATGTGGATTTTAGAAATTACTACCTCTATAAAGATACTATATTATTATTGCCAACTTTGTATACGAATGGATACGGTGAATATTTATGGGTAATTAATTTGTATACCAATAAGATTATAGAGGATAAGAAAGATTCCTTTGGATTTTATCGATATACTCATTTGCCCTGTTTCCTTTTTAATAAGGATAATGGGAATCTGTTAACTACTAACACTATAGAGGCTGATAACCCGCACACACGAGTAGGAATCTATCGAATCACCCCCACGCAAATAAACCATCTGCGAGAAACATACTTTAATATTCCGGTTAAAATATATGAGGATAGTGAATGCTTGAAAAGAATTATTGGGGAATTGTCTGGAAGTATAAGAAATAAGCAGTGAACTATTTAGTATAACTACACAAATAGGAACCGATTTACTTATCCGCTCTCTTGTCGTAAACCCGAACTTCTAAGCCACTTCTGCGTATAATATAAGAAGCGTTCTTTTCACGCTTGTAAATGAAAACAATATGGCTGTGCATAGTGATACTGCTTGCTTTTTCATCGTGTGGCAAAAAATCAGATGAAGTTAAAGTTATTGTTGATCCTTTAACCAATGCATCACAACAAACAGGAGTTGCCAGGAATGATTTACTGGTAATGGCCTTAATGGAATCAGGTGGAAGGTGCAGTTGTGATGGTGGAGGCTTATTACAAGTAAAATCAGGAGCAAGAAAGCAGATGAACAAATTATATCATACGGACATAGACCAGCAGACCATTAATACAGATGCCACTACCAATGCCCTTTTCGGGGCACGATACCTGTATTATGTTACATGCGAGCTCAAGAAAAAGGGTTATAAAAACCCAACCTTTGCACAACGATATATTGCATACCAACAAGGAACAGGAGGGTTTTATAGCTTGAGAAAAACATTAAAAAAAGCCCCGCATACCAAAATAACCCCATGTCAATACGTCAACTTGCCCGGCAAGATAAGAGGAACTTCCTACAGCAAATCTACCATCACGCAACAGCAATATTATAATTACTGGAACAGAAGAGTAAAAAATGTACAAGCTGAAATAGCCACTTGCCATAAGAACGCTTAAGTATTTTAGTTAGTGTAGCTCATCTCTTATCTCTTATAACTTATATCTCTCTTTGCGGTCATTGACTTTTAAACAAACCGATTTTTTACGCTCTATTTTTGCAGGTAAGAAGTTTCGTCATCCGCCCGGGCGTATAGTCTCGATTGTTAAAAGAGATTGCTTCGTTCCTCACAATGACGAAATACTCCCAAAGGTCATAATTCATAACTCATAATTCATAATTAAAAAAGAATGACCATCTTCACCGACCCCATATCTATTGCGCTCGAAGCTGCCGGAACAGCCAAGTACCAGGGTGCTATGCCCACGTTGTATAACAGCCCGCTGGGTACACCTGTGTATTCCGATTTAAGTATTGGAGCCGGTTCCTATAAGGTTGATAAAGCTACCATCAGCTATAATGCTATCCATCTGCCCGATGCCTTGTTTACCGTTCGCAAACGCAAACGTATAATTGTTACCAGCATCAATGGTGGCACCAGCGACGTGCTGGAATACACCGGTTCGGAGAGTGCGCAAATTTCCTGTACCGTGAAAATTTATGGTTCCAACTTAAATTATCCCGCCACCGATATAAATAACTTCTACCTGATGCTCGAAAGCAATCAACCCATGCAACTAAACAGTTGGTATTTAAACCAGTTGAAGATTTATTATGCCGTAGTAACCGATTACGAATTTCCGCAGCAGACGGGCAACATAAGCGACCAGCAAATACGCTTCAATATGACGCACATCGACCCTACTCAATATCCAACTCTGCTGAATGGGTGATTCTTTCTAATTCTAAGAGCTAAGAAGCAAGGGCGCTGAACGGTGGGAACGAAAATAAACAGCATCGAAGAGTTTAAGCAAGCCGAGAGGGTTATGCTGGAACAGTTGGTGGAACAACTGGAGCGGGAAGGTTTTTTTGAACAAGGAAATGGGGTAGATGAAAATGAAAGCATATTTAATCCGCAACAAGCATTTAACCAACACCACCCCAGGAGGATACTTCTTCACCGTAAAGTGATAGAGAAATTGTCGGAGAATATAAGCCGCAATATTTCCGTTGGAAATTTTAGCAATGGATTGGTAGGAAATATAAATGCCTCTCAACAGAATTTGAATCAAAATTCAAGACCGGATGGGTTTCCGCAATTAAATATCAAGGCTCAGCATCTTCCACCACCCAAGAAGAATAAGGACACAAAGACTGTTCAGCCAAAGCCGAAATCTGTTCAGCCCAAACCAAAGACTGTTCAGTCAGAGCCGAAGCCTGATACAGGGTATACCTGGAACCCAATTAATACTGATAATATACAGGCTTTCCAGGTAGTAATTGCACAGGAAACATATACGCCTTTGCAAAATACTACCGGCAATACTAATCAGACCGACTCGGCTGTGCATATGTCGCAAAATCCCATAGCATCCACCTATGTGGCTCAGCCCTATCATTCAGAAATATTGAAACCGGGACAAGTTCTGTCCGTGGTTCAAATAGCTGAGTTAGTATTTCCGGAAGATAATAACACTACTGATTTTTCATTTGGTTTTCATGCAGGTAAAGATCAAATTGCGCCTCTAAATATTAAAGGCGGCAACAGTGATATAATGGCTACCGGCATATCTAATCCTAATATTGAGGAAATAAGTAAGAACGAAATGGATATTGATATTGGAGTGGCTGAATTAAAAAATACCACAACGAGAAGAGTTTTCTACCAAGAAGGGCATATGTATGCGCCTACTCAAAATAAAATGATCACTTTTCCCATGGCCGTCTTTGTGAGGGAAGAAAAGTCATACAAAGCTATACAGGTGTATGGAGGGGGTGGTGTGGAAGAAGAAAGGAATGTATATATAGAAAATGTGCAAGGAATAGGGGACTTATTGGTAACAAGCCAATATAGAATAGGCGTAATAGTTGGCAAAGATAAAGATATAATCCCGCACAGGTTATCTGTAGGAGCAGAGGTGCAATTCAATACACCGTGGATAAATAATCCAATTCCTGAGCAAAAAGAGAGTATACCAACTATCCGTTCAAATCCAATTAATGAGTAAAATTACTTTTAGATTGTCTTTTTTCAATCTCTTCCAAAACAGTTTGAGCCGGCCATTCTTGCAGATGTTTACCAATCTGCACCGGCCTTCTATCATAATTATAGTATAGTACAGCCGGATTAAAATCTACAGGGCGGAATACTTTGCCCTCGGTAAAAAAGTATCGTAAATCAGATGTCCCAAATATGCCGCCTGGTTCGTTACGTTTTATTTGCATATTGGTAATTTTTGAAATATCATATGCTTTAGTAAAAGGTATTCCTGCAACATATTGTGTAACTGCAATTTTATCCGAATCTAAACGGATTTTTACTTTTATAATTATCCACCTGGCCTGCCAAAGGACGCTAAATAAAAGGTAATATGATGAAATAATAGTGACGGCCTTTTTTGTGAAAATATTTGTAAAAACATTGGGAATAATATGGGGAAAATCATAGAGGTAACGAAATAATCTAAACCAAATTAGTAGAAATATGAAAAAGAAGCTAAGAGTGCCCAAATATTTTTTTGTATGAATGGTTATTTCGTAATCATTAGGTATCATAAAACAAATATAAAGATTTATGATATATTTCCGGTCATTGACTTTTCCGTAAAGCATTTTTTTGGGTTCTATATTTGCCGGGAATGAGCGGACTAAAGAAAGATATGGGTGCCATACAACGGGCGGTGCAAATACTGGCAGGCACGTATGACAAAGATTTACTCAGTTTTGAAGTGGCCAAGGTGCAAACTGTTGATACGCAGAATTGGCTCTGCTCGGCACAATTGGTAAGCAGCACTGTGCAAACCATTTATAATAATATCCAACTTACCTCTGAAAAAACAAGCAATGGTTTTATACAGGTCCCCAAAATAAATAGCAATGTAATATTGGCTATTACCTGGCGCAATGAAATATATGTATTCATGTGCTCGGAAGTGGATGCGCTGGTGTTTCATCAGCAAAACTGTGACGGCAGTTATGAAGAATTTATAATCAGCACCACTACAGGAACAGCTAATACTCCCCTTCCATTGGGCATACAATTGGTAGACGGCGGCGGCAACGGAATAGTGATTAGCAGCACAGGCACCATCCAGTTAAATGACGGCAGTTATGGGGGATTAGTAATTGCAAACGGAACAAGCGGATTGCAAAACCAACTAAATAATATGAACGCCCAGTTGCAGGCAGTTATTTCATCATTGACTAATTGGGCCCCCACACCGAATGATGGCGGTGCTGCACTTAAAACTTATTTTAGCACGCAAATAGCAGGGAAACAGCAAGCCGATTTTTCCAGTATTATAAATGCGGACATTACTCACGGACCTAAAACGAATTAATAATTAGTAATTAAGAATTAATAATCATCACACAATAATTTTATAATGGTTTTTGCTCTTTCATTCCTAATGTAAGAAAAGAACTATAAGCAATGCGCAATACCCTATTTTTTTTGATGACTGTTTTTCTTTTTTCAGCTTGCTCTGACGAAGAAAGATTGCAACGTATTGAAAAGCGAAACCCCGAATTATTTCAAATACGAATTCGTGATTCCGTAGGGAAACCTACAGTTACTTATGTGCGCCACGACAGTGTTATTAATATTCCCGGGCATACCGATACCTTCACGGTGAGTGTGCCTTGTCCGCAAGAAGTAGCTTATACACATACTTCGCATTTTAAATCGGGCACGGCTACCCTGCATATTCATTCAGGTAAAGCAACCGTTATATGTCACGATGATTCGCTGAATGAAATTGTATCCTGGCAAAATAAAATTATCGACAGCAACCGTACCTATATCCGCGAAGGATTAGCAGAACGCATGGTTGCACAACCTCCGTCTTCTTTCAACGATTTCTGCCATTGGTTCACCATTCTCGCATTGATATGTGTGGCCCTCTATTTCGGGGGAAAGTATCTCCCCACGTTATTGAAGGCTATCAAAGGTGGCTTATGATCAAAGCGTCTTTATAATTTTCCTTTCCAACACAGGGCTTCCATCAGAGTTGAGTATGCGGATTAGATAAATACCGTTTGCTTTGTCCGATATATTTATGCGCATGGTTGTGTTATTAGCTGTTACAGAATTCAGCCTTTGCCCTGTATAGTTATATAATTCTACCTGTTGTCCCGGAATTATTCCGTCTATGGTAAAGATGCCGTTATTCGGATCTGGATAGATTGTAATAGTTGATGCGTTTTTAATAGTACTGATACCTGTTGCACTTTTGGGCACGAAAGCGCAAGTTGAATCGCTGCAACCTTTGCTGTCGGTTACGGTGCAGCAATAATTGCCCGAACATAAACTGCCTATCGAATCGGTAGTGGCTGCGTTCGACCACAGGTAGGTATAAGGCGGAAAGCCGCCTGATGCGGTAACTTTTACCCCTCCGTTGCATGGCCCCAATTGGGCGACAACGGTATGCGCAATATTGATAAGGGGAGTTCCCTCCAAATAGGCCGAAAAAGTATAGATGCTATCATTAATATACTTAGAATACCACACCCAATCAGTATCGCAGCCCGCACCACCATGAAGCCTGGATAAATGTGCTGTAAGCCAAAATGATTGCGTACTACATGAAGCATTAAAACAACTGGTAAGCGGGCTACTGAAATCAATGCCCGGCTTTAAATAGCAATACCCTGGTTGAGGGTTATTACACGTGACTGTGTCTATAGCTCCGCATGAAGTACTGAAATAAAATAATCCGTCGGATAGAAAGACGGGAACATTACCGTTGGTTTCGTAGGCATAGTCAATGGTGAAGTAGGTAATGCGTATGCCTGCGGGAACGGTAATCAATATACTGTCGGAATTAAAATTGGGATAGAGGCAGGAAGGTGTTGAACCACCCGTCCAATAGCTTTTAGGTCCCGTTATCTGCGATAGTGGCTGATAATTGCCATTGGCATCTTTATAGTTTAGCATGGCTGAGCTATAGCGCACCAGTATCTTCCCGCTGGTAGTTCTCCAAGTAGTACTGTTCGAGGTTCGCTGCGACACATCCTCAACGGCACCTTTCAGTTCATTTTTAATCTCCATTGAATGGGCGTTGGTAGGCCCGGTAGATACTGCATTTTGGCCCTGCAAGCGGCCCCCGGTTGCTATAAATAGGACAACAAAGCTGGCAAAGAATAATGTATATTTTTTCATACGAGTAGATTTTCTGAGAAACGGAATAAACAAAATCAATGCTAATATATCGTTTATACCGATATAGTTATCTTTAATGTTGGGTGTTACAATAATATCTTACAGTTTCTGTTTATAAAAATGCCTGACAAACATTCCGTTTTCGCCCAACTCAGAATAGGTGTAATACGCATATCCTCCCATAATGCGGATTTTTTCAGGGAAAGGAAACTGCAATTTTTCAGTTGTTAATTTGGCCCCGTTATCGAGATCTATTTTTTGCAAGTAAGCTATACCTTGCAGTGTAAACCTATAATAACATGTTGTGCCTTCATCATTTACAATAATATCCTCGTCTTTATATTGTATTCCGTATAGGGAAAAAGTTAAAGGTACTTGCCGGATGAAGTTGTTTTTAAAATCATACACATTAATGGTATCATTATCAAAATTGAAAATGTAAATACTGTCACGCACAATGCGCAAGGGACAAAGCGTAGTATGCAGCATTAGTTTTAGTTCGAGTGTTCTTCTCCACGTAGTTCGGCTGGCTTCTCCTTTTATTATTTTGTATTCCGGTTGTTCGCCCATGGCTTGCGGTATTGGTGATTCTGTTTCCTCTGAATTGAGGCCATACAATTCAGCAATAAGGTCCATGTTCTGTCTTTCAAATACTCGGTTTTTATATGAATACAAGATTTTGAACCCCGGCGATGCATGGTCGAAATACCAATATTTAGTGGTGCATTTATCAAAGCTGGTCCATAAATAATAATAGTACGGATCGTGATAGGTAGATAGATGCGTAACAAACTGTCTAAACTCATCTGCCCTCACGCCGCCCATGTCAATTTTTTTATCTGCCGAATCATAGTCAAGCAGGTGCACCGAGTCAGAACCTTCCATGTAAAGATATTTATAAGGAGTGAGATATAAATTGTCCGGTGCATGTTTCAAAATAATTCGGGTATGTAATTTCATAGCCGTATCATACACTTCCAGGTGTTCGCCTTTGCGGTATTTGTTGAGCAGCCATATCTGTCCGTTATATGCCTCAAAGTCAAGTAATGTTCCAGCTTCTCTCAACAACTGCGGTTCATGCGTAGCAACCACATTTACTTGTCTCAATTCAGTACTGTCGATACTAAGTACAAAGTCTATCTTCACCGTATCACCTGTGCGATTTTTGATGTACTGTACTTGTGTTTTATATCCTATCAACGAGGCTTTTAGTATAGTTGGAAATGCAGTGGTAAATTTGTAATTACCAGCAGCATCGGCTATACAACCATCAGTAGTGCCAATAGCTTGCACAATGGCATATGGAACTGGCTTATGTAAAACGTCGGTAACCTTGCCCTCTATCAATATAGGGTTCGATTGTGCAACCAATAAATAGGGCATGAGGAAAAATAGAATTACCAACCCATATTTCATAGAATATCCGACCACAGGTAGGTATAAGGCGGAAAGCCGCCTGATGCGGTAACTTTTACCCCTCCGTTGCATGGCCCCAATTGGGCGACAACGGTATGCGCAATATTGATAAGGGGAGTTCCCTCCAAATAGGCCGAAAAAGTATAGATGCTATCATTAATATACTTAGAATACCACACCCAATCAGTATCGCAGCCCGCACCACCATGAAGCCTGGATAAATGTGCTGTAAGCCAAAATGATTGCGTACTACATGAAGCATTAAAACAACTGGTAAGCGGGCTACTGAAATCAATGCCCGGCTTTAAATAGCAATACCCTGGTTGAGGGTTATTACACGTGACTGTGTCTATAGCTCCGCATGAAGTACTGAAATAAAATAATCCGTCGGATAGAAAGACGGGAACATTACCGTTGGTTTCGTAGGCATAGTCAATGGTGAAGTAGGTAATGCGTATGCCTGCGGGAACGGTAATCAATATACTGTCGGAATTAAAATTGGGATAGAGGCAGGAAGGTGTTGAACCACCCGTCCAATAGCTTTTAGGTCCCGTTATCTGCGATAGTGGCTGATAATTGCCATTGGCATCTTTATAGTTTAGCATGGCTGAGCTATAGCGCACCAGTATCTTCCCGCTGGTAGTTCTCCAAGTAGTACTGTTCGAGGTTCGCTGCGACACATCCTCAACGGCACCTTTCAGTTCATTTTTAATCTCCATTGAATGGGCGTTGGTAGGCCCGGTAGATACTGCATTTTGGCCCTGCAAGCGGCCCCCGGTTGCTATAAA
>Ga0207038_10122_pt1 | contig 22555 bp, 21 predicted proteins | sample Alteio_BWMinCont_76_FD_153285 | JGI IMG/M metagenome (GOLD analysis project Ga0207038, IMG submission 153285) | Enriched cells from forest soil in Barre Woods Harvard Forest LTER site, Petersham, Massachusetts, United States -... | ecosystem: Environmental > Terrestrial > Soil > Temperate forest >...
AACTTATTCCCAACCAAAATGTCGTTTTTAGGCTCTCAACCGCGTGTCTTAATTGATAGATATTTTGAGCAATTTTCAGACAATGATCAAATAAGAGTATATAAAGCCTCGAAAATTGCTGATTATGACGAAGGCATCAGTACAAATAAAATACAAATAGATAAAAGGAATGATAATTTTAAATGGAGTGCTAAAACTCTTTTTATGTCAATCTTTATATCACTTCTTTTCTACTGGCTTTGTCGCCCCTAAAGTATCCCAAGTTGCCTCTGTATTGGGTTTAGCTATAGGTTCTTGAGGTATGCTTACGGGTTGCTGTATAGGTTGACTTGGTATATTTTCGTCTTCTGGCATAACGTTCTGTTTCTTATCCAAATGTACAAAATTAAAGTTTAGTTTGTACCGTGATTTGCAGATTTGTTTAAAGAGGCAAATCGATGCCCCTGTCAATATAAACATTATATGTCGCTTCCGTAACCCAATTGTCATATAAAAAAAGATAATTTAAAAATTAGACCGAACGGTTTATATTTGTTACCGTAATGACAAAGGCAGAAAAAACACGTCAGTTTATCATTGAAACAGCAGCGCCAATTTTTAACAAAAAGGGCATTGCCGGTACTGCTATCAGTGACATTATGGAGGCTACCAAACTGGCCAAAGGGGGCGTTTACGGTAACTTTGAAAATAAGGATGAGATATGCCTGGAGGTATTTAATTACTTAACCCAATCATTAGGCACTGCTATTAACCAAAGCATGGAGGGCAAATCATCCGCTAAAGAAAAACTTTTTGCCTTACTTGGTTTTTACGACAACCGTTTGCTTGCAGCAAATACCGGCGGCTGCCCCATTTTAAATTTTGGCACCGAGGCCGATGATACCAACCCTGTTATTAAACAACGCGTGAAAGAAGCTATCAATGTGTCGCAAAACAGGATTGCCAATTTGGTTAAACAGGGCATTGAAAACGGCGAATTTAAAGCATCCTTTGACCCCGATACCTTCGCCCTTAAAATGTTTGCCATGGTAGAGGGTGCTATGTTAATAAGTCGCGTACAAAACAATAACAGTCAAATGAAACTGATCACCGGGATGCTCAGGGCCGAAATAGAGGGAAGTAGCAACTAATTTTTTTTGACAATTAAAAGACCTAACGGTCTTTTTTATTTAATAGAAAACAAAAAATGATTCCTTTAAAAAAACGCTTACTGATCATCACCGTTTTAGCCGCGGCGGTGATGGAACTGATAGATACTACCATTGTAAATGTGGCTTTATCGCACATGAGCGGCAACCTGGGCGCAACTATCGAAGATACAACCTGGGTAATTACCTCGTATGCTATAGCCAATGTGATCATTATCCCGCTAACCAGTTTTTTGACCACCAATCTGGGGCGGCGGAATTATTACATCGGCTCCATCATCCTGTTTATAGTTTGTTCCTTTATGTGCGGCAGCGCTACGGATATATGGACGCTGGTATTTTTCCGGTTTTTACAGGGCATAGGCGGCGGCGCGTTGCTTTCCGTATCGCAAGCGGTTATTTTTGAGCTTTTCCCAAAAGAAAAACAAGGTATCGCAGGGGCAATATTTGGTGTAGGTGTATTTATCGGCCCCACAATCGGCCCTACGTTGGGTGGTTTCATCACCGAAAATTACTCGTGGCCGCTTATATTTTACATTAATATACCAATCGGGATATTGGCAGCAACTTCCTGCTACTTTTTATTGACCGAACCGCTTATCAAAGCAAAAATTCACGCTGTGGATTGGACGGGCATAGCCCTGTTGGCCGTAGGTATAGGGTCATTACAAACCGTACTTGAGCGCGGGCAAACTGAGGACTGGTTTGCTACAGGCTATATCACCGTGCTAACCGTTACCTCGGTACTTGCATTAACGGCATTTATTTTATGGGAGCTATATGTGGAGCATCCCGTGGTTAACCTGCGGGTTTTTAAAAGCAAAACACTCAGCATAGCGGCATTGCTTACTTTTATAACAGGCATAGGCATGTTTACCTCCATTTTTTTAACCCCGGTAATTGCCCAGCGCCTGCTTGGTTTTTCGCCAATCCAAACCGGGTTGTTGCTGTTGCCGGGCGCTATAATTGCCATTTTAGGCCTGGTAGTGTCAGGCAGGCTTATACAGGCCGGCGTATCCCCGATAATTATAATAACCGCTGGTTTTCTTTGCTTTATTTACTTTAACTGGAGCATGTTCGGGATGGATTTGGATACCTCGGCCAATACTATTACCCGCAACCTTATTTTCAGGGCACTGGGGATGGCTTTTTTAACAGTGCCATTAACAGTACTGGCGGTATCATCATTACAACCAAAGGATATTCCGCAGGGCGCGGCATTAAACAATATGATGCGGCAATTGGGCGGCTCGTTCGGCATATCTATCATTAATACTTATGCTGCCAGGCGGACGGCTTCGCACCGCACCGATCTCATCAGTCATATTACCAATTCAAACCCTTTAAGTGTTGAGCGTATCAATTCATACACCGCCTATTTTCAGCATAAAGGCAGCAATTTGATAGAGGCCAAACAAAAGGCCATGGCGTTGATAGATATGGCAGTGGTAAAACAATCAACCTTGTTAAGCTATTCCGATGCTTATTTTTTAATAGGCTTGCTGTTTGCTATCACCCTGCCGCTGTTGCTGTTTGTGGTGGGAGGACCTAAAAATACTGCGCCCAAAATGGCGATATCGGATCATTGAGTTGATGGTTGATTGGGTTGAGTAGGTTGATTAAGTGAGTGGTTTAAATTATCTAATATAAAAATCATAAAATAAATTAAAAATGAATATAACAAACAAAACAATCCTTATCACCGGCGGTGGTTCGGGTATCGGCTTCGAAATAGCCAGATTATTAAGCCAAAAAGGTAACAAAGTAATTATTACCGGCCGCACAGAAGCCAAACTTCAAAAAGCAGCTTCACAATTAAGCAATGTTAGTTTTATTGCTGCCGACATCACCAGCGAAAGTGATATCAATAACCTTGTAGCCCATATTGATAAAGAATATGGCGGTCTCGATATCCTGATCAATAACGCAGGCCAGGCGTCAGTTTTCAATTTGGGCGAGGCGGTGAATGCTTATGATAAAGCAGAGGCTGAAATACAGGCCAATTACCTTTCGGTAGTAAGGCTTACCGAAAAGATGTTGCCTGCATTAAAAGCATCGAAGGAAGCTGCGGTGGTAACCGTATCGTCTATTGTGGCTTTTGCGCCCGGGTTTAATTTGCCAACCTACGCCGCAAGCAAGTCAGCTTTGCATTCTTATACCCGCATACTGCGGTACACCCTCGCCAAAACCACAGGCATTAAAGTTTTTGAATTGATGCCCCCATTGGTAAACACAGAGCTTTCCGTAGAAATAGGCGGCGCTAACGGCATTGCGCCTGCAGTTGTTGCCCAGGGCCTGATCGATGGCCTTGAAAGCGATACCTACGAACTGCATATCGGCGCAACTGCCGACATTTATAAATTATACCTTCATTCGCCGGAAGAAGCTTTGAATGCTTTGAATCAAGGGAGGTAATTTTCGATTTCGGATTTTCGATTTCGGATTTATAAAACGCCGCCGTCATGCCGAACTTGTTTCGGCACCTCATCATAAGGGTATGGGCTTGCAAAGTCTGCAACATACAAGTAGCAAACCTTGCAACCATGATTGTCCTGTGGGGTGCCGAAACAAGTTCGGCATGACTTTTTTTTTCGCCAATATTTTTGCACTCTGCTGCCAATGTTGGTGTTATCACAACATTTTTCCACCTGTTTTATTATTTTTTGAAAACTTAAAAATTTCCATATTTTAGGGCCAAGTATGGAAGCAAAAAACAATAAAAAAACCATTTGGGCATGGTGCATGTTCGATTGGGCCAACCAATCGTATAATATGGTGATTACTACTACCATATTCCCAATTTATTATGTTTATTATACAACGAACCAAAAAACACACTACGATAAGGTTTTCTTTTTTGGCCATGAATTTAAAAATACGGTATTGCAGAGTTACGTTTTAGGGTCGGCCTATTTGCTTATCGTTTTATTGTTGCCTATACTTACCTCCATAGCCGATTATCGTGGGAATAAAAAACGGTATTTGCAGTTTTTTACCTGGATGGGAGCCTTATCCTGCGCTGGCTTATTTTGGTTTAAGCCAGTTGGAGAGAATGTAGTTCCGCCACTTGAACTCCCTTTAATTTTTTATGCATTAGCTTGTATTGGATACTGCGGCGGCTTTGTTTTTTATAATTCATACTTGCCACAAATAGCAACCCTCGAAAAGCAGGATGATGTTAGTGCGAAAGGTTTTATGTATGGTTATGTAGGAAGTTTGGTGCTACAACTATTATGTTTATTGGTAATACAAAAACCGACATGGTTTGGCCTGATAAATAATGACCTACCATCCCGCATATCTTTCCTTATGGTATTTGTATGGTGGATGGGCTTTTCAATTATACCATTCAGGCTATTGCCAAAAGGCGAACCAAACATGGGAAAACATAATTATAACGTTTTGACAGGAGGATTTAAAGAGCTGGCTAATGTATTGAAACAGGTGCGTAAAATGCCGTTATTGAAACGCTTCCTCTCTTCGTTTTTTTTCTATTCTGTTGGTGTACAAACAATTATGTTGGTAGCTGCTCAATTTGCATCCAAAGAACTGCATATAGGTGAGGATACCCTTATCCCTATTATTCTTATAATTCAGGTAGTTGGTGTAGCAGGCGCATATGGTACTGCAAAATTATCTGATAAGTATGGAAATGTAAAAACCCTTGTCGGCCTGGTGTCAATTTGGACGGTATTGTGCCTGCTGGTATATTTTGTATCAAACACACCACAGTTTTTTGCCGCCGCAGTAGTAGTTGGCGCTGTAATGGGTGGGGTACAATCCATATCCCGCTCTACATATTCTAAATACCTTCCGCCAAATATACCTGACACTGCATCTTTTTTTAGCTTTTATGATGTTACCGAAAAATCATCAATTGTAGTTGGCCTGTTTGTTTTCGGCCTTGTTGAGGCATTGAGCGGAAAAATGCGAAATTCTGCACTGGTACTTGATGGTTTTTTTGCAGTTGGCCTGATATTGATGATCGCGTTGCTGTTTGCTGAAAGAAAATCGAAAATGAAACTTGCGACCGTGGTTGCAGGCTAAGGGCTATACAAAGCACTGGAATAATTACGTTATTTTGCTATCATACCTACAACATGAACGCCAGAAAACTAGTATTAACCCTGCTGGTATTTATCCAAAGCATTAATGCATTTTGCCAGGCGCCTCCGCGCGAATTTTTCGATGGGCTTAAAATGATGACTACCGACCAGCCGGGTGCAAAAAGTAATTTTTTAACCGCCATTCAAAAGGACTCCTCGTTTTATGGTTCTTATCATTTTATGGGCGTGATCTGTTTAAATGAGAATAAACCCGATTCGGCCATCTGGTATTTTAAAAAATCAATAGCGCTGAATAGCACAAATGCCAGTCATACCAAAGAAATGGCTTACGCCCGTTTGATAACCACCTACACCAATCAGCAGGACTTCCAGGAGGCGTTTGCTACTGCGTGGGAATGTGCTAATAAATATCCCGATAATACGGATTTTACATCGTCGCTTAGGGATATTTGCCTGTGGTCGTTTTATATAAAGGACGATCATCTGAACCCATCCTACTTATCGCCTAATTTGAAAGATGAATATATTGTAACTTCGATAGCCCAGGAATACCTTATACTTAGGAATTTAAGGGTTAACGATGAATATCTTAGCATGAGCAGGCAAAGCCTGGTCACCAAAAAGGGTGCCAGCTACGATGTGTTTAACTGTACGCTTTCGAAAACCAAAAAAGAGGTTACTGTTAATTTTAAGATCAACTGGGACATGAATATGTATTATGGCGGCAATACTGCCCCGCAAAAACCGGTAATTGATGATAAAAGTAAACCTGTTTACGAACGGGTAGGGGCCATGCTGATATTCGACAGCAAAACCGGCCTGAAAGAGGCCATACAAAAGCTGATGAATTAATAGTTTTCCCCAAAAAATATCTATTACTTTGTTCAGTATTAAATAAGACTATTTTAACCAATCAATAACCATATTATGAAACGATTATCATTATTATTTACCGTATTGGCGCTAACGTTTATCAGCACTTCGGTATTCGCACAATTTACACAACCGCAAATGGTTGTGGAATGGCAACGTGCAAAAGCTTACACCAAAGCTTACCTCGACGCTATGCCCGCGGACGGCTACGGCTTTAAGCCAACGCCTGAGATCCGTTCGTTTGCGCAGCAAATGCTGCACCTGGCTGATGCCAACTACTATTTTGCTTCTTCGGCCAGCGGCAAGCCAAGCCCAATTGGCAAAACATCTGCCGAAAAAACTGTAACGCAAACCAAGGAAGCAACTACTAAAGCGGTGATGGACAGTTATGATTTTGTGATCAGCACCCTGCAGGGAATGACGCCGGATCAAATGTTGGCTATAGGCAGTGTTGAAGGCAAAAGCTTGTCGAACGCTAATATTTACGGCAAGGCTTTCGAGCACCAGACGCACCATCGCGGGCAAACTACAATTTACCTGCGTTTAAAAGGGGTAACGCCTCCGGGAGAAATGTTATTTTAATTTGAAGGCAATTTAACAGGCAATATTTTTGTACATTGAGGATGAATATCTACATATTTATCCCCATTTTCTTTAAAGATAAAAACCTAAATCAAATATGTATTTTATAACATATTGATTATGAGTAATTTATGTATTAATAAGCGATGGCTACTAACGTGGTACGAAATTTGAAAAAGCTATGAGTTAACGCAAACTTTTGGGTAAGAACCGGGTTAACTTTCTTATGGCAAATATTGAAGCTGATTATGCAAATTAAACAGGTTACAAATTGAGAAATTTCAGCAGATTACTTGGGCTCCTGGCCGGTGCGTTGCTTATTATGTTATGCGGCTTTGTGACTGCGCAACCAAGTTTAAAAAAGGACGCCGCAAACAGCAGTAACGATGTTGAGGATGTTACTACGGTCTTAACAGCTCATAGTAGTGATGCTATTTTCAGAAGTGCGGCATCTTATACCTTTTCCGTAAAAAACAACCTTGACAAGCCTGAATCAGGTAAACTAACTTATGTAGTAACAGACCAGTTTAACAAAAAACTCCTGGCCGATTCCATGCAAATCAGCTTTGGCGCATTGAGCTCAAAAGACTACGACTTTACTATCCCGGAAGCGAAAGCCGGTTTTTATAAGATCAATTTCATGATCAATGTTACCGACTATGACGATACTACCCGCCGCGTATTTGGCATACGGCCGGAAGAAATAAGGTCGGCACACCCTAAACCCGATGATTTTGATAAGTTTTGGGATGATACTAAAAAGGAACTTGCTGCCATAAAACCAAATTATAAAGTGACCGAAAGGCCTGATATGGAAGATGGTGTACGGAAAGTATATGTGATTGAAATGCAATCATTGGGCAACCTTACTATCCGGGGCTGGATGACATTGCCTGTTGACCATCCAAAAAACCGAAAATTCCCGGTTTTACTAATGTTGCCAGGTTACCAGGCCAGCAATAAACCTTTATTGGGGCCTGAATATGAGACAGCATTCATTACCCTTGATGTTCGCGGCCAGGGAATGAACCGCGAAGATATGCAGATGAGACGCGAAGATTATATTGTTAGCGGCCTGGAAGATAAAAACAAGTATATATTACGCGGAATTATAGCTGATTGTCTGCGCTGTATGGATTTTATTTTTTCCAGGGCCGACCTTAACCACGATGAGATTGCCGTAACAGGCGGAAGTATGGGTGGTTACCTATCCATTACCACTGCTGCCCTGGATAAAAGGGTTACGTTTTGTGCGCCTCAAAATCCATTCATGAGTGATATTTACAATATGGACCACGGCGCTGTAACCTGGCCAATAAACCATATGAAGGATTATGTCAATATACGGCCTGGGCTCACATTTGAAAAGGTTTTGGATAACCTGCAATATTTTGATACTAAAAATTTTGCAACCAGCGTAACTTGCCCTGTTGATATGGGTATGGGATTGCTTGATCCGTTTGTACCGCCTAATAACTCATATATTGTGTACAACAATTTCCCTGCTAAAAAGAAAAAGCTGTTTGTATTTAAAAATCTTGGCCACGAAGTTGGAGATAGTTACTATACTTACGAAACGCTTTGGATCCACGACGCGTTTGCGCTATTTTAAAACAGGGGTCCCGGTTTATGTACAATGATACAGCAGCTTATTGGATAAAACATTTAAACCTTCAGCCTCATCCCGAAGGCGGCTACTATAAAGAAGTTTTTCGCTCTCAACAGCAAGTTTTAAGGGTGGGTGAAGATGTGCCAAAACAAGCGTGCACATCCATCTATTATCTTTTGGAAGGCGATGATTTTTCAGGTTTTCACCGCATCACTTCCGATGAATTATGGTATTTTCATAAAGGTTCGCCGCTGTTGATCCATATTATCGATAAAAATGGCAATTATATGGCTCACGAATTATCCGACGCTGAAACCGGTAGTTTATCATTAGCTGCTGAAGCAGGTTTATGGTTCGCATCATCAATACCTTCCGGGGAAGGTTTTGCATTGGTAAGCTGTGCCGTTGCGCCTGGCTTTGAGTTTAGTGAATTTGAAATGGCTGTTAGGGAGGAGATGGTTACTGTGTATCCTCAGCATTCTGCTTTGCTTAACAAATTATGCAGGTAGCGCACATTTAACCACGAAGGGCACAAAGGATTCACGAAGGGCACGGAGCCGAATCATGAAGGTTTTTTTTCTTAGTGGCCTTGGTGAAACCTTCGTGTTCTTTGTGGTAAAACCACCATCATCCTAATTTCCATGCTTCCCCATCAACCCATCATTAAATTTAAGCAGCAGGTTAAAAAGATTTTTGTATTCGGTTAAAGGCAATGTTGCGCTTATGTCGTAAATATCATGATAGGCTTTTATCCCGCCAAGGGTGTACATAAAAAACGCGGGTACACCTTTTTCGGTAAAAAAATAATGATCGCTGTTGGCGGCTTTGCCCCTTGAGTTTACTTTTACCAGGAATTTACCTTGCTCGTTTGTTGCCCTTAACAAGGCAAACTCTTTGGGGTAAACGGTTGCATTAACCACCGTAATGCCATCTATACCCGTACCTTCAATATCAAGGTTAACTAAAAACCGGATGTTTTTTAAAGGGACAAGTGGGTTTTCGCTAAAGTATTTTGAACCAAGCAGGCCGGCTTCTTCGCCTGCAAACAGTATAAAGGCCATGGAGTAAGGCTGCGGGTGGGCTGCATAATATTTAGCCAGGCTTAATAACTGCGTAACGCCGCTGGCATTGTCATTGGCGCCGGGGAAATAGGTGTCGCTGCCCATACCGCCCAAATGATCGTAATGCGCGGTGTAAACAATTAATGAATCGGGTTTGGAAGTGCCTTTTACTATGCCGCAAATATTGCCGGTGTTAAATTCATCTATTACTTTGTTTTCAATATTTGTTTTAATGGTTACGGGCAATGTTTTTTGCAGTTTTTTATCAAGGTCGATTTCCGTATAATCCTGTGCCTTTTCTTCAGCCGAAAAGGTAAGCTTATCCTGTAATATAACAATGATGCGGTCTGCCGGGTCAATAAATGTAACGCTGTCTTTTTGCACCAGGTTCCGTTCGCATTTAACACCGCGGCTATCCGCGCTCACAATAAAATCCCTGCCCGGTATCAACTGAACACCATTGATGGCTACTTCCATTTTCCCCGGAAATGTATTTACCGGGTAGCTAAATTTCTGCATAAAATTTTTGCCATCCATCGGGCTAACACCATATCTTGTTAATTGCGCTATTAAAAAGGTATTAGCCTTTGCCATACCGTTTTTTGTATAGCCGCGACCCCAGAAATAGGGCGAGGATAAGGTGTCCACCATTTTGCGTGCGAAAACGCTGTCCTGCGCCATGCCGACGTGTGCCGCTAATAGCAATAAGGTAACCAGGCTTATTGTTATGCTGGGTTTTTTGAAGTGCATATTTTTCTGAACAAAATTATATCCGAACATACAAATTGTTGATCTAAATTGCGTGTCTTCGGGAATTTATTAAGAGATTTTTATAATGATGTGGCTTTTTTTGAAACCAGATAGAATTATGGCACAATGTTGGTATCCCTGAAAATACAAACACTAAATTAAAACTATGAAAACTTCAACTAAAACCCACGTAATATTAAAGTCGATAGATATTGAATTAAAGGCTTTATTACAGCAAGACCTCGAATGTTTTAAAATGAAAAAAGAAAATTCACAGGCTGCAATTAAAAAGGCAGCCTGACCATCATATCAGCTACATCTACCTATGAAAGAAAAAGAGTTCAATGTTTGGGCTCTTTTTTGGTTTACGGCACCACCTTATCTCAAATCTCACACCTATTTACGTATTCGTTCGGAATGATCAACCGTAACGAAACAATTTACGAATAAATTGGTTACCTTGTGGCACAACTACCAGTTTCATGTCCAAAAAAATTATCGTCATTGAGGACGACCAGGATATACTTGATATCATGGAATATATACTGTCTGATGAAGGCTACGAGGTTTTGCCATCTGTAGACAGCCGGATATTAACCGAAGTAAATGTACACCGGCCAATATTGATATTAATGGATAATCGCTTAAACGATGGTTTCGGGAAAGATTTTTGTAAGAAGTTTAAAAGCGACCCGGGGCATAGCCAATTTCCGGTTGTGCTGATGTCTGCTAACCCGGGCCTCGAAGAAATGGCGCTCGAAAACTATGCTGACGGCTATCTGAAAAAGCCATTTGATATTACCGAATTGCTTGAATTGGTAAAACGGTATGGTTGATTTATCTGCATGCTTATGGTTTCAACACAAAATACCATTTATTTACTTGTATATTTAGTCGGTTTCTTAAAATAGCCCTGCAAACCACTTTTGCTAATGGGCTTTAAAGCGCTACACGATATTGAAAAAAGTTAAAAATGAAGAAGTTTCTCCCCTGCAATTTCCCGTTGTTGGTATTGGCGCCTCGGCGGGTGGCTTAGAAGCTGTAAAGTCTTTTTTAAAAGCATTGCCTGCAAAGCCGGGTATGGCATTTGTTTTTGTACAGCATTTAAGCCCTAATCATGTAAGTATTTTACCCGAAATACTTCAAAAAGTAGCGCCTTTCCCCGTGCAGCAAATTACCGATAATGTACACCTGGAGCCGGACAATCTTTACATTATACCGCAAAACAAGGTATTGACCACCAGCGATGGCGTACTTCAACTGGCTCCTTTGGATACACATAACAGGAAAGGCAATACGATAGATCTTTTCTTTTCTTCATTAGGCCATGTGCACCAAAGTTATGCCATAGGTGTAGTATTATCCGGCGCATTAAGTGATGGCACAGCCGGCTTGCAAGTGATAAAATCACATGGCGGTTTAACCTTTGCCCAGGACGAAGGCTCGGCTGCTTATGATAGTATGCCAAAAAGCGCTATTGATGCCGGCGTGGTTGATTTTGTTTTACCGCCGGAAAAAATAGCGGAACAACTGATCTTAATAAACCACCCTTTTCATGCCGATTACTCAAAAAAAGAAAAAGCAGAAGAAATACCACAGCAGGATGAAGATGTGTTTAAACAAATATTAACTGTATTGCGTGTTCGTAAGGGGGTTGATTTCAGCTACTATAAAAAAAGCACCTTAAAGCGCCGCATTATACGTCGCATGGCGCTTGGTAAAGTAGAAAAGCCAGTTGATTATCTTTCCTTCCTGAGGGAAAATAAGGCGGAGCAGGATGCCCTTTATAACGACATGCTGATATCTGTCACCACTTTCTTTCGCGATACGCAAAGCTTTGATTTGCTGTGCAATACGATATTCCCGGCTATCATCGATAAAAAAACAGGTGATGAGTCGTTAAGGGTATGGGTTGCCGGTTGCGCTACGGGTGAAGAAGCCTATTCAATGGCGATATGCCTGCAGGAACTATTGGGGGATAAAGCGGCCGCTCTTAAGATACAGATATTCGCCACAGATATTTCGGAAATAGCAATTGCAAAGGCCCGCCATGGAATTTACCGGCCATCCGAGCTGGAAGGGATGTCGCCGTCGCGATTGCAACAATTTTTCGTAAAGATTGACGGCAATTACCATGTTTCAAAAAGTATAAGGGATATATGTGTTTTTGCACAGCACAATTTGCTTAAAGACCCGCCTTTCTCAAAGATCGATCTGGTGAGCTGTCGCAATGTGCTGATCTACCTTGAACCGGTTTTGCAGAAAAGGGCTTTGACTACCTTTCATTATTCGTTAAACGAAAACGGCTGCCTGATGCTCGGTAAATCGGAAACCATCGGCACAAATACAGATATTTTTACCTCGTATAACAATACCGAAAAAATATATCTCCGCAAGGGTCCATTAGGCCGTTTTATGAATGTTGCCTCGTACGGCAAAGAGCGGACTTTCCGCGAGATAGATAAAAGCACACAAAAACAAAGTTCGGAAAAAGACATTTACAAACTTGCGGATGAAACCGCCCTTGCCAATTTTATGCCGCCGGCAGTGCTGGTGAACGAGAAGCTTGATATTGTGCAGTTTCGCGGGGCTACGGAATTATGGCTGGTGCCGCCAACAGGCAAACCAAGCTTTAACATACTGAAAATGGCGCGGGAAGGTTTGGCTTTTGAACTTCGCAACATCCTGCACCTGGCGCAAAAAACAAAGCAGCCGGCTACTAAAACCGCTGTTTTTTTTAAAGCGAATGATGTGCAGTACTATGTGGATATCCAGGCGGTACCGATGAAGGATACGGCAGAGCCTTATTTCCTGGTGGCGTTTCAAAGCGTTTTGCCAGCCGGTACGCAACAGGCGCCCGTTAAAAACGGTACTACAGCCGAAAATATAAGGCAGAATGAAAGTGAAGAGCGGATTGAGCTGTTGGAGAAAGAGATTACACAGGCGCGGGCCGATATGCGCGATATTACCGAGGAGCAGGAAACCGCCAACGAAGAGCTGCAAAGCGCTAATGAAGAACTGCTGTCGGGCAGCGAGGAACTGCAAAGCCTGAACGAAGAGTTGGAAACCTCGAAAGAAGAATTACAGAGCACGAATGAGGAAATAATGATCGTTAACAAGGAATTAGTTGACCGTAACGATCAGTTAAATAATGCACGCCTGTATACTGAAGGAATTATAAGCACCATCCGCGACCCTTTAATTATACTTGATAGCCAATTGCGTATAAAACGCGCCACTGCCGGTTTTTACAACAAGTTTAAAACCAACGAAAAGCAAACGGAAGGTAAATATATTTATGACCTTGGTAACCAGCGATGGGATATACCACTGCTTAAAGAGATGCTGGAAAAGATACTTCCTGAAAAAAAAGAGCTGGAGGGTTACGAAGTTTCACAAGTATTTCCCGGTATTGGAAAAAGGATAATGCTGCTTAATGCCAGGCAAATTCACAATGTTACCGGCGAGCCCCTAATTTTGCTTGCCATTGAAGATATTACTGATAAACGCAAGATAGAGGAGGGGCTTGCCGAAGTAGAACGCTTATTGAGTGAAAATAAGGACAGGCTAAAATTAGCTGTTGAATCAACGGGACTTGGCACCTGGGACTATAACCCGCAAACAAAGGAACTGGTTTGGGATAAACGATGTAAGGAAATATTCGGGTTGAAATCGTCAGACCCGGTTGATATGCCCCTGTATTTTAAGATGATATTCACTGGAGACCGGGAATTGGTAGAAAGAAAAATTAATGATGCTTTAAATGCCGAAAATGATGGTGAATTTGGTATTGAGCACCGTACTATTCCAATTGATGAAAAAATAAAATGGATAAAATGTAAAGGGAAGGCATATTTTAATGAACACCAGCAACCCGTACGTTTTGTGGGGACTTTGTTGGAAATTACTGCCGATAAGTTACTGGAGGAAACCAACCTTGAGTTATTAAAGAAAAAGGATGAATTTATCAGCATAGCCAGTCACGAATTAAAAACTCCGATCACCAGTTTAAAAGCGGTTTTGCAAATATTGGAACGTAAATTCCCGCAAAACGAAGAAACGCTGGTTGTACATAATTTTGTAAAGAAGGCTGTAAAACAGGTTGATAAACTGGTTGAATTGATAGGGGATTTGCTTGATGTTACCAAAATACAATCGGGCAAGCTGGCGTTGCGTAAAACGAACTTTAGCCTTGATGAATTGATAGAGGAATGCTGCGAAGAATTGCAAAGCAGCCTGCAAAAATATACACTAGTTGTGCAAGGGGACAAGGGTGTGGAAATTCATGCCGACAGGAACCGGCTGGAGCAGGTGATCATCAACCTGGTATCAAACGCTGCAAAATATTCGCCCGAAAGCGATAAAGTTATTATTGATGTAACTAAAAATAAAGAGGGTGTGAAAATATCCGTTACCGACTTCGGCATAGGTATTGCACACACCAAGATCCCGCTTTTGTTCGACCGTTTTTACAGGGTTGATGAAAGTTCCCAAAAATTTGCCGGCCTGGGCCTTGGGCTTTATATCTCTGCCGAAATTGTCAAAAGGCATAATGGCCAGATAAATATCGAGAGCGAAGAAGGCAAGGGATCTACATTTTGGTTTACGATACCATGGTAGCGGGAGTTTGCAGTTTGTAGCAGGCAGTTTGCAGGGGCACCGGAGGGTGAGTCGTCGATCCTGTTATCTTCGCCTTTGTTGGTGATAAAACCACCCACAAGGGCGTTGCCATTAATTAATGACTTTTATTTGAGAAACTATGATATAACCAAAACTTCCCAATGCGGTTGTATCGTGCTTCCAGTTCAGACTAACATTTATTGGAAATTTAGCACTGGGGTTAATGCCCAACTGTTGCAAGTCTGCGTTAATGTTATAACGTGGCCGGGCATTTTTAGTAGTATCATTCTTAATTGTGATAAAAAGTCCTCCACACTCAGCGCAGGTCCGTGGGTCGTACCCGGTTATAACGCCTTGACTTGAGTAAGGGGCCACATTATTCTTTTTACAGGAAATAAATATCAACCCTAAGCAAACGATTAAAATAAATGTTTTCATTTTATCTTTATTGATAATTGATATTACGATCAAATATACATCAATGATACATCACACAAAAAAAATTCAAACCGGGACAAACCTCTTTGTTAACCCATTCACAACCCATCTTTTTTTATTATTTTCGGACAGCCAATAATTCATCGGCCAGATTTTTTTATAAACCATATTTATTGATGAGAAAAAGGATAATAATCTTATTGTTATCGTTATTTGCCGTTTATAACGTAAGTGCCCAAAAACCTGTAAACCAGCAAAGCCCGTTCATGGTAAGGGGCTTTCACCTGGATTTGCGCATACAGGTGATGACTATGGATGCCCTTAAAGCTTTCGCTTTAAAACTGAGCAAGGATGGTATAAACACGTTGATAATGGAGTGGGAAGGTACCTACCCGTTTGAAAAACACCCGCTAATACCCAACAGGTATGCTTATACCAAAGCCGAGATCGTATCATTTATAAAATATTGCAATGATTTGGGTATCGATGTTATCCCCTTGCAGCAAAGCTTTGGGCATGTAGAATATATTTTAAGGAATGACAGGTATAAGGATTTACGTGAAGACCAAAAAGATTTCTCGCAGGTTTGTCCGCTGCAAACGAGGCAGGACAGCGCTTTATTTACCGATCTGTATACCGAACTGGCGTCAACCCATACCTCAAAATATATACATATAGGTGGCGATGAAACTTATTTGCTTGGCCACGATGAACGGTGCAGGCAAATGGTGGCAAAGGAAGGTAAATCAAAACTGTACATCGATTATATTAGGATGCTTTGCAATATTGTTATAAGGCTTGGCAAAACCCCTGTTCTTTGGGCCGATATTGCATTAAAATATCCCGATGCTATTAAATTACTGCCAAAAGGCACTGTATTTATCGACTGGAACTACGGCTGGGATATGAACCACTTTGGTAATCACCAAAAGCTGCTGGAAAGCGGTTACGAAATATGGGGTGCGCCGGCCATCCGATCATCGCCCGATAATTTTTATCTCACCCAATGGGAAAAGCATTTTAAAAACATCCGCGACTTTGTGCCCGCAGCTGCAAAATTGGGTTATAAGGGAATTATTATGACTTCATGGTCAACATCCGGCCAATATTCCCCTGTTTTTGAATCGGAAAATGAAATGGCGGAAGAATATGCCATCAGGCATGTTTACCCCATCAGCGGGTTTAATATACTGATTGCAGCCTATGTTGAAAGTATCCAATCGGCAAAGCCATTAGATATTGAAGGTTTTATCGCAAAATATTGTGATGAAAAGTACGGTTTTAACACAGTGCAGGCAGCCCGCTTTTGGAAAGCTTTAAAAACAACGCCTTATGAAATTGTCGCCGGGAAAGTGATTTCATCAACGCCTTTCACAGTAAAGCAATTGGTTGACAGTACCCAATCGGCTTTAGAAATACTTTACGACCTTCATCCCACAAAAAACAAGGAAGAGTTTGAGCATTATCGGTTAATGACAGCCATCAGGCTGCAATACCTTGAGTTTCATGAAATATTAAAACGGGTAAACTCACCTGAGTTTACAGCCGATGAGATACCGGGCGTTGTGCTTGAATTGCGGAACATGATGATGAACGGTACGGTGATCACTATGCATTTTGATGAATTGAACAAAGGTTTTTTAAATGCAGCTGAGTTAAAACAGGAAGATGATTTAAGGAATGAAAGGATCAAGCTGCTTTATGAGCGGTTATCGAGAAGTAAATAACACGGCCTCACCTAAATCCTCTCCAACCGCGTGCGCCTTAGCTTTGGCGGTGGCGCAAGGAGAGGACTTTAACTTCGCTCGTTTTTTAGAACCCTCTCCTTTGGAGAGGGCAGGGTGAGGCAAAAAAGGTAAGCCAAACACAAAATAGCTATCCATGGTACAATTAAAAATATATAACGGCCAAATTATAACGCCTTCGCGGATTATCGGGAACGGCACTGTTTTGGTAGATGATGGCAGGATAACCGCCATTGAAGAAGGTAATATAGATGTGCCGGGTGTTGTGGAAATAAATGCCGAAGGTAAATATGTTTCGCCGGGGTTTATCGATATCCATGTTCATGGCGGCGGTGGCCACGATTTTATGGACAATACCGTGGAGGCATTTTTAACAATAGCCAATACCCATGCCCGGTACGGCACCACGGGCATGCTGCCAACTACCTTAACAAGCAGTAAGGAAGAATTGCTTGAAACCCTGCGGATATACGAAATAGCCGACAAGCAAAACACTGATGGTGCGCAATTTGTCGGGATGCATTTGGAGGGGCCATACTTTTCCCTAAATCAATGCGGCGCACAGGACCCACAGTACATCCGTGACCCCGACCCTAAAGAATATAAAGAAATATTATCAGGCACTTCGGTTATTAAGCGTTGGAGCGCAGCGCCTGAATTGCCGGGGGCCATTGAATTCGGCAAATATGTAACGTCAAAAGGAATTTTAGTTGCTATTGCGCATACAGATGCCATTTATGAAGAAGTATTGCCCGCTTTTGAAAATGGCTTTACGCTGGCAACGCATTTTTATTCGGGGATGTCGGGCGTAACAAGGCGTAATGCATTCCGCTATGCTGGCGTGATTGAGAGTGCCTATTTAATTGATGAAATGGATGTGGAGATAATTGCCGATGGCGTACACCTGCCGGCGCCATTATTAAAATTGGTTTATAAGATAAAAGGACCAGGTAAAATAGCGTTGATAACCGATGCCATGCGGGCGGCAGCCATGCCGCCGGGCAACAGTATTTTAGGTAGCCTTAAAAACGGGATAGCGGTAATTGTGGAAGATAACGTGGCCAAAATGCCCGACCGTAGCTGTTTTGCAGGCAGCGTTGCAACAACAAACCGTTTAATACGTAATATGGTGGAATTGGCAGATGTGCCTTTATTGGAGGCTATTCAAATGGCCTCGGCTACTCCTGCCCGCATTATGAAAATAGGCGATAAAAAAGGTTCAATCGCGGCTGGAAAAGATGCAGATATAATTATTTTTGACGCAGATATAAATGTTGAAATGACTATTATAAAAGGGAAGATGGTGTTTGATAAAACTACTGGTAAATAATGAAGCAACAAATAGTTGACGATCTTACCATAAGGATTTATGAAAACAGGGTGTTGATGGGCTCGAATGCGGCCCTGATGGTATGTTCAAGGATAAATGCGCTGTTGGAGCAACAAGAGCATGTGAATGTAATTTTTGCCTCGGCGCCATCGCAAAATGATTTTTTGGAAGCCTTAAACTGGAGTACAAATGTTGATTGGAGCCGGGTAAATGCATTTCATATGGATGAATATATTGAATTGCCCGAAAATGACCCGCGTACATTTGCATTCTTTTTAAATGGAAAAATATTTGGCCGCCAGCAATTTCGCTCCGTAAATTATATTAACGGGAACGCCATAAATATAGGCGATGAATGCAGGCGCTATGCCAAACTATTAGCATCATATCCCCCGGATATTGTTTGTATGGGCATCGGCGAAAACGGGCACCTGGCCTTTAATGACCCACATGTAGCTGATTTTAACGATCCTTTAATGGTTAAAATGGTAAAGCTTGATGCGGCATGCAGGCAACAGCAAGTCAATGATGGCTGTTTTGCTGAACTGCCCCAAGTGCCCGCTTATGCCATAACATTAACCATCCCGGCGCTTATGGCGGGTAAATATATTTACTGCATGGTGCCCGGCGAGAAAAAGGCTAACGCTGTGTATAACACGGTGTATGGTGAAATTATTGAAGAATATCCATCTGCAATTTTGCGCAGGCATCCTGATGCCGTTTTGTTTTTGGATAAACAGAGTAGTGGGTTGTTGTAATATGTAGGTAGATTAAAGCTGATTGGTTCTTATTCCTCGACAACAATCTTGTCCTCCTCAACGCCAATCTCAAGTATGTATTTTTTCATGGCAGCTACAAACTCATCCGGGCCGCATATATAGCAATATTCCGTTTTATCGGTTAAAAATTGCTTTATTAAAGCTTTATTAATATGGCTGCCGGGGACATCGCCGGTAGGGTTTGATAAAACATCTACATGATTTTGGCCCAACATTTCATCAAGTTCGTCTTTTATTATAATGTCGTCCTGGGTGCGGTTGCCAAATAGCAGGGTATTGCCAGCCAGTTTATTATCCGCTTTAAGCTGGCGGAAAATAGAAATAAATGGCGTTAAGCCTGCGCCCCCTGCAATAAATAAACCGGGTCCCTGGTAATTAATAGCGCCGAAAACTTCATGCAGTATAAGTTCATCGCCCGGATTAATGTCCAGTAGCTTCTCGGTAAGGCCATTGTTCCCTTTGTAAATTTTTATGGTAAATTCAAGGTAGTCATCGGTATTTAAGCAGGTAAATGTGAACGGATGAAGGTCATTTTCGAGCCCTGGCTTATTGATGGAAACATCCGTAGCCTGGCCGGATATAAAAGTGTACCCGGCAGGTTTTTCTACTGTAAAACGCTTTACATTATGCGTTACAAATTCGGTTTTTAATATTTTTACAATGTGCTTTTCCATGGCTAAAATCTCTCTAATTGGTGGGATAACAATCATCTCACTATAAAAGTGTTAAAATAATAAAGTATTAAAAGTCACAAGGTCAATAAATTAAAAATTAACCTGCAATACTTTTGAATATTCTATAGCATAAAAAGTATATTGCCCGTTGAAACGGAACATACGTTAAACCTGAATAAAATAGCTTCCCTACAGATAATATGAAGATGAAGAGTTTTTTAAACGAAAATTTTTTACTGGAAACAAAAACAGCGGAACGTTTATACCACGAATATGCTGCAAGCCTTCCCATTATCGATTATCACTGCCACCTGCCGCCAAACGAGATAGCAGGTGACATCAATTTTGAAAACCTTACCCGCATCTGGCTTTTTGGCGATCATTATAAATGGCGCGCGATGCGGGCCAACGGCGTAAAAGAGGATTATATTACGGGCGACAAAAGTGATTGGGAGAAGTTTGAACAATGGGCGGCAACCGTGCCATATACACTACGTAACCCACTCTATCATTGGACACACCTTGAATTACAACGCTATTTCAATATAAATACGCTTTTATCGCCAGCAACAGCTAAAAAAATATATGATGAGTGTAATGAAAAATTGAAATCGCCGGAGTACAGTGTACGAAACCTGATTAAAAACATGAATGTAGAGGTTGTTTGTACTACAGATGACCCGCTTGATGACCTGTCCCATCATAAAAAAATAAAAAATGATGGCTATGCGGTAAAAGTGTTGCCTGCTTTCAGGCCTGATAAGGCTATGGATGCCGCTGATACCAGGATATTAAATGCGTATATCAAAAGACTTGAAACAATCACGGATACAACCATCAACGATTTTTGCAACTATCTTGAAGCTTTGAAATCGAGACATGATTATTTTGCTGAAAACGACTGTTGCCTATCCGATCATGGCCTTGAAAAACTATATGCCGAAAATTATACCGAACTGGAGACGCGGCTAATATTCAAAAAAATAAGGGCCCAACAGGCATTGACCCAGGATGAGATCGTGAAATTTAAATCGGCTATGCTGTATAATTTTTCGGTTTGGGACCACGAAAAAGGCTGGGTACAGCAATACCATCTCGGCGCTTTGCGTAATGCCAACACCCGGGCTATCAGGGAATCGGGCCCGGACACAGGTTACGATTCTATTGGCGACTATGTACAGGGTACAGCGTTGTCGAAATTTTTAGACAGGCTGGAAAATGAAAATAAATTAACCAAGACCATTCTTTATAATCTTAATCCGGCGGATAATGAGCTTATTGCTGCAATGGCGGGTAATTTTAACGATGGGTCAGTAGCCGGGAAAATGCAGTTTGGCTCGGCATGGTGGTTCCTCGATCAAAAGGATGGCATGACCAAACAGTTAAATACGTTATCAAACATGGGGCTTTTAAGCCGGATGGTTGGCATGCTTACAGATTCGCGCAGTTTTTTGTCGTACCCAAGGCATGAATATTTCAGGCGGTTATTATGCAACCTGTTTGGCAATGACATTGAAAATGGGGAATTGCCAAATGATGTAGCCTGGACAGGTAAAATAATACAGGACATTTGCTACTACAATGCAAAAAATTACTTCGATTTTGATAAGATAAAATGAGCGCACTTTTAAACAACGGGGCGTACACAGGTAAAATACTTTCTTTTGGCGAATTATTGCTGCGTTTTTGCCCGGATACCGATGGGGAGTGGATCAGCAATAAGCAACTGCCGGTATATATTGTAGGCGCGGAGCTTAATGTAGCGAATAACCTTGCGGTGTGGGGATTGCCGGCAAAATATTTTACGGCATTGCCGGATAATGATATGACGGCGCAAATCGTAAAATCGCTGCAAAATAATGGTATCGATACTTCGGCGATACATTATAGCGGCGCAAGGGTAGGGACATATTATTTAACCGAGCGCAATGATATTAAAAATGACGCCCTGATATACGACCGCGCCCATTCAGCATTTGCCGAGCTTAAACCAGGAACGATTGATTGGGATAAGGCGCTCGAAGGTGTAAGCTGGTTTCATTTTAGTGCGATATGCCCGGCGCTTAGCCAAAACGTTGCCGATGTATGTAAGGAAGTTTTAGAGGCAGCTGCAAAAAAGGGTATCACCATTTCGGTGGATATGAACTATAGGGCTAAGTTGTGGCAATACGGTAAAACGCCCTTGCAGGTGATGCCGGAACTGGTTAAATATTGTGATTTGGTAATGGGAAATATATGGGCGGCTGATATGATGCTTGGTATAGATGTGATACCGAATATACATGAATCCGGGCAAAAAAGTATCTATATAAAAGAGGCTTTAAAAACTTCGCAAAAAATTATGGAACAAAATCCGAAATGTAAGGCAGTTGCAAATACTTTTCGGTTTGATGCTACCAATGATATAAAATATTATACAACTTTGTACACGGATAACCAATTATACAATTCGGGCGAATATGAAACCGGGCATGTTGTTGACAAGGTAGGCAGTGGGGATTGTTTTATGGCCGGCCTTATTTATGGTTTTTATAACCAGCACAGAGTAAACGAAATACTTGAATTTGCTACAGCAGCTGCATTTGAAAAGCTGTTTATAAAAGGCGATGCTACCACCAAAACAGTAGCAGAAATTAAAAATGCAATGAAATGAAATTAAAAAAAGCGGTACTGAACAGCATCCTCACACAGGGAATGCTGCCCTTGTTTTATTATGAAGATGTTGAAGTAAGCCTGGAAATAATCCGCACGCTGTACAAAGCCGGGGTAAGGGTAATGGAATACACTAACCGCGCCAAGCCTGCATTTGATAATTTTAAGGTGTTAAGAAAGGCTGTGGATAAGGAAATGGGTGACCTTTTCCTTGGCATAGGCACGAT
>Ga0207038_10120_pt1 | contig 22525 bp, 18 predicted proteins | sample Alteio_BWMinCont_76_FD_153285 | JGI IMG/M metagenome (GOLD analysis project Ga0207038, IMG submission 153285) | Enriched cells from forest soil in Barre Woods Harvard Forest LTER site, Petersham, Massachusetts, United States -... | ecosystem: Environmental > Terrestrial > Soil > Temperate forest >...
GCCGCGCCGCTTGGCGCGAAAATGTAATTCAAGTGTGCGCGAGGCCAGCGCGGTCCCGATGCCTTCGATGAAGCTGGCGGACGGTCTTTCCTCCTTATGGCATAAATCGTGAAAAATGACTCCCAGCGACCAGAGACTGGCATCCAGCCGGGTCAGCGGTCGAAAATCGCCGACCACGATACCATCGGGCGGGTGCCGCACTTGCGTTTTGAGCAATGTCTCGCCCAAAAAGACCACAACCACGTTAGCTTCACGTTTCCATTCACAAGCGTGCGGCAAACTCGGTGGGATAAGACAGAATTGATGCGGCCCCACCGTCTCCCGACACGTCCCTCCCGTTCGACACCGCCACGAAATCTCAACCTGGGCTGCATCAAATGTGAACAGCAACTCCGCGTGACGGTGACAATGCTCCGGCCAGCAATTCGGTTTCAGCCGGGTGTAATAGACGCTGACTTCCTCGCCGTGGCACAGCCACGGCCCAAAGGGCTGCATGGTCAAACCGAGCCGCCGAGCATCTTGACTCTTGGCTCCCGACCGGGTCGGAACGAGTTCGATGCAAACTGCACTCATGGCAGGTGTTCATTTGAGTTAACGGCAATTCAAACGTTAAAAGGAACGAGACCTAACCTAGCAAGAATTAGGTGTCACATCAAAGGCAGAAAATTATTTTAGCCCGATTTATAAATTTTTAGCGGCGTCGTTTCACGATTGTTGCAAAATTGAATCGGAATTGGGGTGAAGCACTAAACGTTCGTGTTGCTCATCCATCGCAACGCGCCAAGAGCTCCACAAACTATTTACGTGTTGTTTTGCGGTACGCTCTTTTATTGAAGTGGAAGGCCCATGTGATGCTTGATTTCACGCTCCGCTTGCAACCAGTCATCTAATTCTTGGCCTGGCTGACAACCCCGTGCTTCAAAGAGTTGATAGGCCCGCATCCGGATATGATCGGCAACGGATTCAGCCGAGCAGGTACTCGTGCGTCCATGATATTGCTCAATTGAGGCTTCATTTTTCTCTACTGTTGGTTTTTTAGGCATGATTATTCCTTTCTAAATGATTATTTGGCAAGCATTGCCACCAGTCTTGCGTCGAGGGAACACTTTCCTCCCCCAATGAACGCCAACGCGATTACCACAAGGGTATAAAGAATGGCCAGTTGCGGGTCGCGGCCAGCGCGAAGGTTCTGAAAAATTGCCACTCCCAGCACACCAACCAAAAGCAAAGCGTTAATTCGCGTAAATAGCCCAAAAACGACAAACACCGGACAAACAAGCTGTACCATGGTTGCCGCAAACGCCAAGACCACTGGCGCGGGTAAATGCATTCCCGCCACTTCATCAGCTAGTTGCCACGGCGTGCCGTGCCGAACGTATGCAATCCATCCTTTCAGTTTGTGCATCCCATGGAAGTTAAAAATCATCATTCCGGCCAATACACGGAAAAGAAAATGGCCCCACACAACAAGGGTCGCATTGGGGTCCACGGTTAATGTATTTTTTAAGAGGTTCATAAGCAGCGACGAGGTTGGGGGCGTTTAGAACGCAAAACAGTCGCAGCCCGAACCAAAAAAGCCTGCATAGGGATTGCTGGCGGCCTTTACTCCAGCAAGAAGTTGATGTGCCGCACGAGCACAACCGTGATGATGGCACTCAGCATTGTGTTCATGTTGCTGCATAGGCACTCCGGCGCGAACTGCTTTGTACAAATCCAGCGGCGCTCCATAGCCACCAAAAACATTGACTGGCGACCATTCCGGCAGCACTGGAATCGCGGGCGGGGCGTATCTCGAAAAGTCCTTGGTTGCGTAGACGATTTTTCCGTCCACAACCGTAAGCACAGATTCGATCGCCTTGATATTGTTCTCCGGTACAGAAAAATAATCGTCAGTCAGTGCTACCATATCGGCCAACTGCCCTACGGCTATTGCGCCTTTCTTGCCGCTCTCACTGGAGAACCAGCTACTACCTTGAGTGTAAAGCCGCAATGCCTCCTCTCGGCTAAGGCAGTTTTTATCAGGATACATTGAAACACCCCCTACGGTTTTTCCGGTCACGAGCCAATAAAGCGAAACCCATGGGTTGTAGCTTGCTACGCGCGTGGCATCGGTGCCTGCTCCAACTGGAATTCCCAGTTCCAGCATTTTTCGCACTGGCGGTGTCCGTTCCGCTGCCGCTTTACCATAGCGGTCGATGAAAAATTCACCCTGGTAGGCCATGCGATGCTGGATTGCGATGCCGCCGCCGAGAGCCTTGATGCGCTCCAGATTACGATCGGTGACGGTTTCACAATGATCAAAGAACCAGTTCAGTCCTTTGAACGGAACATCTCGATTCACGGCTTCGAATACATTGAGGAAGCGAGTGATGCTTTCATCGTAAGTGGCATGCAGTCGGAACGGCCATTTGTTGGCCGCGAGCAGTGTAACCACCTCTTTGAGCTCGCTCTCCAGCGATGCGTTAAGGTCGGGGCGCGGCTCAAGAAAATCTTCGAAATCTGCCGCAGAAAAGACAAGCATTTCACCCGCACCATTACAGCGGAAGAAATCGTCGCCCTTACCCGGCCCGGTCATCTTAATCCAGCGGGCAAAGTCTTCCTTCTCTTGCTTGGGTTTTTGCGTGAAAAGATTGTAGGCAATCCGCAGCGTCATTTCCCCACATTCATGCAATTTTTGGATAACTGCGTAGTCTTCCGGGTAATTTTGAAACCCGCCGCCTGCGTCAATGATGCTGGTCAGACCCAGCCGGTTTAATTCGCGCATGAAATGGCGTGTGGAGTTCAACTGATGCTCAGGCGGAAGCTTCGGTCCCTTGGCAAGCGTGGCGTAGAGGATCGTCGCATTGGGACGGGCGATGAGCAACCCCGACGGGTTGCCACTGTGGTCGCGCTGAATCTCACCACCCGGAGGATTAGGGGTGTCCTTGGTATAGCCGCACGCGCGCAAAGCGGCCTTGTTCAGCAAAGCACGACAATACAGATGCAAAATAAACACTGGCGTGTCGGGTGCAGCGGCATTGATTTCGTCCAACGTTGGCATCCGGCGCTCAGCAAATTGGAACTCGCTCCAGCCACCGACCACGCGCACCCATTGACCTGGGGGTGTGCGCTGCGCTTGCTGACGCAGCATTCGCAGCGCATCTGCGAGCGATGGCACGCCGTCCCAGCGCAATTCCATGTTGTAGTTCAAGCCGCCGCGAATAACGTGCAGGTGCGAGTCGTTCAGTCCGGGAATGACCCGGCGTCCTCGGAGGTCAATGACCTTCGTGTTTGGCCCTTGATTGTAGTCTTGTTCTTTATCCAATGCGACAATGCGGCCATCCTTAATGGCAACGTTACTTGCCTCAGGATAAGCCGGATTGAGGGTGGTAATTTTACCATTGAGCAAGACCAAGTCAGCTTGGGTTGGCATTTTCATGGAATTATGTGGGTTAATTTTTATTTGAGTTCAGCCAGGCGCTTGCAAATTTGACCAGCACTGGCATGGCTACCCAAGTGAGGACGACAACGATGCCGGCGGCGACTACCCCGGCGAAAAGTACATTTGGCAAACTTTGGCCTAGTAGAAGAGTTAACGCCGCAGGTACTGCCATACTAACGGGCCACACTGCGACCCAGGTCAGCAAGGCCATTTTCCAAAGCGGAGGAGGATTGCTTGAAGAGCGAAACCATGCTTCCAGTCCATTCAGTCGGCGATGGACTGGATCACCTACGATTAAGTGCCTGATCCGGTCTTCCCACGCTTTAAAAACTGTGGATTCGTAGAAGGCGACATGCTCGTGCTCATTGGCAAACGTGCGGAGAATGCCGAATTCAGGAGAAGGTGTACCGGGCGGCGGAATAATCATGTTAGCCCCATACACGCCAGCCTGAACGAAAGATTCCTGCATAAATTCGAGCAGCGCCCTTTTAAACTCCGCTTCGCAGCCTGGCCTCACTCGGCGGATGATTGCAACGTGAATAAGTTCGCTCATGGCCAGAGTTAGTTAAAATACAAAGCTTAGCGTTGCTGAGAGATAATTGACATCACTACCACCAGCCGCATGAATGTAGCTTCCCGAAAAGAAATGAACATAGGATAGGCCAAGCGACACATGCCTTTGAATTTGCCATGCAAAATTCACATCTAATGCAGTGCCGACGTAGGAAGAGGCGTTACTCAAAGCCGGAACCGCTATCATGCCAGCCGGATTATAAATGGCATCGCTTTTCGAAAACCGCCAAAAGGCATCCGCGCCACCATTGACAGATAGGGTTTTTGTCAAATTTGCCCCAAGATTCGGATGAACATCGATGATGTTCTCCGGCCGTAGCAGACTTGCATCATTGAAGTAGCCGGATTTGAAGTAGAGCGCGTCGAAAGTTCCCTGTTGTCCATTACCGGAATTTTTGTCGCCACTGGTCACGTCAATTTTTAATCCAAGCCGAGGCTGCATCGCTTCCTCGAAGGTGTACCCGGAATCAAGGCTTGTGGTCCAAGCCAAGATTGAATCATTACCAAAGGTCCCGGTTTGAACTACTGCTTCTGCATTCCAATCCCATTGATCTTTCTCGCCAAATAGGCGTGTGCCAAATGAGTGCCTAAGTTCGTTGCCCGCGCCAGAGGCGTAAACGCTATGCTCATTGGCGATTCCTAGGTAATACAAGTCCAGACCCTGCTTGTGCTGTTCGTCGAAAAATCGCGTCGAATACACACCCCAAAACCTCGTAGTCGTAATATCGCTATTAAATAAATCCGGGGCGTCTTTAACTGGTCTTGTGAAAAACGCGGTGGTCTCCCACAACCCACTTGTATTGAGCACTTCAAAACCATCAAACTTGAAGGGAATGTTGGGCGCGGCGCGCGTTGCTACTAGCCGGCCTGAGCCGAGGCTCAGGCCAAAACGTCCAGCGCGCAGGGTAAGTTCATTATCCTTGGTCGAATAAGGAATGAAATCAACAAACGCAAATTGCAACCCGAGTGGATCGTACTGAACTGGCGAGCGGGGCAAGGTCTCGTATTCTTGCAGGCCGGATATGCCCTCGGCAAATAAGCGCAAATGCTCACCAAGATGCAAATCGCCATAGACCATGATGCGTTGAAGCCAATATGCGTCATGGCTTCCGGCGAGTCCAAAGTCTGGATTACTTGTTCCCTCGAATCTTTCACGCAATTCCCCACCCAAGGTCAAATACCAAGATGAGTCATTAGGCAGCAGGGGTATGTATTTAAGCGGGTCCAGCAAGTCAGTTCTATAGGCCGGGTTGGCCAAATAGGAATAATTCTCGTCAAACCGCAGCATCTGGTAAGGTGGCGGGCCGGGCTGGGTTTCTGCGGTGGTTGTCATGTCGTCGGCCAGAGTCATTGACGGTAAGCACAGCAAAAGTGTGATGCAGCAAATGGTTCGCATCATTCATTTTCCAGTTAAAGTGTAAGGGGCCGCGTTGCGTTTGCTGAGAGTAGCGGTGATCGAGTCAAGACCTTCGCCGACCTGCTTCACGGCACTGTCGAAATAGGTTGGCCCAGCTTCAATGACGACATCTTCGATGCTGAATTCGGGGGCAAGTCCCTGAGCTTGCAGGCGCTTTTCCGTATCATAAGCCGAAAGCATTTCCTCAACAAAAGCACGGTCACCTTCACCAACCTCAATGGTTGTATTGCCTTCGTCACGAATGACCGGTGCCCAGGCGACATGTTTGGCTTGAAGCCGGACAGCCTCGCGTGCAGCAACACGTCCTACGAACCGTAAGGTATCCAGGGACAGATCCTTTTCATCACCCAAACCGATCACCATGAACCGTTTTGCCGGAATGGAGCCTTTTGCTGGAGTGAAAAAGAATGTCTCACCGAGTTCACCAACGAATTCGCCACGGTTTCTCAGTGCAGAGAGAAGGCCGCTCAAGTGGTCGTCCGTGTCTTTTGCCGCGCCTTGATAGGTATCACCAGTAGGCTTGTGCTTGAAGAGACAGATGATTTGCAGGTCGGTATCTTGTGCGTAGGGCCCCGTCATTTTAATGGACAACTTAATGCCCAAGGGCTGCTTATCAAAAACGGATTCTTTGGGCGCTGGCGTGTCTGCCGCCCAGACATGTGTAGCAACGAAGACTAACACCACACCCAAATACAAAGGCTTGGTTTTCATGTTTGGAAAAATTTTGTGCAGGGATATATTTTGAGTGAGCTTTAGTGTGCCTTCGCAGGCACTACTTGCGGCTTTTCCGCCGACTGCGGCGCGTGGTGAACCATCGTGTACGCGTATTCCACCCCGATGCCATAAGCACCGGCCTGCTTTTTGAGCAGACCCATTAGCGCATTGTAATGCTCCTTGTTCTTCCAATCGCGCTGCCATTCCAGCAAGGCGGCTATGGTGGTCAAACGTACTGCACCGGCCTGCACCATGCGCGAAAGCGCGGCTTCCTGCGCGGCGGGTGAGGTCGCTCCACAGCAATCCTCCACAACAAAAATGTTGTAGCCTGCGCCGAGCATTTCGATGGTGGGCCAGGTTACGCATACCTCGGTCCACAATCCGGTCATGATGATATTCTTGCGACCAGTGGCTTCGATTGCTTTGCGAAATTCCATGGAATCCCAGGAGTTCATCGAGGTGCGTTCAACCACGGGTTGACCCGGAAATACATCCAGCAACTGTGGCCAGACATAACCGCTGAATGACTCTGTTTCCACTGCCGTCAGAACGGCAGGCACGTTAAATTCTTTGGCTACTTTGGCGAGCAGCGTGACGTTGTTTATTAGCGTGGCGCGGTCAGCGTTGGCTACGCCAAAGAGCATCTGCGGCTGATGGTCAATGAAGACGATGACAGAATCAGCAGGTGTATAGAGCTTGTGGTATTGGTTCATGGTTATTTTATTTTTTAGGTGTTAGTTGAGATCGAACAAAAGAAAGTGCGCTCCATTCTCGGAGTCTAATTGAAGCTTTGATTCGTTTTCGACCGAAGCTCCATCGCCGGGTGAAAGCCTGCTTCCGCCCATCTCCAGGTCGCCAGCTATGAGTTGAATCCAAATATGCCGTTTTTGGTGAATCGGATACGTCACTTTACCGATGGGGGCGAGTTTCCCTACATAGAGTTCAACGTCTTGATTAATTTTGATCGAGCCAGCATGCCCGTCGGCTGAGCAAGCAAGAGTTAATTCGCCAACTTTGGCTCCTGAAAACGACGCCTGAGAATAACTTGGCGTGAGCCCTTTACGGGAGGGTACCACCCAAATCTGGAGGAAGTGAACAGGATCAGAATGTGAGTTATTGAATTCGCTGTGCTCAATTCCAGTTCCCGCTGAAATATGTTGCATATCGCCTGCTTTCATAACGGCGGCGTGCCCCATACTATCCTCGTGCTTAAGCGCTCCACTAATTACATAACTGATAATTTCAAAATCACGATGTGGATGGGTGTCAAAACCATTAGCCCCAAGGACGCGATCTTCGTTAATAACCCGCAGGCTGCGAAATCCAGAATGTTCTGGATCATAGTAGTCCGCGAAAGAAAACGTGTGGTAGCTGTCCAGCCAGCCATGATTGCCATGCCCACGTTCGTTGGATCTGCGAATTTTGATCATGAGGTAGGCCTAAAGAGGGATTTTAGTTATGCCTTTATGAAGGCCAAAAGATCATCGTTGATTTGGTATTTCAGCGTGGTACACAAGCCGTGAGGTGCGCCTTTATAAACCTTAAGCGTCGCATTCTTGACCAGCTTGACAGATAACAAGGCCGAGTCTGCAATCGGTACAATCTGGTCATCGTCGCCATGCATAATGAGTGTCGGAACGTCAATTTTCTTCAAATCCTCGGTTAGGTCTGTTTCCGAGAACGCTTTGATGCAGAAGTAAGCCGCAGGGAATCCAGCCATCATACCTTGCAGCCAAAAAGAATTGCGTACGCCTTCTGAGACTTTGGCATCCATCCGATTGTATCCGTAAAACGGCATCGTGAGCTCCTTGAAGAACTGCGAACGGTCTGCTGTAACCGCATTACGAATCCCATCAAACACCGATATTGGCAAACCGCCAGGGTTGGCCGCTGTTTTCAACATGAGAGGTGGCACTGCACCGATCAAAACCACCTTGGCCACGCGTTTTGTGCCATGTCGTCCTATATACCGGGCGACTTCGCCTCCTCCAGTAGAGTGGCCAATATGAACTGAATTCTTCAGGTCGAGCTTTTCCACGAGTTCAGCGAGGTCGTCGGCATACGTATCCATATCGTTTCCCTGCCAAGGTTGGCTTGAACGACCATGCCCCCGTCGATCATGCGCGATGCAGCGGTAACCGCGTGATGCAAGAAAGAACATCTGATCTTCAAAGGCATCAGCACTCAACGGCCAGCCGTGACTAAATACGATGGGTTGGCCCGACCCCCAATCTTTATAGTAGATTTGCGTTCCGTCTTTGGTGGTAATTGCGGGCATAAAATAGAATCCTTGAAGCGTGGATTCATTGCGAAGCAGGGGGTTCGCAAAAATTTATGCCGTGACAATAATAATAGCCGAGCGTATGGAAACATAACATTGGTAGGAACTAACGCTCCTGCCAAAGTAGCAATAACGGCCCAACCAACTATTCCGAACCTCTATGGGCAGAGATTTCGGATTTAATCGAAATAGCCTAAGGTCTCTCTAATGAAGCAGACCACGGCGATTTGCCACTGCAATGGCTTCGGTTCGACTCAATACATTGAGCTTCTTAAAAATGGTCTGGGCATGACTCTTGACAGTAACTTCAGTAATATCCATGGCGACACCAATAAGTTTGTTTGGCTTTCCTTCCGCCATTAGCCGAAGAACTTCCAATTCACGGGCAGATAACTCTTCTCCCGGCAACCGTTGGGCCAGCTTGGTTGCGATTGCGGCAGGAATTAATGTGCGCCCGGCATGAACTTCACGGATGCAATGAAATAAATCCTGACGGCGAACGTCCTTGAGGAGATATGATTTTGCTCCTGCCTTTATCCCCCGATAAATATCTTCGTCTCCATCGAAAGTTGTGAGAATAATAATTCGAGCGTTTGGATCGGAGGCGCGAATTTCATAGATGGAATTGACCCCGTCCAATTTGGGCATCCTTAAATCCATCAGGGTTATGTCGGGCCGTTCTTGCATCCAGAGGGTAACCGCTTCCTTCCCATCAGCGGCAACCGCCACCACGTCCATATCTTTCTCTTGTTTGATGATTGCAACCAAGCCGTCGCGAACGACCGTATGATCGTCGGCGACTAAAACACGGATCGCTTTTTTGGCTCTATTCATTTCCGTCCTCCGGCTTCAGCGCGGATTGTTGTTTCAATACAACGAGAATTTCAGTTCCGACACTTTGCTTTGTGCGAATTATGAACTCTCCGCCCATCCGGTCAACTCGTTCCTTCATGCCTATCAAACCAAAGCCGTCATGCTCTTTCTGCGGATCAAAGCCGCGCCCGTCGTCCACTAGGAGAAGCTGTATCTTATCTGCACCAATGCTCAATGTTGCCCTGAAATTTCGGGCGTTCGCGTGTTTGACGGCGTTGGTGAGAGCCTCTTGGGTGATGCGCAACAAACTCTCTTCGTAATCGGAGGGTATGGAACCCTCATCACCTTCTGCTTGGAAATCTGCATTAAGATTCGTGCCTTCCGCCATGCGTTTGAGCAAATCGTCCAAAGCCAAAAATAATTTGCCAGCGCGAAGCGAACGAGGGCGAAGCGCCCGGACTGACCGGCGGGCTTCTCCAAGGCTTGACCTTGCAAAGTCGCTCGCCCGCTCAATCCAATTCGCTGCTTCGGCAAGGTTGCCCTGCACCGTCGCGCCTTTTGCTGCCTCCAGTTGCATGATGACGCCGGTGAACCCTTGCGCGAGCGTATCGTGAATGTCCCGCGCCATGCGGTTACGCTCCGCGATCACGGCGGATTCGCGGCTCTCCGCTGATAGACGAGTCAACTGCATTGCCAGCATGGCTTGATTTGCGAGCGCTTGGGCCAGTTCCAATTCGTCGGCGCTAAACACGCGCTTTTGGGTAAAGCGAACGCCGATGACTGCATCAACCCGGCCAGCAATTGACATCGGGACAATAAGAATAGTAATGACGCCTAGAGAAATCAAACGTTCTTGCCATGAGAAAAACGGTAATTCGCGAATGTCTTCCATCACGCCGGGCTTGCCCATTCGGACAACCTCAGGCCATGCCCAGAATTCCTCCATCGGCAAGACAAGAGTCATCCCGGCGAGAACAAAGTCGGATTTCGTCACGAATCTGCCATCCTCGAAAGAATACTGAAAACCGATCAAGTTGCTGACCCCCACGCGCTGCCACACGCTACAGCTATGTGCCCCTAACTGCGTGGTGATGGTTCGCAATACATGCTCTACCAAGCGATCGGGGGAAGGTTCCATCGCCAATGCGTCCATCGTCCTCTTGAGCGCCTCGACCTGACCACGGGCAAGTTTTTCCGAAGCGCGGAGCGCTTCCGCCGCCTGCGTGCGTTCGGTGACATCCATCACCGTTCCCATCAGTTTTAACTCCCCGACTTCGTCCTTGAATGGTTGGGAAATGGTCTCGATGTTTTTGCGGGTGCCATCTGGCAGGATGAAAATATATTTGAGCGGTCGTGGCTCGCCGGTCTCAAAGCTCTCGCGCAGGCCGCGATCAACGCCTTCTCGATCCTCCGCGCGCACGCGTGTCCGAAATTCGCTATAATGAGGTGACGGTGGCGGATCAGGAAATCCAAAGATACGGCAGGTCTCAACGGACCAATCCGTGTTTCCTGTATGATAATCCAAAATCCAACTTCCGGTTTTCGTGAGCCGCTGGCCTTCAGCCAGATTCCGCTCACTCTTGCGCAACTGGTTTTCCAGGCGCTTTTGCGCAGTAACGTCCATCAATGCTCCAACGAATTCGACTACGCCTGACTCTAGCTTGGCCGCCCTAGCCACAATATGAACATACTTGACCGACCCATCCGGCATGAGAAGCCTATGTTCGAAATCTAAATTGATCTGCTCACGCGTGCCTTGGTCCAGAATCCGCCTGACCGAAATGATGTCTGCGGGATGAATGCGTTTGAAGACAAGTTCCAAGGTGGGTTTCACCGTCACGTCGTAGCCGAGAATACAAAAGGTTTCATCCGACCAAACCAATTTTCCGGTGGCAACATTCCATCCAAAGCTACCAGTGAGGCTGAGTCGTTGAGCCTCAGCCAAGTAGGCTTCACTCCTTTGCAGATCCTGTTCTGCTTTTTTCAGTTCGGCGAGCTGGCTATTTCGTGCTTGGATTTCGTTTTCCAAGTCGGCGGCCTTGGATTTCGCGACTAGCTCTTTCTCTTTGGAAAGGGCAAATTCCTTTGCCACATCAGCCAAGTTCGAGAGATGAATAGCGAGCGCCGCCTGATTTGCCAAAGCATGAAATATATCCATTTGTCGCACGCTAAAGTCCAGTTGTTTACGGAACATGACTCCAATGAATCCTACCGGTATCTCTCCAGCGGTTAATACGAGACACAGTCCTTCGACAAAACCACGCTCTTGAAACCATTCCAATAATTCAGGTGGAGGAGGGGCATCGTTCCCATCCCGGCTTAATATAGCAGCGTGACGGACGGCGCGTAACCGCTCAAAAACAGGAAATTTGTGGGCCGGAATATTTCCACGGAAAAAACCGGGCTCATTCGCAGTCGGCGTCAGATGAATGTCTTCTCTTGTTCCGCCTACGGCATAAGAAAATGATTTGTCACTCTTTTGGTAAATGAAAATATGACCACCATCCGCGTCTAGCAATTCCAGGGTTTCCTTGAGCAAGCCGGCAAGAAATCGTGGCAAGTCGGTGGTTTCTGTCAGATAACCTGTATTTCGACGAAGCACCAAGTTTACCCGCTCCATATGTGCTGCCTGAGCGCCCTCGCTTTGACGCAATTCGCCAAGCTCACGCTGACACAGTGCCAATTCCAGTCGAAGCGATTCGACTGTCTTGGCAGCCGCTGCCGTTTTTTCTAAGTTGGTTTTCATTTTGCGCAGTCAACCGTTCTTGTGACCCAACTACATTTATCGCATTCTGGAAAAAAGTCATCTCACAAATGGACCCGACAAATTTGTCAAGGTGAATCAGTCCATAGTGGGGATTGTATAGCTGCACGGACACGGTTTCGTTTCAAACAGAAGGGGTAATGAGGTGAAGCACTAAACGTTCGTTTCGCGCATCCACCACGACCCGCCCGGAGCCTGCCCCATTTAAGAGCATCCCATCGGCAATGGCGTCCTGCAAATGGCGCTCCACCGTGGCCCGCATGGGACGTGCGCCCAGGTTTTTGTGAAAGCCCCGCCGAATCAAAAATTCCACGACTTCGCCGTTTGCCTCCAAAGCGAAGCCCAGGTTGCGCAGGCGGGCGCGCTCGCGCTCAATCATCAGCTCGCAAATCTCGCGTTGCGTGTCGAAACTCAGCCGACCGAAAACCAGCTTTTCGGTTATGCGCCCAACTAATTCCGGGCGAAGTTGCTGACCTACACGGGAAAGCACCGTGCGTTCCACCGTCGCCATCGGCGCGGAGGACATCCGCATGACCTCGGATGAACCGATATTACTGGTAAAGACCGTATAGAACCGGGAGAGATTCTTCCGCTCGCCCGTCGCGAAGGTTATGCTCGCATCGTCGAGAATTTGCAGGAACAAATCCAGCACCAGAGGATGCGCCTTTTCGATTTCATCAAAGAGCAGCGTGCCTTCCGCCGCACCGCCGAGCGCGCGGCCCAGCAAGCCCGTTTCATCGGCCTTTTGGCCAATCAACTTTTCCACCGAGGACTGGTTTTGGTATTCCGACATATCAAACCGAATGGGCTTTCGTCCCTCAAAGAGGTAGGCCGTAAAGACGTTGGTTAGCTCAGTCTTGCCTACGCCGGTAGGACCGACAAAGAGAAACGAACCCTTTGGCCTGCCCGGATTCGACAGTCCCAATTCGCCGCGCGTCAGCACCGAGGTTGTGCGCTCCATGACGTGCGGCTGGCCGCGAATGTTCGCTTCCAAATGCGGGCGCAGCCCGCGCAATCTTTCGGTTCGCGCCGACGCGGAGGCAAAGGGAATGGTCGCAGCTTCAATGGACATGGCGTTTAGGAAATTTCGTTATACCACGCCGGCACCCGTCCATCCGTGCCGAGCGCCGGAATGGTCACTTTGCGGAACCCAAAATCGCAGTGTTGCACGACGGCTTGAAATTTCCGCAGGCGGCGCAGTTCGTAAGGTTCCAGAAAATATCTGTCCTCTTCCGTATAGGAGGAGGAGCGTTTGCCTCCGGTGTAGCCCACCGTTCGCCGCCGCGACTTGCGCTTGCCCAGGGTATCGGCCGCAATTTTGGCGGAATCCTCATCCGCCGCGCAGAAGGTAATCCGGTTCGCCATGTTGGCGATAAAGACCTTGGCCTTCCGGTCATCGCCCATCGGCGGAATCAGCGACGCATAAGATTGGGTGGCGGCAACGACGGTGGCGCGGGCTTCGCGCAGCACATCCACCACGTTGTAATCACTCATGCCGTCTTCACTGGCGGTGACGATTTTTTGCGCCTCATCCGCCCAAAAGATGATCAAATTGTCACCCACGCGGTTAACGGCGGGCCGGTCGAAGCGCCGCAACGCATGGGAGTAAAAAGTCAGTTTGAGCAGCGTGTTGATGTAACGCCGTTCCACCGCAAACCGCTGCGGGATGGATACACAGATTATCTTGCCCCGGTCAATATCATCAAAATCAAAACTCGATTTGTCCGGGCAGAACACGTCGGTTATGTCCGGTTCCGTAAAATGCTTGAGATAGTTTGCCACGGTCGTCTTGACGCCGCCTAATTGCTCGGCAGGTTGCGTCAACCAATTGCCTTTGTAATGATTGATCAGCGATTCCGCCTCGGGCGTGCCCTTCTCTGCGACCATTCCCATAATTTTTTCCATCAAAATATCCGTGGATAAAAATGTGTAAGCAGTCCACAGGGTGACAGGCAATCCGGCGCACCGAGTGGCTTTGAACGCGAATTCCATTTGCACCTGCGCCTGCATCCGAAAGAAACTTTGTTCCGTGCGCTGGCCCATCGCCGCTGCCACGTCACAGACAATTTTGGCTTTAGCCGAATCTGGCAAATGGGGGTTATCCAAGAAATTGAAAGTATGCACAGGCTTCCAGCCCGCATCGGCATTTTCGGGGCGCACTTGCAGGAGGATGAGGTCCGATGCCCGGCCCAAATGCCCCAGCATGGCAGAAAGCGTCTCCCAATAGAGGCCCTTATCATCCACACAAACCCCGCCCCAGGTGGGACAGTTTTTTGTGACTTGCCAGAGCATTGTGTTAATAGCCCCCGCCGTCTTGCCGGTGCCCACCTGACCCGTAATCAGCCACCCCCGGCAAAAACTATGCAAATCCCACGAGAAGCCGCCCAACCGAAGCATGACGGGCATCTCCGAATGCCGCTCCATAGCGCACCAAAGCTGCCAAAGGGAGAGCAGCCCGAAGGCCACCGGAACAACCCGGCTGATTCCTGTCTGCGCCCAGAGAACCAAGGCGACACCGGCGCTACCGAGGGAAAGCAAAAGGTTCACCGGCATAACGACAATAGGACAACCCGCCCGCCGTGGGGGTGAACGGGGCCATCCGGCAAGTTACCCTTCCTCTGGCCTATTTTCTTGGATGATTCCGGGATTTTTCAGAACGATTCCGGGTTTTGTTCAGCCGAGTCCGTCAGGCAACGCACGGAAACGCGGCTGATATACGGCTCGTTTTCATCGGCCTTCCCATCGTATTTTACCGGCATACTGCGCAGGCAAACAAATTCCTGGCTGGCGATCCCCGGTAAGAGCAGCGCGAGCCGAACGCCTTCCAACTCGATGACATGCTGGGCAAAGGAAAGCACCAATTGCTCTTTTGTGCCGACACGGTGATGGCAGGCCGAGCCAAAATGCGCCCACGGCAAAACCCATTTATCTCCCTTCCACGAGTGAACTTGCAACGAATGCAGCGGCGTCTTGCCAGACTCAAACGAACGAGTCGGCAAAGATTCATCGGCCCGAAGTTTTTTAAGAGCTTCTTGCAGCGTGCTCATAGCGCGATCCTGGAATGCACACTATTGCGGGTGGTCAACCGCATCGCCGCTTTGTGCAAACGCACGCGCTCAGATGCGGCCAGCACCTTTCGTGTCCAAGACGGGAGCCGGGGGCGCAGTCCAAGTGACGGCGACGACGGATTTATCATTTCCAAGGCGAGGCCACGGTCGCCGCTTTGCTCGATATTCGCCCGAAGCTTGGCCTTGTCCTCTGTAAAAACCAGCACCCGTTTCCGCCCGCGCGAAACCGCGACATACCATTGATTGCGGTTTGTCGCCAATCGGCTGCCCGCATCGTCAAAAAGAACCGTGTCCACTGTCTTCCCTTGCGAAGCATAAGAGGTTACGGCGTAGCCTCGATTGAAAAGCCGTTGAACGGGAGAAAGCGTCTTCCGCACCCCGGCGTCATCCGCGACCACGAGCGAACCATCCTTGAGCACTCGGCGCACCGTCACGAGTTCGCCGTTGGCAATCGAGTTGCCCTCTTTCGCCTTGCCGTTGAATTTCATTTGCAGACGGTCGCCACGCGCCACCTCGAATTCCCGCTCCGCCACAACGGACAGCCGGTTGGCGTAACGGTAGCTCATGGTGGACCGCCGCCCGTCTTTGATGAGAACCACACCCCGCTCGTTGGCCCCCGCAATCAGGCAAAGATCGCCAGTCTTAAAACGGCCATAACATTTCACGAATGAGGCATATTGGCCAGGTTGATAAGTCGCCACATCCCGCTTTTGCGCCTCGGTAAGGTCAATGGCTTGGTAAGATTTCAGCGGGACGCCGGGGCCAATTTTCCCTTTCGCTTGCAGTTCCGCGCGGATGACCTCGTTCATAGCGGTCACTTCATTCCACGTTTGCGCCACCACCAGGGCGCTTTCATGGCGGTCAACGCTGGCGAGGTATTCCCGCGCCAATAGGCCACGGCGTTCATCGGGCGCGGCCTCGCGCACGCATCCCAATCGGTCGAGCGCATCGAAAGATTCAGCGATGCAACCGGACGCCGCCGCTTTGACCGCGTCGCGGTAAGCGGTCACGAAGGCCCGCTCTTTGGCGGACTTGGCTTGCGCCGGATTTTGACGGCGGATTTCCCGCAGCACCGCCGCCTGCAATCCACTGTATTGCTCAATGGCGCGGAGCGCATCCGATGCTTGAACCGCCCCATGCTGCCGGGTGTCACCCGACAAAATCAATCGGCCATCATAAGCTTTGACCAACGCAACAAGGGCATTCAGTTGTTTGCCTCCAATCTGCCCGGCCTCATCCACGAGCACGACCGCCCGCGCAGGCAGCGTTTTTATTTGCAGGTAATGCGCCAGCGTTGAAGCTTCTAGGCCATCGGCACAGAGATCGGCCACTTGCTGGCGCTGGGGAGCCAGCACCACCACCGGACGACCAACCGCCAAAAGTCCATTCTTCACCTCACGCAGGGTGAAACTTTTGCCCGTGCCCGCACCCCCGCGAAACAGCGTGATGAAATCGCGGCTCTTAAGAATCCTTTGCACAGCCACCACTTGTTCCTCGGAAAGACCCGACGCCGGACTGTAATCCGGGTTTAAGGGCGAGTGCTGGCCCCGGCCATCATGGGCGGCAACCACAATGCCAAGTTCGCAATTCAACACCTCACGAGAAGTGAGTTTGCGCGTGCCTTCTTCGCGGAGGTAAGCCCGCTTGTCAATCGCTTCACGCAAGTCCGCCAAATCAAAGTCTTGCCCCCGACCGTGCGCTAGCGCCGACGCCATCAGTTCATAGTCGTTCACCACCGAACGCCTTTCAAAAAGATGCTCATCCGCCCAAGCCACCAGACCCGACACATCGGCCTTGACCAGCGATTGCGTGGACACCGTCCGCAACGCATCCAATGCCGTTTGATCGGCTTTCGTTAGTTGGCTGGCCCAATCCGGGCGCAGCCGTTCCGCCGTCGAATCTTTGATTTTGCGCTTTCGCGCATCACGAGCGATTTGCCGTCGCACGGTATTCACATCCGCCAGAGTATCCTTCTGGGCCAGTCGAATCCGTGCTTCCTCGTCAATCTGGCGATGACGCTTGGAGAACCGGGCCACCACCTCAGCCGACACACCCTCGATTTCAAAATCGCGCATGTTACCTTTGATGGCATATCCAAGCGACCGCAGCCCCTTGCACAGTTCATGGTAGTAGAGGCTCTCCGCGAACTTTTGCGCCCGATACATGCCGGATGGCTCCAGCGCCTTCCAGCGGTTTTCCACCGGGTCAAAAGTGGCATTGAGCACCACGCAATGTGTATGCAGGTGCGGGTCGAGTTCCCGACTGGTATCATGCCGGAAGGCACCCACCACCACATTTCCGGTTGTTCTATCGCCACGCTGGCCCGACTTCCGCACCCGCGTTTCCGCAAACTTTTCCAGTTCCACCATCGCCAATTTGACGGCTTGATTATGCAGTTCCAAAATACGGACATCCTGCATGAGGGCGACCACGGACACCGACTTGGGCGGGCTAAAGGTAAAGTCGTAAAATACGCGCCGATTGGCCACGGTCCGGCCATCCGCCTCGCACCGAGTTGAGTTCTTCCGCATGGTCAATTGCTCGCCCGTCACGGGGCTCAGCCCTTCACACAACGCCAGGAATTCGGTCTCCTTGACGGTTCCTTTCAGTCCCAATTTCTCAGCCCCGATGCCATACCATTCACCTGTCACCTGCCAACCCTCGGCATAATAATCGCCCACGGCCAGATGCTCGCGAAAGTATTCTTTCGCGTTCCGCAGACTCAGTTGCGCCTTGGGAGTAAGCATGGTCAAAAGCTGACCTCGGCTGGTTACACTTGTGAACGCAGCCGCGTTCTTTTTGATGCCAGACGCGTTACTCCTTAACGCTTCGCTTAAGGCTTCCAGATGCGTAAGTAACGCCTTCCATCACCCACGCAGCGCCGTCAACCGGCGCACCCGAGCAGTCCATTACCGAGACCGTGCGCCCATCGGCAAAAGCATCTTTTTCCGACTCTCACGAAGACGCGCCGAACCCCCTTCAAACGGCGCGCCCTCGTGTAAAAGCGGGCATCCATCAGGCATTGACCGGGAGACCCGGGCGCGAGTCACTTTCGCCGCCGTCCACCTTCGCACGCTGCCACTTGGCGGCGCGCTCCGGCTCCCGGCCCGGCTCCGCGCCTCGCAGCCCGAGACTCCCGGTGAGCCTGGCTTTGATGGCGCATCTTGGCGCAATACCGAACCCGCCAAGAATACGGACAGACGCCGAATTTGAATCCTTTGGGCCTGCCCTCTGTCGCCCCCATTTTATCACGCCAGGCAAGGTAGTGCTCCTGCGTCGCCTCCACCTTGCCACGGCGTGACTGCGGGGGCGCGAGATCGGGCTCACCGGAAAACCCGGCACGTTGCCGGAACCGGGAAGAGCGCGATTTCGCGTTAAACATGAAAGTTTATGAAGCAAGCATCCATTACACACTTGTGCGCTCCGGCCACCAAGTGGCGCTTAACACACCACCGGAAATTGTCGAATATATGCTAGGCGCATTCGACGATTCACCATTGCAGGAAAGTTTCTATGTGGTGTGTCTAAACCGAAAGTATCGGCCTCTTTGCCGAAACCGGATTACATTGGGAACGGCGACCGCCACCTTGGCTCATCCCCGCGAAGTGTTTCGTATTGCGGTGCTGGCATCTGCCGCTGCCATCGTGTGTGTTCACAACCATCCCAGCGGCGACCCCTCGCCCAGCTCAGCGGATGTTGCCATAACCCGGCAATTACACGAAGCAGGTAACGTGATGGAAATCGAATTATTGGACCACCTGATCATCGGTAATCAGGAGGACGACCCAGCCGGGAGGGGTTACTTCAGCTTCCGCGAGGCGGGACGGCTTTAAGCAATCAGGCGTGATCCGGCTTGAGCCTGGCTCCGCGCCTCGCGTCCCAGATGCCTAATGGGCCCAGCTATGGTCAACCTCGCGACTGGATCAATTTTGAAAGCTTCTGAAAGGGGATAACTTGAGCGGTGGGGAACTTCATTTCTTTAAAAAATTGCATAGGTACAGTCTCATTCGCAACCAAGAGCGGCATAAGTTTGATACGGGCCTCCACTATACCAGTGTGCCTGGCTATTGCCTCTACGTGTGCCGTAATCCAATCCATCCGGCGTAAATGTCGAGCAAGTGAGTCCTTCTCCTTTCGATTGCCTCTGAAATCTTCAAGTCGTTGCACCACTTCGCGAATGCTTGACGCGGTGCGGAGGCATTTGCATTCGACCGCATAAACGTGACCCTTGGCCGGGTTCCATGCGAGCACATCAATATCGCCCAACCCATCATTCTTGGCGGCTCCGAGGGCAGTCATTTCCAGTTCTAGGCTGGTTTTAAGACCGACTGTTGAAAATACAGTTTCGACTCGACACGCAAAATCATGTCCACGCTTGTTTGCCATCTCACCGACATAGCGGCGCATCTCTGGCGACGCAAAAAACGCCTCGGGGAAATAGGCCCGCTCTACGTTACCTACAAGGTAAGAGGTTGCCTGTTCCAACATGGGAATTGAGAGAAACCAGCTTCGCGGGGATTTCGTCAGTTCCACTAATGGCCGAACTAACAGTGAAAGTTGGCGCCGGTAGCGCCACGGATACACATCATGCTCAGAGCATCGAGGCGGTAGTTCTGTATTCCACGCCAGTCGTTTCGGTAAAGTGAGCCGATTAAGAAGCGCATTGGTTTGTTCCGGGGTAAAACCACAATGAGTCAAAATCCCTGAAAATTCCTCTTCCCGGATCTCCCCTCCGGCCGTTTTCATATGCACGGCAAACTCACGTAGCTTTTCCAACAGATTGAATAGCTGCATAATACCGAAGCCGAACTCAGGCATGAATACCTTGTCCAGATCGGTAACCGCTTGCGGGACTTCATCAGTATCTGCTGGTTCTGGTCTTGAATAAAAATGCTCATAGTTTGCGGCTGCACTTTCAGTTTTCTCCAATGAGCGTTGAGTGAAATATTGTCCAACTATTTTAACATAGAATTCTTCGTCCACACCAATTTCTCCGTTTGGATAGATAGTGACTTTGGGTTCCATGAAGCCAAAGGAAATGGCATCACGATGATGCGCCAATTCCAGCAAGACTATTATGTTGGCTTGAAGATCGCGATGATCTACTTCCGTAAAAATTTTCGTCCCGCCTGCCGTACACGAGTATTGGGAAATTTCAATTATAAGACGGTTTGCCAAGCTTGCCCGCGAACGCTTAGAACGGCGGTCATTAATCACTTCATGGACGTTTTGAGTATCTTGGTGCATCGCCAGCAACGACCGCACAGTGAGATCCCAGTGCGCGCTATCTCTTTCGATTTCAGCGAGAGCGGCAAAGCATGTCGTAATCACTGACGTATGCTGAAAGGGCTTTAACTGGCTTTCGATTTGCGCCCAGACCTTGGCTACCCCGTCCTTAAGCAATTCCAGACATGGCTGCATTCCTTGCACCAAACCGCCCTCTTTTGCTGACCCAAGAAGGTCAGACAATCCTCCATGCGCAAGCGCGAGGTCTTCCTCGCCCACGAACAGAGGTCGCGGGCGATCCGAACCAGCGAGCACTTGTTCAAGTTGGGTTGCTCCGACCATGTGAAAGTAGCGTGCATAGTCATTATGGAGAATACCTTGGGTTAGCTCGGTGCAACGTTGAGGCTGCAAATCGATACCGGCCAGCTTTGCTCCCGCCAGTACCAACGCAGAAACAATTTTCGCCTCTGCGACATTCTTTGGTGTATGAAAATGGACGAGAAAGCCTCGCGGTAGGGTCATTTCCATTCGAGCATTCTCAACGTCAATTGCAACTGAAAGTTCTGCTGGAGGGAGGGAGGCAAGCTCACTTTCACCAAGTGTCCAGTCCTTAGCTTCTGGCAACGTGATTATAAGTTCAATGCTATCGGTCATATTATCTCGCCACTCCTTTTCCGCCATTCTGGCTACGCGAGCGACCCAGCTCAGAATACAGTCCCAAATTTGATAGGTTAGATCTGCCATTTCTGACGTGAGGCCGACAGCAGATATAATCACCCACCACCGCACTGATTCTAGTTCAATGCAGCCCAACAACTCACGTTTACGGGCTGCCTCTAGGTCGGCATATAAGCTTATTTCGCCGTCTTCCGCAAAAAGCGGACGTGCATTGTGCTTAACGAGCCGAACCCACTGCGCCCCATCATGTGAGCGAACACAGTGGATGTCCTGCTTCCTGAGAGCCTCCAATCTTAATTTCACAGCAAAATCGCAAGTCAGACTCAACATGTTCGTTGAACGGCTCATGTCCCGTCGCAACAATCGGTAGTGATTACTTTTCCAAAAACTATAAAGGTTAATTAATCCGGCCATGTCGACAATTTCGGTGCCATTATCCTCTAGCTTTCTTTGCTGCTGTCCCAACCTCCAAAGCCGCATCGCGGTGCATTCAGCATGAGCGGTCAAAAGGAGCCAATCAGGCAGACTGGCGGAGTGGAATTGCCACCCATTGCGCCATCTGGGAAATCCAAACATCATTATTCGAAGCCCAACCAGATTGAACACTACCATACCACCTGAAAATCCAGGCAATCGCTCTAGTTTCGCAGCACTTGCATTGAGAAATTCAACAACAGCATCAATTTCGCCTTCGGTCATCTTATCCAGTCCCTCGCAGTCATCCATGACGCCACTTAGGGGAGGGCAATAGGTAAGCAGGATAGCTGGTTTGCCAATATCAAATTGGCCAAAATATGGAAACAATGCAGGCATTCCTTCGGGTACCGGCGGTGCGTCGAATTCAAGCGGCTTGATCCCCATTGAAGATGCAACGTCATTGATAAAAAGAGTGGCACAATCGACTTGAAAGAAGGTCTCAATCCAGCCACCGCACTTGACGATGCAATCGACAAGCAGATGCTCCAAAGCTCGTGCAACCGTGCTTGGCATGAGAAATTGAATCCCGCCTTCGCTTTCCATCAATGGGTGACAACAAAGCGCTGAATTCCAGAGTGTTTCACTGGTTAGCTGGAGTCGGTGCTCATTTGTAAGCACAAATTTCTTTAGGTGCTCACGCGTCACTCCAATCTCTGCCAAGTCTGCCGTGCTGAAATATACTGCTTCTACAAATTCGCTCATATCCCGCCGATTGGGCACAACAATCCGCGCTCCAGCCCGTCCCGCCCCTTCGCTATTTCGGGCAAGACCGACTCTTTCGGCAAGAGCATCGCTCAGTTTCAATAGCGCCAGCGTTTGCTGAAACACAGCCTCGAACGGTGGAAAATCCAGTTTTTTTTCAAGAAGACATAAAAAACGTTCAACCCAAAAGTCTTTGTCATTCGTGATGCCAACAAAGACACGGAAGCTACCGGCGGAACAAGTCACACACCCAACAAATACATCCTCAATCGGGTCTTCATGAGTGGCCATCCCAGACTGCGACATGAATCGTCCTGCCCATTCCACCAAATCCTTGCCATTTGGTCGATTGCTCCCTTTGCAGGCGATTGCCACTAGGTGGGTTAGCACT
>Ga0207038_10123_pt1 | contig 22524 bp, 19 predicted proteins | sample Alteio_BWMinCont_76_FD_153285 | JGI IMG/M metagenome (GOLD analysis project Ga0207038, IMG submission 153285) | Enriched cells from forest soil in Barre Woods Harvard Forest LTER site, Petersham, Massachusetts, United States -... | ecosystem: Environmental > Terrestrial > Soil > Temperate forest >...
TGACCTCAAGATTACCGCCCGGATCCCGAGCCTGAGCGTGGGCACGTTCGCCGACGCCATGAGCGCCGTGGCTCCTGAATGGCTCTGCGAGGATTGGCTTGAGCCGATTGTCGACGAGGGGGATCGGATCGGGACGTTATTGACGATCCCCGGGCCGCGGCAGGCCGGCGGCTCTTCAAACGTTGCCAGGAAGGAACGCATAGAGAAAGCAGCGATAGGCGCGGAAGTAATGGGTTTCGCGGGTATCGTGGGCGGCAGTCACACACTCGCCCAGGCGGTGCAAAAGGCGAAGCTGCTTGCCAAAACACCTGTACCGGTCCTGCTCCTCGGCGAGACAGGGGTGGGCAAGGAAAACTTCGCGCAAGGAATCCATCGCGCCGGACAGCCAATTGAACGTCCGTTCGTGGCGCTCAACTGCGGCGGGTTGTCCAAGGATCTGTTGGCAAGCGAGCTCTTCGGCCATTGCGAGGGCGCCTTCACCGGCGCACGTCGCGGCGGCATGGTTGGCAAGGTCGAGGCGGCGAACGGCGGCACGCTGTTTCTCGATGAGATCGGCGAAATGCCACTGGAGTTGCAGCCGCACTTCTTGCGAGTTCTGGAGGCAGGGGAGATTTATCGAATCGGTGAAACTACGCCGCGAAAGATCTCCTTCAAGCTGATCGCGGCTACCAACAGGGATCTCCGGCACGAGGTTGCCGAGGGTCGGTTTCGCATGGATCTCTTTTATCGGGTATCGGTGACCAGCATCCGTATTCCGTCGCTGCGAGAGCGTAGGGAAGATATCGGGCCACTGGTAGCGCATTTTCTCCGTAAGTTTTCCGAGCAGTACGCTGTTGACGCGAAGCAGATTTCGCCGGAAGTCATTGCTACGCTGGAAAGCCACGCGTGGCCGGGGAACGTACGCGAGTTGCGCAACGTAGTCGAAAGCATGCTCTTGACGAGCAGCGCGGATTCGCTGGGCATGGATGATTTGCCACCTGAAATTGAACGATTACCGGTTCACGGTAATGGGCAAACGGAAGCGAACTGTCACGCAGCCATTGGAAAGCTGGAAGGCGCGGAACGGGCGTTCATCCGCGACACGCTCGAAGCGGACCGAGGCAACCTGACCCTGGTGGCCAAGCATCTTGGGATTGCGAAGAGCACGCTGTACGTCAAGCTCAAGAAATACGGTCTGAATCGGGTTCTGGATGGTGTCAGAGGTCTAGCTGACTAGGCCTTTCAATGATGGCGCAACGTTGGGAACGCCGGGCCAATAGTGCCGTCGCCATCTTCGCGTCATTGCGCCTTTCAATCACGTCTGCTGCCCGTTCGCCTGGCAGCGATGTTCGAAGTCAATGCCAAGCCAGGTTGATCTCAGTCTTGTCCCGTCCAGACTGTCGTACAGTCCATTTGGATTGCTTTGGCATGCGGGTTCTTACCTACGCAAGGATGATTCATCATGTCGCCGCCGAGGGGCGTGTGATTCTCGGCCGCATTCGGGATGACCGTCCGAAAAGCGAACGGTCCTGTGCGTTGCGGCCTTAGCGCAGTCGATCGAATTATCCAATTTCTTGCGGGAGCAGGCGACATGGATAACACCGCTGCGAGGACATTATCGACAGGCTTATATGTCGGTCTCGATGCGCCAACCCAAGTGTCAGAATCGCCCCCGGCAAGTAGCAATCAAACACGCCTGTGGTAGTTGGGCCGGGACACCGGGCGATTTGGACCGACCTCATGCGTCGCGCTGGTCGAACTGAAGATGCGTGAAGCACGACTGGCCATTTCACTCTTCTTGCCACTACAAAATCGAGTCGCGTTCAATGATCTATTTATTTCGTATAACGTAATAATTTAACGCTCAAGGTCGGATTGGCATGCTCCTTGCACTATCCGGTGTGCGGTCACTCTTGTTATTTTCGCTACAAGATGCGCGACTACCCACTGTCGAGTTGACCGCAGGTGACTGCATTTGAGAAACCAGTTATTCATCGAGGAGACAAACATGCAAGTTCAACAGTCGCGAGTACAGGTGATGGGCATCGATGCCGGCGGCACGATGACTGACACCTTCTTCGTCAGGGAGGATGGGTCATTCGTCGTTGGCAAAGCACAGAGTAATCCGGGGGATGAGTCGCAAGCAATCTACGAGTCGTCTGTCGATGCCCTCGTCGAATGGCAGCGGAATGTCGATGATGTTTTTCCGGAGCTTTTGACCTGCGTCTATTCAGGTACTGCCATGCTGAACCGGGTGGTGCAGCGCAAGGGGCTCGACGTGGGTCTGATGTGCAATCGCGGCTTCGAGGATATTCATTCGATGGGGCGTGCAGTTCAGAGCTACCTTGGGTATGCGCTCGAAGAACGCATCCATTTGAACTGTCATCGTTACGACGAACCATTGGTACCGCTTTCCCGCACACGCGGAGTCACCGAGCGTACCGACGTCCAAGGGCAGGTCGTGATTCCGCTGCGCGAAGAGGAAGTTCGGGTGGCGACTCGCGAGTTGGTGGCGCGGGGTTCAAAAGCGATCGTTATCAGCCTGTTGCAATCGCACAAGAACGAAAAGAGCGAGCAACGTGCACGCGATATCTGTCGCGAAGAACTGAAGAAGATTGGCTCGGATATCCCGGTGTTCGCTACCGTCGACTACTATCCGTCGCGCAAGGAAAGTCACCGCACCAACACGACCATTCTGGAAGCCTACGCAGCCGAGCCTTCACGCGAAACGCTGAAAAAGGTGAGCGACCGCTTCAAGAAGCATGGGGCCAAGTTCGATCTCCGCGTGATGGCAACGCATGGTGGCACCATCGGCTGGAAAGCCAAGGAGCTTGCCCGTACTATTGTTTCCGGTCCCATCGGCGGTGTGATTGGCTCAAAATTCCTGGGCGAGAAACTGGGGTACGAGAATATTGCGTGCAGCGATATCGGCGGCACCAGCTTCGACATGGCGATCATCACCAAGGGCAACTTTGCGATCCAGTCCGACCCGGACATGGCGCGGCTGGTACTTTCGTTGCCATTGGTCGCAATGGATTCGGTCGGTGCCGGTGCAGGCAGTTTTATCCGCATTGATCCGTACAGCAAAGCGATAAAACTCGGTCCTGACAGTGCCGGTTATCGCGTTGGCATGTGCTGGGCGGACAGCGGCCTGGACACAGTGTCGGTTTCGGATTGCCACGTCGTGCTGGGTTACCTCAATCCTGACAATTTCCTCGGCGGTGCGATCAAGCTCGACGTCAATCGTGCCCGCAAGTATCTGAAGGAGCAAATTGCCGATCCGCTTAACTTGACGGTCGAAGATGCCGCCGCCGGGGTGATCGAACTGCTGGACTTGAACTTGCGCGAATACATGCGCTCCGTCATCAGCGCCAAGGGGTACAACCCGGCTGACTTTGTTTGCTTTTCGTATGGAGGCGCGGGTCCCGTTCATACCTACGGGTATACGGAGGGTCTCGGTTTCAAGGACGTGGTTGTGCCCGCATGGGCTGCCGGCTTCTCCGCCTTCGGCTGTGCCTGCGCGGAATACGAATACCGGTACGACAAGAGCGTTGACATTGGCGTTGGTCCGAAAGCCACGGACGCAGAGAAGGTCCAGGCATGCGCGACGCTGACAGAAGCATGGGCGGAGTTGAGTGAAAAGGTCATCGAAGAATTCATCATCAACGGCTTCAAGCCGGAAGATGTGTTGCTGCGTCCGGGCTATCGCATGCAATTCATGGGGCAATTGAATGATCTCGAGATCAATTCACCCGTAACCAATGCATCCACGCTGGCGGACTGGGAAAGGATGGTGCATGCGTTCGACGAGACGTATGCGCGCGTATATGCAAGTTCAGCGAGTTCACCCGAGTTGGGTTTCGGCGTGACCGGCGCAATCATGCGCGGCAGTGTGGTGTCGTCCAAGCCGGAACTTCCTGAAGAACCGGATGCAGGTCCCGTCCCGCCGAAGGAAGCGCATATCGGTAGCCGTCCTTTCTATCGTCATAAGAAATGGCAGGACGCGCAAATATGGTCAATGGAAGCGCTGAAGGCGGGCAACCGGGTGGTGGGTCCGGCAATTGTGGAGTCGCCTTCGACGACCTTCATCGTCCCTTTGGGATTCGAAACCTACTGTGACACACATCGCTTATTCCATCTCAAAGAAGTCAAGTAAGGAGACTGATCATGACGAAAATGTCCAGAAGAGAAATGGGTTTGGCCGATCTGCTCGGCAATGGAAAGACCCTCAAGGAGCATCGCGACGAGGTTCTCGAACGCACGAAGACAACTGGTTTTTATAACGGTCTCGAAAAGCTCGAATTCAAGGAAGCCGATCCGATTACCTACGAAAAACTATTTTCGAGGATTCGTGGGGGCTTGGTGCATGCCCGCGAGACTGCAAAGAAAATTGCTGCCTCTCCTATCGTCGAACAAGAAGGCGAATTGTGCTTCACGCTGTATAACGCAGCAGGAGACTGCATACTGACGTCCACGGGGATCATCATCCACGTGGGCACCATGGGTGCGGCGATCAAGTACATGATTGAAAATGCCTGGGAGATCAATCCAGGCATCAACCCCGGCGACATGTTCACCAACAACGATTGCTCGATCGGCAATGTGCACCCCTGCGATATTGCGACGATCGTGCCAATCTTTTGGGAAGGGAATCTGATTGGCTGGGTAGGGGGTGTAACCCACGTCATCGACCTCGGTGCAATGACACCAGGTTCCATGTCGACCGGCCAGGTCTCCCGCTTCGGCGACGGCCTGCAGGTGACATGCCGCAAGACCGGCGTTAACGACACCCCCCTGCGCGACTGGCTCCACGAAAGCCAGCGCAATGTACGTACGACCAAATACTGGATCCTGGACGAACGTACCCGCATTGCGGGTTGCCACATGATTCGTGCGCTTGTGGAGGAAGTCCTTGCGGCGGAAGGGATCGAGAACTACACGAAATTTGCGCACGAGATCATTGAAGAAGGGCGCCGCGGCCTGCAGGCTCGGATCAAGGCGATGACCGTTCCAGGTGTGTACCGCAGGGTCGCGTTTGTCGACATTCCTTATGATCATGAGGACATGAGCCTTGCTTCAGAGTTTGGCAAAATGAATAGCATCATGCATGCACCGTGTGAAATGACGATTCGCCCGGACGCGACCTGGAGACTCAATTTCGAGGGGGCCAGCCGGTGGGGATGGCACAGCTTCAATGCCAACCAGGTGGCCTTCACAAGCGGCATCTGGGTCATGCTGACACAGACTCTGGTTCCGACTGCGCGTATCAACGATGGTGCCTACTACGCGACCGAATTCAAACTGCCGAAGGGCACGTGGATGAATCCGGACGACCGTCGCACTGCGCATGCATACGCATGGCACTTTCTGGTTTCGGGATGGAGCGGTATCTGGCGCGGCATGAGCCAATCCTACTTCGCGCGTGGCTATCTCGAGGAAGTCAACGCTGGGAATGCCAACACCTCCAATTGGCTACAGGGTGGAGGGATTAATCAGGATGGCGAAGCGCATGCGGTGAACAGTTTTGAACCTGCCGCATGCGGGACCGGCGCATGCGCGATCAAGGATGGCCTGAACCACGCCGCTGCCGTGTGGAATCCTGAGGGCGACATGGGTGACATCGAAATTTGGGAAATGGCGGAGCCGTTGCTGTATCTGGGCCGCAACGTCAAGACCAACTCTGGTGGCTACGGCAAGTTCCGTGGCGGCTGTGGTTTCGAGACCTTGCGCATGGTATGGAAAGCGCAAGACTGGAGCATGTATTTCATGGGCAATGGCTACATGAACAGCGACTGGGGCTTGATGGGTGGTTACCCCTCGGCGACCGGCTATCGTTTCGAAGCCCATAAAACCGATCTCCAGAACCGTATCCGCGAGGGCTTGTCGCTGCCACTGGGCGCCGATCGTAATCCGGAGAATACGGAATACGAGCGTCACATCAGTGCCACCGCTCGTGTGAAGCGCGATCAGCAATGTACAACGACCGAAGCAATTTTCGAAAACCATGACCTGTATTTGAACTACATGCGAGGTGGTCCAGGCTTTGGTGATCCGTTGGATCGTGATTGTGCTGCGGTGGAACACGATCTCAACAATCGTTTCGTGTTGCCCGAGTTCGCTGAAAAGGTCTACGGCGTGGTGATCGCGCAAGACAGCAATCAGGTATGGGAAGTCGACGTTGAAAAGACAGCTGTCCGCCGCAAGCAGGTCAGAAAAGAACGTATTGCAAGAGCCGTTCCGACACGCGAGTGGATGAAGGAAGAGCGCGCGCGCATCCTGACCAAACATGCGTCGATTCAGGTGCGTCATATGTTTGCAACCAGCTTTGACCTTAGCGTCAAGTTCAAGAACGAGTTCAAGGCGTTCTGGGACCTGCCGGACGCGTGGGAGTTGCCGGAGTCTGAGTTAGGCGTTCCTTCATTCGGTTCCAAATATCGGATGGATCTGTCGAAGCTGCCGGACGTCCGCACCGTCACGCTGGTCGAGGAGTGATTTGATACCGGGGCCTGGCCCCGGTCGACGCAAAAAAATTATCGGAGATATCAAATGTCTGTTTATACGCAAGAGCAAGTGAACTATCTGGTGGAAGGCAAGCTGGACTGGGAGACCACCATGCGGATGCTTTCCATGCCCAAGGATGACGACCGTTTTCGCTTGTATTTGAATGCGCTTCAGTCCAAGGTGCCATGGGATGACAAGATTATTCTGCCGATCAGCTTGCATCTTTATGTCGCCCAAAATAAGGCGACCAAGAATTGGGTCACCAAATGCAGCTGCGGTCACGAGTTTGGTGACTATCGCAAGAACTGGAAACTGGAAGCCCTGGTCTACGTTCGTGACACGCCCGAAGCAATGCACGAGGTGTATCCGACACTCATGGCGCCGGATACGAACTGGCAGGTATACCGCGAATATTATTGCCCTGAGTGCGGAACCATGCATGACGTCGAGGCGCCCACTCCCTGGTATCCGGTGATTCACGAATTCGAACCGGACATTGAAGCGTTCTACAACGATTGGGTCCACCTGCCGTTGCCCGAAAAAACCAACTGAGTCACGCGAGGGGCTGGAACCTTCCCCGGCTCCTTGCAATCAGGACACGCGACTGGTTTGCGTCGGTGTGATCGGAGCCGGCTTCTTAAATTCAAGCCTCGCATGCGCATCTATGCGGAAACGCCACGCATACCATTTCACTAAACGGCTTGCCGTTTATCTCCAACTCTGATGAGAGGACGCCATGTCTGACCAGAACTTGCAGCCGCTATTTCAGATACAACGTGTGTATCTCAAGGGCTTGTCACTTGAGCAACCGAACTCGCCCACAATTTTTCTTGAACAAGCATCCCCGGATATTGAAGTTGCTGTTTCCACGATTGCCGAGAAACACGACGAACATATCTATGAGAGCACGGTCACCATCACGATTACGGCGAAGATCGACGGCAAGGTGGCCTTTCTCATTGAAGCAAAACAAGCCGGAATTTTTGAAGTGCGGAATATACCTTCCACGCAGCTTGATTCTCTTCTCGGTGTTGCCTGCCCCAACATCGTGTATCCGTACCTTCGCGCGAATATCGCGGACGTCATTACCCGCGCGGGTTTTCCGCCGGTGCACTTGTCCGAGATAAATTTCGAGGTCTTTTATCGGCAGAACCGGAGGCCGACAGGAGAGCAGCAGACGCGAAACGATACCGACGTTGCAATGCGGGATCGCCTGGCCGTAGTGCATTGAGGTCTGCATTGACGAAGCAAAGTGCAATCGAGTATTGCATGGAAGAAATTCTCGCTCTTCCATAGATCCCACGCCGCGCTGGAACGCGTGTCGGCATGTCCTTAACGGTGCGGCCCAGCCACAATAAATCATGCAAACCTTCCTCGTTTCAACCAGTGTGGTGGGCCTTGCCGAAATCGGGGATAAGACGCAACTCTTGTCCTTGGTGCTCGCCGCGCGATATCGCAAGCCTGTTCCCATTGTCCTGGGAGCCTTCGTTGCGACGCTCGCCAATCACGCGGGTTCCGGGGCGCTCGGAGTCTTGCTGGCAAGGGTATTGTCACCGTCCATCCTGACGTGGGCGGTTGTCGCTTCGTTTGCGATGATGGCGGGTTGGATCCTCGTTCCCGACAAACTGAGTGACGCGGACGTGGTGTCGACCAAGCTTCCGTTGGGCATCTTCGGTACAACGGCGCTTACGTTCTTTCTCGCTGAAATGGGCGATAAGACCCAGATCGTCACGATCGCACTGGCGGCGCGCTTTCACGAATTTTATTGGGTTGTCGCAGGAACAACACTGGGCATGATGCTGGCGAACGTCCCTGTTATTTACCTCGGTCACACGTTAGCCAACCGTATGCCGACCAGAGCCGTTCATATTCTCGCCTCTACCTTGTTTGTCGTGCTTGGCGGACTTGCTTTGAGAGCGGCACTCTACCCGGTGGAGTACCCGATGTTCTAACCGAAGCTTGGCGAGTCGTCGGAAGGAGCGCGAGCGACAACCCGCGCTCCTGCGTAAAACGTTCAATAACGGCGTCGCTTTCACATGATGTGCGAGGCACGGACCGAACTTATTGCAACAGCGTCGGACAGTTTCGTCCCTACGTGACTTTTTTCGACGCGTAACTGACGCTAACCCCGAGCTCGAACAACAGTTCTTCGATATCACGCAGGCTGTGCGGAAACCTGAAATACCAGCGCACTCAGCAACCTGTTCTGGGATGTGCAAGAGGGATAACGCGTCAGCCCCGAGCCGGGCAAAAAGACGTTCGTCCATGCGTTGTTGTTGCAGGCGCTGCTGCGGATTTCAGACCAGTATGCCTGCCCATGTCCTCAATCCAGGGTGCGCACAATCTACGCAGTTTTACGACGGCTGCGCGTGCTGGCCGCGCTTTGCGTTTTGTAGGTGACACCGTGCTCTTCAAGGTAGTCACGGATCAGTTGACGGACCACTTGCGACGGTGTCAGATCCTGAGACGAGCACAGTTTTTCAAACGCTTCCTTCTTCACCGGGTCGATCAGAATTGTGAGTCGAGCGCTTTTCGTTTCCATGGCAGCAAGCAACAGTAGATATGGTAATCAAATTATAATGCATCGTGGCGTGCAATGCACTTTCAATCATCCTGTGCATACGGGTTGACGTTCGCCCTGTCACGGCCCCGCTTCTTTATTCGCTTACGTCAATCAGGAAAGGGCTCGACGCAACGCGTGCGTACGAAGGAATTGTTGACCTGCAGCGGTGATCGACATGATACGGCGGCCCTGCACTGGATTGTTCACGAATCCGGCTCTCGTGAGTTCTTGCGTTACCGACCAGCTCAACGCAGGATGCGTACGCCCATATCGTGGCCTGGACAAAACTTCAAGCGCCCACGTTGCGGAGTGACTGAGCGTGATTGGCTTAGTGGGGATGCGGTCGTACATGGTAGTTCCTCGTGGTTGCTTTTCAGGTCGTTCACAACCGGCACGCTCGGAGCGGGCTAGCGACCTTCCTGGTAACGAGACCAGTCGAAACGCTTCCCTCTCTCAATGCGGGTTGCCGTAGCGTGCATGTTTACTGTGTGACAGGAATCGATAACCGTCGCTCTACTAAGCATCTCTTCGTAGGACGGAATAGGGGTATCATTTTTCCATGCGAATGCGGTGATGTTGTTCGGACTGCCCTCTGATGGAGCCAGGACAACAGTCTCACCAAACACTTGTTTCAGCGTCCGCAAATTTCGATGGAAGTTGGGCTCGTCGGTTACGAGATTCGCCACGAATATGCCGTCGTCGCTCATTCGAGCTCTGCAATCCGAGTAAAAGGCCGTGCTGGCCAATTCAGGCGGTAAACCATCGGCAGTAAATCCGTCTACGAGAATGACGTCCGGTCGATGATCTGATCCTTGGACGTAGTTCGCGCCATTTGCCCATACCACCTCGAGGCGTTCACTGTCGGGCGGCAAATGGAATCGATCACGCAGGTTGATAACATCACGATTGATTTCTACGACAGCCAGTCGCGCGTCCGGTGAATGGCGATGGCAATATTTCGCAAGCGATCCGCCGCCCAACCCGATCATTGAAATGCGACGCGGAGCAGGTTGAAACAGGAAAAAGCCGACCATGGTACGGGTGTAGCCCAACGCAAGTGCATACGGATCGGCGATAAGCATGGAGCTCTGCACACCTCGCGCATCAAAGTACAAGGATACGACAACGTCATTTTCAATGACGATCGGGGCTGCCGTTTTCCGCTTCTTTCGCGGTGCCGACAGTATTCCGGAGTCGACGTCGCCGTGTTGCCGCATTGCATACATGTTTTGTTGCGTCATTTGAGCCAAGCGGTTTCCATCGCAATTAGTGCAGCAGCCGGAACCTTAAGCGCCTCTGTTTCGTCCAGGCCTGTGGCAAGGACCTATGGGTCAATGTAGACAACCGGAGATTACCTGGGCAAGGAAAACGCGCAAAAGCGGATCCCACGATTCTTTACCCAAGGGAATAATCGCCGTATCGATGGGTTCCATCTTGCGATTGAAGTGCACCGCGCGAAGCGATCTATCTTGCGGAGACCCGCGGAAAAACAGGCCTGCATCGTCCAGGAGCAAACAAGGTTTCAAGCGAGACCGGGCACCAAACAACGATGTAGTGTCGAAGACATGTCTAGCAGACTCTTTTCGATAGACGAACACGGCGTTCACCCCTTGATTCTCAAGGCGGTCACACATATCGGAAAACCGATACAACATCTGAAATCCTCGTTCACCGCCGCGCCCCACACCGACTACGATCAGACCGCGCGAACCCATTACGTCGTCAAGGTACAGACGTTTGTAATCGTGCGACCTCAGGTCCACGTTCGTGTCGATCACGTCCATTCCTCTGCCAGAGTCTGGCGATGCTTGGTTATGCAACAGCGGCGTATTCCGACCGATGGCCGAACTCGGTTTAAGATGACCATGGTATTACAATAAAAACATAAGTCAATGATAATGAAATTATCATCGTGAACGCGGTTGATCAAGGGTCATTCTTAGGATCATTGGTGGGCGCCGCCTCGCACCTCACCGCTGAGAGAGCGTCCGGACAATCCTCTCCGAATGGGTGATTTCTGTTCAGAAAGAGCAAGTTTTCGCGGCTCAGCGTGATGGAGATTCGCGTGATGGTTGGCGAGGGAACGCATCTTTTATGGTAATAGAATTACCATATGCTTGTAACTTGATGCTATGCTTGGACTGGACTTTTTCCGCACCTTCAGCCGCACTCCCAGAGACAGGTTTCCATGTTCGTTACGTCGGACTCGCGCGCAAGAATCGGTCGCCGTTTCGGGTTGATGCTTCGGGTCAACCTCGGTCGGGGCGCACGGAGGGGCTAGTGCCGGCGCAACGCAAAGGAAAATACATGCCTTTCAAGGAGACCCTGGAAGAGCATCAGATGGCCGGCGCTTCGTTGCGCGGTGGTTTGCACCAGCAGCTTCATCTCATCACGCCGGCGTTTGCCAAGGATCGTGCTTGCATGCTCGGACGATGGATCGATGCTCACGAGAAAATCTGGAGCAGTCTTCCAGCGTTTTTACATCTGCAAGTTGCACACGCCAGTTTTCACACGGCGGCCCTCATTGTTGCCATTGCCGTTGAAGAGGGGCGGCTTTCCGATGCCGCGGCGCTGCTTGAGCCAGAATCCTTGTTTGAAAGCGCGACCGAGCTATTGGAAGTTTCCTTGCAACGCTTTCAAGATGAATCGTCGAGGGCTATCTGTTTGCAAGGCGACGCACTTTCTGCATGCACGCACGAGTAAAAGTGGGTGCACGCCAACGTGGTTGCGGCTCACCACGATTTAGAAAATTTTATATAGGATATCTAATTGTCGGACAACTACACGAATATGAGAAAGGTCATTCAGGAGTGGGGGACTTTTTGCCATGAACCAGCTGTATATGAAGAGCAACATATTCGCTCCCTGCAATTCGATCCATTCGCGGTGCAGAGTTCAATGAGGAAGGGTGCACCATTTGAGCTGGACCTGTCATACACACGCGCCATGATGGCGTTTCAGCTATTTATCAGTGACCCAAAAGACATTTTAATTGTCGGGCTAGGCGGCGGATCACTATCGAAGTACTGCCATGATAAATTTCCGAAGGCCCGCATAACGACGATCGAGATTGACGAGAGAGTCATCGCGCTTCGTGAAGATTTTTACATTCCGAAGGATTCCTACCTATTTCGGGTCGTACATGCCGATGCCGAGCAGTACATGTTGGACGCGGAGTCCATTGCGGACGTCATTTTATTGGACGGATTTGATACGTTCGGCTTACCCATGAGTCTTTCGAATCAGCGTTTCTATGAAAATTGCTACGTCGCGTTGCGTGAGCAGGGCGTAATTGTAGCCAACTTGCTTAACAATGATTTGCTACTGCGGAGTTACCTACAAAGGATAAGAGCAAGTTGCCGCGGCCAGATGTTTCAAAGCATCGCATGGAGTGGGGGAAACACCATCGCTTTTGGCGTCAAGCAGGATGACATTCCGAAGTGGGAGGATTTCTACGTTCGAGCAAAAGCCATAAAGGCAACCACAGGTTTGAATCTGACTCGACACGTAAGACGGATGCAACAGAATTACGACAAGCAACCATCCATTGAGAATCGAAACCGTATTTCAAGCATATTGCAATGAAACGCGTACGGCCAAACAAGTTGGTCCACGCCGATGTTGGCGGGTCGATCTAGTCAGGGGGCAAGTTGCCCCTTCATTTGGACTCTGCCTCGACGTGGGTCACCGAGCACATCAGATTCGCTTTGGCAGCCAAAACGCCATTTACATCGGCGCGCGCGTCAAACTTCCAAACTCCACGCATGTTTCGACCCGCTGTTACTTCAAGAATCAATTGGTCGCCTGGTTCGACGATGCGTTTGAAGCGCGCGTTGTCGATACCTAAAAAGTAGTAGCGCGTGCTCTCTGGCTTGTGGGGCTCTCGTGCGATAGTGAGCAAAGCCGCAGCCTGAGCAAGCGCCTCAAGGATCAGAACGCCAGGCATTACGGGATGTCCTGGGAAATGACCTGTGAAGAACGGTTCGTCTATCGATACATTCTTCAGGGCCTTGATCCGCTTGGCTGGCTCAAGCTCAAGCACGCGATCCACGAGCAAAAATGGATATCGATGCGGCATGAACGCAAGAATGTCGCGAATTTCCAGGGTGGTCACGGCGGTAGTCATTTTTAGTGCCTGGGGTGTTGTCGATATCATGAGGAAAGCTTGGCAAAATGACATCGCATTGTCATAGTCAGAAGCCGACAAGCCCTGCGAAACGACCGGCTGTTGCAGATCAGCAGAACGCCCGTTGCTGCAAACAAGATCTTTAGATGTGAGCTTCCTGTATGCGCCTGAACGACAGCACCGAAAGTATCGAATGCGAGGCCTTGATCTTTCGGTCTTACAGCTAGCTACTAACTCCCCATCCAACGTGCCGACGGAAGTCGAGTTACATCAGAGTGCCGCTGTGGCCGGCACTCCGTTCGCAGGCGCGGCGCGTTCGTGAAGGTCCAGGCGTGCCGGCGTGTGCGTTTGCAGAATTGCACGGGCGCGCGCCATCTCTTCAGCCGGACCGTTCGCCATGACAATAAATCCATTAGCCTGCAGTGCGGTCTCGTAATGGATCACGTGGTCCTTTGGAACGCCCGCGTTGAAGAGCGCGGCGCTCAGGGCGCTGACCCCGCCGACTACAACCGCCCCTTCGAGCGCGGATACGACGATGGAGGCAAGATAACCCACTACGACAACCGGTCCGATGATCGGCAGCGTCAGGAAGACACCACCGAACAGGGCGCCCCAAAGCGCTCCCCAGAACGCACCGTACTTGCCCCATATCTTCATGCGGTCGCCGGTGTTGTAGAAACCGACCACTTTTTCTTCAGTGTGATAGCCCTTGCCGACCACGCTGAAATGTTTCATATCAAAACCGTTTTCAATGAGCTTTCGGACAGCCGCATCGGCTTCGGTGTGGTCATTGAACGTGGCGATCAGAACGTCGTTGCCAGTCATTTGCTTCTCCTTTTAACGCGTTGAATAGGGCGCAGAAAGGTTCGCGGGTGCAAACCCTTCTGCGCCGGCGTGTTTCGATGGTACCCACATAGCCCGCACGCGCGCAGGCTCGGAAACTACTCAGTGCGTGCCGTGTGTAGTGCGGTGATAAACGCGGCAGCTGGTCCCTACAGGTCGTGCAGGGCCTCGAACGCCTTGAACAGGACGCGCGGATCGAACTTGCCCCTATAGACGGCCGGCGGGGTCTGCGCGATGTCAAGAAGACGATAGACCGCCGCCTGCGCCGATCGAATCGAATACTCCACGGTGAAGACAACGTCATCCGGCAATTCGCAAAACTGGCCCGTAGATGCAAGATCTACGGATCCCTGCGGCACGACCCCCGGCTTGAAAGGTAGTGGTCCCAGTTAAACCGGGGTTGATACAGATCAACGAGCGGGGCCATGCGGTCCCTATGCTGAAACAGGTTAAACGTCGAAGAGCCTTGGCAGGCGCACAGCCGCAACACCGCCGGCACACCAGCAGCAGGGAGAAAACGCCTCATGGACCAGACGCATAGCAGTTTGCCGCTCAAGCCCGTTGCCGCGGATGCGGTCATTGCTCAACCCGCCGCTCAACCCGGAGGCCGCAAGCTCAGCTTGCCGCTTCTCACGGGTGTTGTGATCGCCTCGATGATCGGCGGCGGTGCCTTCAATCTGCCGCAGAATATGGCCCAGGGCGCAGGATTGGCGGCAATCGTGATCGCATGGATGATTACGCTTGTCGGCATGTTCTTTCTGTCGAATACGTTCCGCACGCTGGCCGACAAACGCCCTGATCTGAAGGCGGGCATCTACTCGTATGCGAAAGAAGGCTTCGGCTCGTTAGCAGGCTTCGAGATGGCCTGGGGATACTGGCTGTCCGCCGCTTTCGGCAACGTTGCATTCGCCGTGCTGATCATGAAGACGGTCGGCTATTTCTTTCCAGTATTCGCGGCGGGCAACACCTGGCCGTCGATCGTCGGCGCGTCGTTGCTGATCTGGGTCATGCATTTTGTCGTGCTGTACGGCGTCAAACGGGCAGCAGTCCTGAGCGTCATTTCCAGCGTATTGAATATAGGGACCATCACCGTGGCCCTCTGCGCGATGGCGGTCGCAATCAAGGGCGGTATGTTCTCCTACGACTTCTGGGGCACCCAGGAGCATTTGGGCAGCCTCCTCGCGCAGGTCAAAAGCACGATGCTCGTCACCTTGTGGGTGTTCATCGGCATCGAGGGCGCGGTGGTGGTGTCGGACCGCGCCAGCAAGACCTCGCAAGTGGGCATCGCGACTTTCCTCGGGCTGACGGTCTGCACGATCCTCTATTTCCTGTTGTCGGCGCTGCCGTTTGGCGTGATGCATCAGGCCCAGCTCGCGGGGCTCGCTTCACCGTCGGCGGCTTATGTGCTGAAGGCCGCGGTGGGCGATTGGGGTGCGGTGTTCATCGTTGTCTCGCTGCTGGTGTCACTGCTGAGTTGCTGGCTTGCCTGGACCATCCTTGTCGCGGAGTTGCCGTTCGAAGGGGCGAAGGACGGTGTATTCCCCAAGTTCCTGGCTAAAGAAAACCGTCACCATGCCGCGGCGCCGTCGCTGTGGATATCAAGCGCAACCATGCAGCTCGTGATCTTCGTGGTGCTGTTCGCCAACGACGCCTGGATGTGGTTGATCTCGATCACCGGGATCATGATCCTGCCGCCGTATCTGGCGAGTACCGTTTTCCTGTGGCGCTTCGCGACGCAGTCAAAGTACGCGCCGACCGCCGGCGAAACATCGAAAGAATCGATCTGGACCGGCGTGTTGGCGACTGTCTATTCCCTCTGGCTCGTCTATGCCGCGGGACTGCAGTTCCTTTTGATGTCCACGATTCTCTTCGCACTCGGCTTCCCCGTCTTCTGGTGGGCACGGCGTGAACATGCAGCCGGCGAACGGGTGTTCACGGGGCGTGAGGCGTCGGTCGCGGGTTTGCTCGTCGTCGTGGCCGGTGTTGCTGTCGTCCTGTTCAGCCGGGGCTTGGTGAAGATTAGCTGAGGTCGCGGACGACCCGTTGCGATTCTCAATACAAGGATCAAGATGCTGTATGACCAGATGTTCGGCTTCCTGTTTTGTTGTGCGTTACCGCTGCCGCCCGCGCTGCCGTCGTCACGCTTTCAGCGTCTCGTCGATGAACTCGAACGCCTGGGGTACGCCACCACGATCACCGTCACGGTGGCAGAAGCGTCCTCCGCCATCCGCAGCGAGGCGGCGGTTGGCTGCGTGATCGTGGAATGGTCGCTGACCGAATCAGAGACCGACGTTGAGGCCTTTGTACGTTTTGTACGAGAGCGGGGGCTCGATGTACCCATCTTCATTCTGGTCGAGCGCCATCTGCTTGCGGAAATTCCGGTTGCGGTGCTGGGGCATGTGACGGGTTATGTGTTCATCGAAGAAGATACGCCCGAGTTCGTGGCGCGCAATCTGGTGAGTCATTTGCGGACGTACGCGGACTCGCTCAAGACGCCGTTTTTCGGCGCGATGGTCGACTACGCGGAACAGGCGAACCAGATGTGGACCTGTCCGGGGCACAACGGCGGTGTGTTTTACCAGAAGAGCCCGGTCGGCCGCGCGTTCGTCAAGCATCTGGGCGAAGCGGTATTCCGTAACGACCTGGACAACTCCGTCGTCGAACTGGGTGACCTGCTGGTTCACGAAGGCCCTGCGCTCGCTGCGCAAAAAGCGGCCGCGCGGATCTTCGGTGCGGAGCGCACTTACTTCGTGCTGAACGGTACGTCCACGTCCAACAAGATTGCATTGACCGCGCTCGTGACGCCGGGTGACCTGGTGCTCTTCGATCGAAATAACCACAAGGCGGCGCATCACGGCGCGCTGCTGCTGGGCGGGGGAATCCCCGTTTACTTGCAGACGCAGCGCAATGCGCACGGGATGATCGGCCCGATCGATTTCGACGCGCTCGACGAGGACCGCATCCGCGACGGCATTCGTTACAACAAGCTCATAACCGATCCCAAGGTATGGCAGCGCGAGCGGCCGTTTCGTGTTGCGGTGATCGAGCAATGCACCTACGACGGCACGATCTACAACGCGCAAATGCTGATCGAGAAGATCGGGCATCTATGCGAATACATCCTCTTCGATGAAGCCTGGGCCGGGTTCATGAAGTTCCATCCGTTGTTCAAGGGACGTTTCGCCATGGGCATCGAGGGACTGGATGCCAGCGCCCCCGGCATCCTTGCCACGCAGTCTACGCACAAGCAGCTCGCTGGCTTCTCGCAGGCGTCGCAGATCCACGTGAAGGATGCTCACCTCGACGGCCAGCGCCGTCAGGTAAGCCATCGGCGCTTCAACGAGACCTTCATGCAGCACTCGTCCACGTCGCCGTTCTATCCGCTGTTCGCCTCGCTCGATGTGGGCGCGCAAATGATGAAGGGCCGTGCCGGCGAGGTGCTGTGGGACGACACGATCAAGCTCGGGATCGAGATGCGCAAGAAGATCCGTGCGCTCAAGCAAGACTACGAAGCGACGGAGACGGACCCCGCGCGGCGCTGGTTCTTCGACCCATTCGTACCGGACAAGGTTGCAGCCACGAGTGGCATGCAACGCTGGGAAGACCTGCCGACCGACGAACTGGCGAGCGATCCGCGTTACTGGGAGCTTGCGCCGGACGCGAAATGGCATGGCTTCGGCCACCTTGCTCCCGGCTACGCGATGACGGACCCGAACAAGCTGACGCTCATCACGCCCGGGTTCGACCGAAGTACCGGCGAATATGCGGAGCACGGCGTTCCGGCGGCGGTGCTCGCCGAGTTCCTGCGCGAGCAGCGGATCGTGCCCGAAAAGAATGACCTCAACAGCATCCTCTTCCTGCTGACACCCGGGCTGGAATCGAGCAAGGCGGGCACGCTCCTTTCGGCACTGGTGCGCTTCAAGCAATTGCATGACGAGAACGCGCTTCTCGACGATGTCATCCCGACCTTCGTCGCCGCGCATAGCGAGCGTTACGCGGGAATCGGCCTGCGCGATCTTTGCGCCGGGATGCATGCGTTCTATCGTGAGCGCAACGCAAGCCGCCTGCAACGCGAGCAGTTCCGCGCAGCGCACTTTCCCGAAATGGCGATGACGCCGCAGGCCGCCATGCACGAGCTCGTGCGCAACAACGTGGAGCTGTTGCCGATCGACCAGATCGAGGGACGAATCGCGGCCACACTCGGGCTCGTTTATCCGCCGGGCATTGCGGTGGTCGTATCGGGCGAGCGCTACACCGAGCGGGCGATGCCCACGCTCGATTACTTCCGGATGTTCGAGGAAGGCGGGAACCGTTTCCCTGGTTTCGAGAACGAGATCCAGGGAATTTATCGAAAGAAGGAGACCGACGGCAGCGTGCGGCTCTATACCTATGTCGTCAATTCATGAAGAGCGTGAAGACATGAGGGGGAATCACTGATGGCTCTGGGCGTTCATTCGGAAGCGGGCAAGCTGTGCACGGTGATGGTCTGCCGTCCTGGCCTTGCACACCGGCGGCTGACTCCCGCCAACGCGGCATCCCTTTTGTTCGACGATGTCATCTGGGTCGACAAGGCGATCAAAGACCACGATTTTTTCACCGGAGCGATGCGCGAGCGGGGCATCGAAGTACTGGAGTTCCACGATCTGCTCGCAACAATCTGCGGCGACCCGGTCGCGCGCGGCTGGATTCTCGATCGACGAATTGTCGAGGAGGAAGTCGGCACGGGGATGTTGAAAGAGTTGCGCGCGTGGCTCGAACATATGCCGGCCGGACAACTGGCCGAGGTGCTGGTTGGCGGCGTGGCAAAGGCTGAAATGCCCTTTGACGCCCGCGGCCTTTTTGGCGGCTATCTGGAGCAATCAGACTTTGTGATCCAACCGCTCGTCAACCTGATTTTCCAGCGCGACACGAGTGCGTGGATCTACGGCGGTGTCACGGTTCACCCCATGTATTGGCCGGCGCGCCGCAAGGAAGCATTGCTGGTTGCCGCCGTGTACCGCTTTCATCCACGCTTCGCCGGCAAGGTGAACACGTGGTGGGGCGACCCGGATCGCAACTTCGGCGTGGAGACAATGGAAGGCGGTGACGTCATGTCCATTGGCAACGGCGTGGTGTTGATCGGCATGGGCGAGCGCTCGAGTCCGCAAGCGGTCACGCAGGTCGCACGGCATCTGTTTGCGGGGGGCGGCGCCAAGCGGGTGATCGCGTGCGAGTTCCCGAAGCGGCGCGCCTCGATGCACCTGGACACAGTGTTCTCATTTCTCGATATCGACTTCGTCAGCATCTATCCCGAGGTCGCCGACGAGATCCGCTGCACCAGCCTGTATCCGGGGGATGCGCCCAACGAGATCCGCTATGAGCGTCATGACGCCAAGTTTCTGACGGTCGTGAGCAATGCCCTCGGGGTGGGTTCACTGCGCATCCTGACAACGGGAGGCGACGCGTATGAAACCCAGCGTGAACAATGGGACGACGGCAACAACGTACTGGCGCTCGACCGGCGGGTGGTGGTCGCATATGACCGCAACACCTACACCAACCGGAAGATGCGGCAGGCGGGTGTTGAAGTCATCGAGATCCCGGGTGGTGAACTGGGACGCGGGCGCGGCGGCACGCATTGCCTCAGTTGCCCGGTCGAGCGTGACGCTATCGACGCCTGAAACACTCAACCGCCTTTCACCCATTCTCAATCGGATCTCATCGTGTTCAATGTACATAACCGCAGTTTCCTGACGCTGATCGAATACACGCCGCGTCAGATTCGCTACCTGCTCGACCTGTCGCGGGATCTTAAACGCGCCAAGTATGCCGGCACGGAAATCGCGCGTCTGGTGGGCAAGAACATTGCGCTGATCTTCGAAAAGACCTCGACGCGCACGCGTTGCGCATTCGAAGTCGCGGCTCACGATCAGGGCGCTCATGTCACGTACATCGATCCGGGCGCATCCCAGATCGGTCATAAGGAGTCGATGAAAGATACCGCCCGCGTGCTTGGCCGCATGTACGACGCGATCGAATACCGGGGCTACGGGCAGGAGATTGTGGATGAACTTGCCAGGTACGCCGGGGTACCCGTATACAACGGGCTCACTGATGAGTTTCACCCGACGCAGATGCTCGCCGACGTGCTGACCATGCACGAATTCAGCGACAAGCCGATCCACGAAATCAGTTACTGCTATATAGGCGATGCCCATAACAACACGGGCAATTCGTTGATGATCGTAGGCACGAAGCTCGGCATGGATGTACGCCTGTGCGCGCCGCGCCGGTTGTGGCCGCACGATGACCTGATCGCGCAGTGCCGCACGTTCGCGGCGGCTAGCGGAGGGCGGCTGACCCTGACCGAGATACCGGCGGAAGCGGTGAAGGGCGTCGATTTCATCTATACCGACGTGTGGGTATCGATGGGTGAGCCGTTTGAAAAATGGGGTGAACGGATCGAGGAGTTGCTGCCCTTTCAGGTGAATGCGGCCTTGCTTGGAAGCAGCGGCAATCCGCGCGTGAAGTTCATGCATTGCCTGCCCGCGCTTCACGACACGAAGACGGAGATCGGCAAGCAGATCGGCGACAAATACGGCCTACTGAATGGTGTGGAAGTAACCGACGACGTATTCGAATCGGATGCGTCGATTGTTTTCGAGCAGGCAGAAAATCGCCTTCATACGATCAAGGCTATTCTCGTCGCCACGCTGGCCGAGTGAGGAGCATGCAATGCTGATGGTAATCGCATTGGGCGGTAACGCGTTGCTCAGGCACGGCGAGGCGGTCAGCGCCGAGGCGCAGCGCAACAACGTGCGGATCGCCGCGGCACAACTCGCGAAAGCAGCGGCCGGCCATGATCTCGTGATCGTACATGGCAACGGACCGCAGGTTGGCATGCTCGCGCTGCAGGCGGGCAGCTTTCCACTCGATGTACTCGATGCGGAAACGGAAGGCATGATTGGTTACATGATCGAGCAGGAAATCCGTAACCTGCTGCCAGCAGGACGGGCTTGCGTGACCATGCTGAGCATGGTTGAAGTAAGCGCGTCCGATCCGGCTTTCGAACACCCCGATAAACCGATCGGGTCCAGGTACACGGTCGCCGAAGCGGCGGTGGCGTCGCAGGGAAAAGGCTGGACCGTTGCGGCACAGGGCGACAAATTACAGCGTGTCGTACCTAGTCCGAAGCCGGTCCGCATGCTCGAGATAGAGCCTGTGCGCTGGTTGCTGGAACGCAGTTGTGTGGTGATCTGCGCCGGCGGCGGCGGGATTCCGGTCGTCGCTGACGCACAAGGGCGGCATCGGGGTGTCGAGGCGGTGGTCGACAAGGATCGCAGCGCAGCCATGCTCGCAGAGGAACTCAAGGCGGATCTGTTCGTGATCGCGACTGACGTGCAAGGGGTTTATCTCGACTGGGGCAAACCGTCGTTGCGGTTGGTCGCGAGGGCAAATCCAGGGGCGCTTGGCGATCTGGCGTTCCCGGCTGGATCAATGGCGCCAAAGGTGGAAGCAGCTTGCGACTTTGCGAGCCGCACGGGTCGCCGTGCAGTTATCGGTGCATTGAGCGACATCGAGGCAATGATCGCCGGCAACGCCGGGACATCGATTGATGCCGCGGCGACCGGTATTGAAGAGGCGGCAGCTACGCGGCCGTCTTGATGAGCGGCTTGACCTCGGCACCGGGCAGATCACGCCCGGCGATCGCGAGTGCGTTCGCAACCTTCACGGACAGGAGGTCACTTCCTGAAAGGCTGCCGGCCACGAGTACCGGATCAGGCCGGATTGTCGTTGGATTCGGCTGCAGCAGACGCCGCGGAGTTGAGGGTCCGCTGATGGGGCGCAGGAACGAGCAGGACCGGACACGTCGCCATTCGGACGAAACGTTCCGCAACGCTCCCTAGCAGGAGCCGCTGGAAACCTCGTCGCCCGTGGGTGCCCATCACCACAAGATCGGCTTTCAGCTCGCCCGCTGCAACCAGCAGGCGTTGTGCAATGCCGTCACCGTACAGGTCGACTTCAGCGATCCGTGCAACGCCTCTGATTTTTTGGAGGTGCATTTTCGCGAGCGCTTCGTTCGTTGCTCGCGTTCCTTCCTTGGTCAACGCGTCGCGCAGGATCGACGGGTCGTAGCCAGGGGCGTCGTAGACCATCAATGGAGCGTCGATGATATAGACGGGCTGCACTTCGGCATCGGCTTCCCGAGCGATCTGCAGGGCTGCGTCGAGCGCCAGGACGGACGTCTCGCTTCCATCGATCGCGACCAGGATGCGCTTATACACGATGTTCTCACTTGAGTAGCACACAATTCACACGATGCTGCGGCCGCGGTGTTCGATGGATGCAGGCGTTGCGTCGATGTTTCCATAGGAGAGGGTAGCGCTTGCATGCGCCGCAGCGCCAGCCTCGGAAACTACTCAGAAGACGTCTCGCGAGGCGAATGCGGTGGATTGCGGTGGCATTGGACTGGTTTAACGGAAGTCCTCCGTTGAGGTCCGGAAACGCGACAGCGATTAGATAGGCGAGTACG
>Ga0207038_10131_pt1 | contig 21815 bp, 19 predicted proteins | sample Alteio_BWMinCont_76_FD_153285 | JGI IMG/M metagenome (GOLD analysis project Ga0207038, IMG submission 153285) | Enriched cells from forest soil in Barre Woods Harvard Forest LTER site, Petersham, Massachusetts, United States -... | ecosystem: Environmental > Terrestrial > Soil > Temperate forest >...
ACATACCGCATTTTGAAAAGGCGATCACCGATACAATCGAGGTTTTAAATACAGGCGTTCATCGTTTAAGAGATGGTATCGTAATTAAAAATATATCCCCCAGGCACGATATTAAAGATGCGGACATTAAGGCCACTTTCACTATTATCTATAAATTGGTAGTTAAATTAAGAGATACGCTCGTAGAGTTAAAACGAAATAAAGAGATCAAAAGCTGCGAATGCGACCAACCAGATTGTCCGGTCTATTTCTTTACGGATAATGCTTGCGAAAAGATGGATGAAATCCGGCGTTCTATATTTGAACAATTAAATAATATGAGGCCTGGGCTTGAATTAAAGCTTGAACAATAAGTATGCTAATGAGCACAAATACAAGATGAGAAAAGATTTATGTGGATTAAAGACGAAAATGCAATCAAATGATCTGTTCATTCAATAGTTTATGACGAGAGAGGATGAAATAGAAAGAGTACATGGAAACGGCACCCATGTAGTACTTTTAGGTGCAGGAGCAAGTATCGCGTCGACTATAAAGAATCCCGAAAAACATGGCAGGATGCTACCAGCCATGAATAATATTATTCAAATTTTAGGGTTAGAAAAAATTGTTGCCAAGCTTCCCCAATATCTTCGGGATTTATCAGCAGATTTCGAAAAACTTTATAGCAAGTTGATGTTGCAAAAAGAATATATAAGAGAGCAACAATATATTGAAAACGCTATTTATAAATACTTTAGCGAACTTGAATTGCCCGATCAGCCAACGATCTATGATTATTTGATGCTGTCCTTACGGCCCAAAGACGTGATCGCTACCTTTAACTGGGACCCTTTTCTCTATCAGGCATTTGTGCGCAATGGCAAATTCACCAAGACACCAGGCATTATTTTCCTGCATGGTTGTGTCTCAATAGGTTATAGTGACCTTGATAAAAGAGCCGGGCCAGCAGGTTATAACTCAAAAGCCACAGGAGGTTATTTTGAACCAACTAAATTGCTCTACCCGGTAGAAAAGAAAGATTATAACTCTGATCCATTTACAATCGGCCAATGGGAACAAATAGGTATTGAATTAAAGAAAGCGCCAAGAGTAACTATATTTGGTTACAGAGCACCTGAATCGGATGTTGAAGCTATTTCATTATTGCAAAAAGCCTGGGGTACGCCTGATGAACGAGCAATGGAGCAATTTGAACTGATCGATATACGTGAAGAAGAAGAAGTAAAAAAATCATGGAGCGGCTTTATACATAGTCATCATTATGACTATTCAACGTCCTTTTTTGATAGCTCTATTGCATGGCATCCAAGAAGATCAGTAGAAAGTTATCGTCATTGGTCAATGCCTTTTACACCTGATGATGCTTTTCAGGATGGCAATAAAGTGCCGGATAATTTTCAGTCGCTTGAAGAAATGTGGGAGTGGTATAAGCCCTTGGTCGATGCCGAAGAAAAATTTGTAGCAGAAATTAAAAAGAAAAAAAATATGTAATAGTTTCTTAGCAGGTTGACTGATAAATTATGCTCAAAACATTCGACAGTTGTTTTTGATCAAAACCAATGTCATGATAAACAATATTTGGGGCTAATAGTAAGCTTACCAGCTTCCGTTTATCTTCCAAAGCAGCATTATTATATATATCATGTAGGTCAAGAAATCGTTTGGCATAACGGTTTAGTAATTGCGTAATCGCCTCGGCTAAATCTGGTAGATCACTTAAAGCCATAGTAAGTGACCTTATTTGCGTTTCACAATCTGTTTTGATCTGTCCGAAATCGTAGGCATCAATGGCATCTGACAGCAATAGCTCCCTGGCCTTTTTAAGCCGGGATTGTAATGTTTCTATTTTTGACAAAACTTGCAAGCGCTGGTTTTGCTTGCTTAAAGTCTGCTGTTTAAACACATCTCTGGCGATTTCCTTAAAAACAAGTAAATATGACCGTCTCGGCTTTAGGCTTTTCAGTAGCCTGTCAAATGCTGCGTTTACCATGTCTGTTTTAAACCGGGTGGTACAACCCTTTGAACAATGGTAATAATAGTAAAAAGCATTACGGCCCTTTGACGCACTGCCGGTTAGTAACCTACCGCAACGCGGACAGATCAAAAAACCGCGCAGGGGTAACATCGATAGGGATACGATTTTGGCACCTCTTTTTATTTTCCTGCCATCCAATACATCCTGTACCTTACAAAATAATTCTTCGGTAATAATCGGCTCGTGTTGTCCAACCACCAGTTGCAGGGGTTCGTCTTTGAAAGGCTGTACTGTGATCTTTCCGCAATAGGCGGGGTTACGAACGACATTCCAGAATTGTTTACGGCCGCAACGCAATCCTTTTTGACGCGCCATTTTCCATACCTGATCGGTGGCATATTTGCCTGTGGCGATCTCGTTAAAGGCAAAACGTAGAATATCAGCTTGTGGCTCATCCGGACGAATATACTTGCGCCCGTCTTCGGTTGAACGGTTAATATAACCCAATGGTGCAGTCGCCACCCAGCGACCCTCCTTTTTTGCGCGGCGCATTCCATGAAAAATATTCAAAGCCCTCCGGTCATTCTCTACTTCAGGCACAGCCAGATAAAAGGCTAGCATCATTTTATTTTCAGGAACGGACAAATCAAGTGGCTGTTCAATGGCCTGTGGCTCTATGCCCAACTTACGCAGTATGCCGATCATTTGATAAGCATCTGCTGTATTGCGGCTGAACCGGTCCCATTTGGTAAACAGGATCAAGTCTATCGAGTGCTTCTCTTTTACTTTTTTTAGCGTACCTAGCATTTTTATCCATTCCGGGCGGTTAAAGGTTTTGGCGGAATGATCCTCGTAAATCACATCCTGCACCACGATGGATTTTAAAGCACAATATTTGTGTAGTACTTCGTCCTGGTTACGCTGCGAATACCCCTTATCAGCCTGTTCATCCGTACTGACCCGGATATATAAGATCGCCCTCATAACCGGGCGGCATATTGTTTATAAAATAACAAGGCCAGGAAATACAGGAAATCGGTTATCTGCTCTGCATCTTCTGTCCCAATACTGATGCCCTGCTTTTTGAGCATACTGACCACCTTATCAGGGCTAATGTTTCTTTTTTCTGTTAACAAATCCATCTGCACACCTTTTTGGCCCAAAAATGGCGTGGAAATGAAAGTACATTTAACATCAAAGTACAATAGTTGCATTCTTTTTCAGAAAAATTTAGTTTTGGCAATATCTGTTTATGAACCAATTACCTATGTACGAGAACCCTTTAATTATGCAACACGCCGGTATTTATACCAAAGAACTACCGGATGATGATAAGCACATGGAGATTTTTGAATTGAGGCCGGATTTGCTTATCGCCTGGTCTATCGTGGAAACATTGAGCGACGGCTTTAATGCGATGGATATGCGCGGCAATTGGGTAGTCAGCTTAGAAAAATTAAGTATGTTCCTGATCGATGATGATAATGGAGAAGTGTACCAGGAGGATTACCGTTGGAACGGGAATAACTGGTATGCGGAGAATGACCCGGAAATCATTTTGACCAAGCGCAATGGCCCGGAAGATATTAAAGACAGGATGTATTTTGATGAACGGTAACTTAAATACCTTTATGATAAACGTTTGATAAAGATGATCAGTTAATATATTTATTTACCCAGTCAATGACATCATCATGATCTTTGAAGTCCAGCATATACGGTTTATTTCGCATCCGTTCCTTTTCTGCATCAGGACTGAAATATGATGAGGTAACGATAATTCCCTTGTTAGCGCCCTGTGTATTGATTACGTCCCGGAAACCCCTGACGATGCCAACGCCGATTTTCCTCGACTTTGCATTTCGCTTGCATTCGACTAAAAAACGAACTGCAAAATCCCCTATATTTTTCACAGCGATCAAGTCATAACCACCATCCCTCGTCCGCTTAGTCATTTCCACTTCAAATTGTTGGAAGCGAAGCAATTCAGCGATCATATCTTCAAAATCATTTGGCTGCATCGTATATAATTGGTGGTTATTATGATAAATATCTTTGATGATGCGTTTAATTCTAGATCCTTCGTCCAATAAAATGATTTGGCTTTCCGGTTCGCTATCTTCATCCTCAATCAACGTATAGTCAAAGCGTTGAAAAATATTCGGATTAAATGATGAGATAGAAATATCACCGGACATACTGCCCAAATGACCAAGACGGTCAAAATAATCTTGATAGGCACTGGCTTGTTGAAACAGCAACGCCGATGAATACAGTTCTTTTTTAAAAGAAGCGACTTCAGTGTATACAGCAGCCGGCGTTTCGGTAGTTGCTATCCATTTCGACAAATTAGCAATATTGCCGGATAGCTCTGGCTGATAGGGCTTGAGTATCGCGTCAAACTTTTCCTGTTGTTCGAAAAAGGCCTTGATATTTGGATTTAAGGCTAGCCGGAGATGATCCTGGCTGGACAGTATTGATTTTGCAAAGGGTGAAAGCAAATCCTGCATTTTACGGTTTTCCTCCAGAAAGCTCTGTATTTGAGGTGTTTGATAGGCCTTCATTTTTTGGTGGAATTCACGGGAGAATTTCAGTAAGGGCGAATCCATTTGGTTGAGCATCCGTTGTATGCTACTTTGCAGGTCTGACATGGGGTTTTGATTAAAGATAAATCTGCTTGTCGTTAAGTGTTTCAAGGAATGCTTTGACCTTATTTACCAATACAGTATATCTTTCGGTATCTTCTAACCAAGCAGAAAGCTTTACACGGTTGTCATCAGCAACTTTGTATTTTAGCCGGGTCTTATTCAGGAACCATAATGCTTTGTCATAAGATGCTCTTTCTATATCTATTTGTAACGCCCTATAGTCTGTCAGGCCCCGTTTTCTCAATTTTCCGTTGACTACCCAGAGCAGATAGCGGCCATCTTTTTCTTTTACATAACCTATCACTGCATCTCCGGAGAAATCCATTTCCTCAGTAAAGCAATCACCGAATTCAATTTGATTGAAGATGGATTTGGTCAATTTTTTATTCCCAAGTGAAACCTGGTTAATAGTTACATTTAAAGGGTTCAGGGTAAAGTCGCTCATATAAGGAATATTATGATGCTAATATAATTAGTTTAAAAACAATCTGATTAATTATTCCTTATAAAACTTTTAACACCATCCCCTCATAGTGTTAAACCACCCAAAAATCCACCCCCACCTTTGGCTTATTAGAACAATAAGCCATGACAACGAACACCAAAGAACAAAAGCCCAACAGCGTCCTTTCCTTCCAGGCCGCACTGCATGCAGGCTACCAGCCCCGCGACTACAGCTATGAAAAGGACGACATCCCCACCGGCGAATACCATGTCATTTTAGATTTTATGATCTGGGCCAAGAAACTGCCCGCCATCGACCTGTACTGCACTATCCGGCAAACCGGGCAGCGCATCAAACTCACGGCATTCCTCGATAAGGAACGCAGCTACCGGCTGAACCATATCAATATTGCGGAATTAGCCTACGGCAGTACGCTGGCCGTTCAGGTCGAAAGGAACACCAACGATAACCCCACGCTTTGCAAGGTGAGCCGCCTCAAATCGGCAGCGAAAACCTGAAATGTCGCTGTCTTTTTTTGAAAAAAAAAGAGCGAGCCGGAGTTGGGCAAAGCCCTACTCTGCTCGCCGTTTGCGCTGCAAACGGGGTTGAGGATATACTCCGGGTATATCCAGGCTGTATTAATTGATCAATAAACGAGAAAATGATATACCGATGGATATATCCCTGAAGAAACAAACGGTAAAAAAGCGCCCGCCGGAAAAATCCATCCGCTTTCCGCTGGCTACGCACGATAAGCTGGTCAAGCTCTGCGAAAAATTAGGACTTAACCAGGTCGAACTATTTATAGCGATGGTGGATTATTTCTACCGTACCAAAAAAGACCCGGCAGATATCAATGACGAGTTACTCAAAAACGCGCTGGCCAAAAACCACCAAACCTATATCCGCTTTATCCGGTCGCAGGAAGATAACCTGCTCATCCCGGTCAAGGAAAGCGTGGATAAGATGATCGTTAACCAGCGGGAGATCGTCCGCTATTTCAATGAGCAAGTGCTGAACGCGAATAAGGTGCAGGCCGCGCAACTGGACGCAATCAGCCAGGCGCTCGACAGCAAGGAAAAACTCAAAACCAAATTCCAGTACATCCTGAACTATTATAGCAAGACGCTCATGACCATTGCACCAAAAGACCGGGAAGCATTATTACAGGAAACCAGGCAACAGGTCAGCAAACTATAAACAATCATTTCCCCCTACCGGGGGGATTAAGGGAGGCGTATGCACATCAAAATCACCGATAGCGAAACAGGCAATAACAAAGGCGGCAGCGGCGCATTGGTGCATTACCTCGATAAAGAGCAGCGCCTATTAGAAAATCTGCAACCCGAGCAATGGTTCAACGGCAGCAGTCAAAACATACCATCTAATGCGGTTAGGCGCAGCCTGGATAACAACATCGCCAAGTTAAGCCGGGATGATGCCAAGTTTTTCCTGATCAACATTAGCCCGAGCCAGAAAGAGATCACTTTTCTCAAGGAGCAATACGGAGATGATGCGAAAGCACAGTTTAAAGCCTATGCAGAAAAAGTGATGGATGAATACGCCAAAAACTTTAACCGGCCTGGTATTGAAAGCAACCGGGATTTAATGTGGTTTGCCAAACTGGAAAACCACCGCTATTATTCGCACAAGGATAAAGAAGTACAAAACGGCACAAAGAAACGGGGCGAACGCAAACCGGGTGAGCAAATGCATATACAGGTAATCGTCAGCCGCAAAGACATCACCAATAAGGTCAAGCTCAGCCCGATGAACAAATCGCGCGGCAAGAACGTGGAGCATTCCAGAAAGCTGGGCCAGTTCGACCGGGCGCTGTTTATTAATTCCGGCGAAAAGCTGTTTGACCAAACGTTTGGCTTTGACCGTAAGCTGGAAGAAACTTTTGAGTATGCCAAAACCCAAAAGAACGGCAACTTGAAAGAACGCATGGTGATGCGTGAAGAAAAAGCCAGATACCAGGAACAAAAGCAGCAGCAACAAAGCCGCCAGCGCCCAAAAGAAAAGGCTAAACAAAAGGAAAGTTACCTGCGCCGCGAACCCAAAACAAATTACCTGGAAAAAGAACAGCCCGCAAAGGCTTACCTGCCAGCGCCGCAGCCTACCAACTATTTGGCAATCGCGTTAGGCCATACCGGGCCGGATGTAGCGCCAAGCGTATCGCGCAAAAAGAAACGAAGGAGAATTAATGACCGGTCGCAAGACCAGGAACTGACACCATAACTAAGGAGAATTTGACATGAACACCGGAGAAGATACCCAGGGGCTGCGCAAGATCATCGACATGACCCGCGCCATCAGCATTATTATTTTAGCGCTGCATTTTTACATCAGCTGTTTTGGTACTTTCCAGCAATGGCACTTAACAGCGCCAATCACGACCCGCATCGTCATCAACATTGCGCGGAACGGTTTATTTAAAAACAACCTCAAGCCCAAACTGTCGGCTTTGCTGGCCCTGGTCGTGTCACTGATCGGCGCCAAAGGCCGCAAGGACGATAAGATACAACGGAAAACCATTGTTGTTTACCTGTTAACTGGCTTGCTTATTTATTTCATCAGCGCCTTATGCTTTTATATACAGGCATCTAACCAAACGATCACGATTGCTTATATGGCACTGACCATAACCGGCTATATACTCATCTTAACAGGCGGCGGGCTATTATCGCGGCTGATCAAAAACAAGCTGAATACCGACATCTTCAACACGGCTAATGAAACCTTCCCGCAGGAAGAACGGAAACTGGAAAACGACTATTCGGTCAACCTGCCTGCGAAATACAATTTAAAGGGCAAAGTCCGGGATAGCTGGATCAATTTTATCAATCCCTTTCGCGGCGTACTGGTGGCCGGTACGCCGGGTGCGGGTAAGAGCTACTTCGTAATCCGCCATATCATCGACCAGCACCTCAAAAAGGGTTTTACGCTATTTCTTTATGATTTTAAATATGACGACCTGACGAAGATCGCTTATAATAAGCTGTTGCGATACAAGGGGAACTATAAGGTCAAACCCAAATTTTACGTGATTAACTTTGACGACCTCGACCGGACCCACCGTTGTAACCCGCTTGACCCGCAAAGCATGGAAGATATTACCGATGCGACCGAGGCCAGCCGCACGATCATGATGGGCTTAAACAGAGAATGGATCAAGAAACAGGGCGATTTCTTCGTGGAAAGTTCGATTAACTTTATTACCGCCATTATCTGGTATTTGCGTAAATACCGTAACGGCAAATACTGTACGCTGCCGCATGTGGTAGAACTGATCCAGGTGGACTATGACCGGCTGTTCGCCATTTTGCAACAGGAAGAAGAAGTCCGGGCCTTGGTCAATCCTTTTATTACCGCTTATAATAACAATGCCAAAGCGCAATTGGAGGGACAAATCACCGGGGCCAAGATCGGTTTGGCGCGTTTGGCTTCCCCACAGTTATATTATGTATTATCCGGCAATGACTTTACGCTGGACATCAATAATCCCAAAGCGCCTAAGATCGTCAGCATCGGCAATAACCCGCAGAAGCTGCAAACCTATGGCGCGGTCTTATCCTTATATATCTCCCGCATGATCAAGCTGGTCAACCGCAGGGGACAACTCAAAAGCAGTTTGATCTTCGACGAGTTTCCAACCATATACTTTAATAATATCGACAGCCTGATTGCGACGGCACGATCCAATGAGGTGGCTACTACTTTAGCCGTACAGGATTTCAGCCAATTGACGAAAGACTATGGGGCCGACCAGGCAAAGGTGATTACCGGCATCGTAGGCAATATCATCAGCGGGCAAGTGACCGGCGATACGGCCAAAACACTGGCGGAAAACTTCGGCCGGATCATGCAGGACAGGGATAGCCGCAGCATCAACAGTTCGGACACTTCCATTACGCAATCGACCCAACTGGATTATGCGATACCTGCAGCCAGGATCGCGCGGCTGTCCTCGGGTGAATTTGTAGGGCTGGTAGCGGACAACCCGGAAGAAAAGATCGACCTGAAGCTGTTCCACAGTACCATACAGAACGATCATGAGGCGATACGCCGGGAAGAAACAGCCTATAAGCCTTTCCCGGTCATTAAACACGTTTCGCCGGAAGATGTGCAGGAAAATTACCAGATGATCAAAGCCGAGGTAGCCGGACTGGTCGCCGGGGAACTGGCGAAACTCGAAGCACGGAAACCGGCCAAAGTATCGGAAGAAAAGGAACCTGCTACAGCACCCGAACAGGCGCAAAGTCAGGAACAGGGACAAGTACGGTCGATTTGAATCACAAAAGATCACCACTGCCGGATAGGCTGTTATCAGCCGGATATCAACAACTTGTGAAAAATATTGGCTAACATTGCTTTTTAATTGATTAACTTTATAGGTGATTTGAGCGTATGGTAGCGTATAGCAAATATTCGGACGGCGTACTAGTTCTCTTTATAAAAGAGAGTGATAAAGGTGCGTTTACTGAATTGTATGACCGGTACAGCGGCGTGCTTTATGTCTATGCCTTTAAATTGACAAACAGCGAGGATGATGCCCGCGACTTGTTGCAGGAAATTTTTATTTCCTTTTGGGACCGTCGTGAAAAGCTGGCTTTACGTGGTGAGGTGTCTGCTTACTTGTATAGCGCTGTTCGCTTTCAGTTTCTGAAAAACATCGAACGGGCAAAGGTTCGCACCCGCTATGTCACCGCTTTTTTAGCAGAGTTTAGCGAGGAACTGGCCGCCGATGATTATATCGGGGCAAAGGAACTGGCCGCGTTGGTGGAACAGTATGTTAATCACCTACCGCCGCAAATGGGCAAAGTATTCACGCTTAGCCGTCTCCAGCAGTATTCGAACGAAGAGATCGCCGAGGAGCTGGGTATTTCTGAAAAAACCGTCCGGAATTTATTGAGCGAATCCACTAGAAAACTGCGCCCGAATATCGGCCTCAGCTTTTTGCTATTTTTATTACATTACTTGTAAAATCCTTCGGGACGAAACGCAGGTGAACCGTACATCAGTATAGAGGGGTATAAAAACCCTTCTTCATACAATGGACGAACAACAGGCAAGAGCGCTTTTAAAAAAGTACACCGATGGTACCGCTACCCCGGAAGAAAAACAGCAGGTAGAAAATTATTATTTTCGCTACCTCAAGAAAAAGCACAACCTTCCCGGCCAAAAACGTTTGGTGGATGACCAGGCAGCGATCCGATCTGCTTTACAAAGACACATAGATAATAACGAACCAGTAGAACTCCCGCGCAGGCGGGCGGTTTGGCCACGCATCGCGGCCGCAGCATCGGTCGCTATATTGCTATCGGCTAGCGGGTATTTCATCCTGCATAAAAAACAACCCGCTCAACAATTCGCTCAAAATCATCAGCCTGATATTAAGCCAGGTGGCAACAAAGCCATTCTTACCCTTTCCAACGGTAAACAAATCAGCCTGACCGACGCCAAAAACGGCAAACTGGCGGTACAGGCCAATACTGTTATTAAAAAGACCGCAGACGGTAAGGTAGAATATGCAAATGAACAAACAACTACTGCTTCCAATAAGCCTGCCGAACCAGAATATAACACCATGACCACGCCGCGCGGCGGGCGTTATGAAGGTACGCTGGCCGACGGAACACAATTCGTGCTGGATGCGGCCTCATCTATTAGGTTCCCGGTTAAATTCACCGGGAAAGAAAGGCTAATCACTGTCACCGGGCAGGTATGGATCAAAGTAAAATATGATGCCGCCCACCCGTTCCGAGTGAAAGTAAAAGGGCAATTGCTGGAAGACCTGGGTACGGAGTTTAATATCAATACGTATGACGATGAGCCCGCTATGCGAACTACACTGGTCGAGGGCAGTATCCGGGTAAGCAGCGGCAAGCAGGCCGTTACTTTGATTCCCGGTCAGCAGGCGGTTAATGATAACCAAGCCATTAAGGTTCAAAAGGCGGATATTGCCAACGTGATTGCCTGGAAGAACGGTCAGACCTTATTTAACGGGCAAGATATTCATGAAATCATGCGGAATGTGTCCCGTTGGTATGATGTGGACATCCGTTATGAAGGCGAAATTCCCAACAGGCAGTTTGCCGGTAGTATTTCCAGGAACGCCAATTTATCCGATTTGCTGAATATCCTGGAATTTGATAATGTACACTTTAGGGTTGACGGTAAAACCATTATCGTAAAACCATGACCGGATTTTAAACTATATGATGATTAAACCCAAACAAGTATGCTTATGGTAAAATAAAGACCCAATACCCGAGGTGTCCCCTATAAGAAAGCCGGAAGTGCTACTAACACCGCCGGCTGATATCCGGGTTAACCTTTCCATCCCGCTGGGCAGGAGGGATAAAAATCTTGCAACAGATCATTTACACTTAACCCAAAAATCAAAAGTATGAATTTTTATACGCTCTTTAACCCTGTGCGTAAAAAACGGGGAAGATTATTCAAAATACTTCTCGTTATGAAACTTGTTATTATTCTTATTACGGTAGCATGTCTTCAGGTATCGGCGCGAGCATTGGCGCAAAAAGTCACATTGAATGAAAAGGACGCACCTTTAGAAAAAGTATTCAATGACATCAGGGAACAAACCGGTTACAATTTTTTATATGAACTGAATATTCTGAATGGCACTTCAAAAGTAACCATCAATGTCAAAAATGCCAGTTTACAGGAAGCACTTAACCAATGTTTAGCCAACCAACCCTTAGTTTATACCATTTCCGGCAATAACATTGGTGTGAAAAAAAAAGAAATACAACACGCTCAACCCCAGGCACCACTACCCCCCGTTGACATATCAGGCCGCGTCACCAACAAAGCTGGTGAAGCCTTATCCGGGGCGACAGTAATCATCAAACGAACAAAAACCGGCACACTCACGGCAGCAGATGGTCACTTTTTATTAAGAGATGTACTGCAATCCGATACCTTGATCATCAGCTATGTTGGCTACAAACAACTTTATGTAAGAGTTGGTACCAACACCCTTGTAAACATTACAATGGAAGAAGCCACAAACTCCTTGGATCAGGTGGTAGTTCAGGCGTATGGCAAAACTACCGATAGGCTTAATACTGGTGATATTTCCACCGTTTCCGCGAAAACCATTGAAAATCAACCCGTAATGAACCCATTGCTTGCACTGGAGGGTCAGGTTGCGGGCTTGGATGTAGTTCAGCAAAGTGGTTATCAAAGCGCGCCCGTAAAGGTTGAGTTGAGGGGACGGAGTTCAATAAGTAGTCTTCCTTCTGATCCGTTGTATGTGATTGATGGGGTACCTTTGAGTGTAGTCGAACTCCACGGAACGACTTATCCAACCTCATCTGGGTTCTCGCAAAGCGGCATACCAGGACCGGCTAACGGACAAAGCCCATTATTCAGCATGAATCCTGCGGATATAGCAAGTATAACGGTATTGAAAGACGCCGCTGCAACAGCCATTTACGGGGCCAGGGGCGCGAATGGTGTGATACTTATTACCACAAAGACCGGGTCACCCGGACAGGTAAAACTTGATGCCAATGTGGAAGAGGGTGAAACGCAAATCACGAGCTTTTTGCCGCTGCTCAATACACAACAATACATACAAGTAAGAGAAGAAGCATTTAGGAACGATGGGATCACACCTACGGCAGGCAATGCCTATGATATTTTGCAATGGGCAAACAATCCTTCCACGAATTGGGAAAAATATTTATACGGCGGTCTTGGGCATTATACCAATGCCCAGACAAGTTTATCGGGTGGCGACCGTTTGACAACTTTTAGAATAGGTGTTGGATACACAAGCCAAGTTTATCCTACAACTGTCAACGGTTTAGATCAAAAGGCCGCTGTATCATTTAACATAATCCATAAATCTTCGAATAATAAGTTTAGTGTTTCATTGTCAGGTCAGTATACAGCCACAAAATCTGACATGACCTATTTGTCAGGCAACGTATTGTTACCACCGGATGCGCCGCCGATATACAATGCACAGGGAGGGTTAAATTATGCAGGATGGGCGCCAATCAGTAATGCGTACCCCTTTGGGAACCTTTTGCGCTCTTATAGTGCAGAGACAAATTATGTTAATGGCAAATTAAATCTCAGTTATGAAATCATCAAAGGGTTGATCCTTAAAACAGACCTGGGCTATAATTTTGCCCAGACAGATCAAAGCGATTTAATACCGATCGCCTCTCAAAATCCGGCCAATCACCCAACGGGTAGCACCGAATTGGGCTATAATGATAATAAAAACTGGAGCATAGAGCCTCAACTAACTTATGATAAAACCATTTCAAAAGGGAAATTAAGTGTGCTGTTAGGTGCAAGTTTACAGCAAACGAATTCAGACGGTGTTGAAATAGAAGCTGAAGGCTACACGAGCGACTATTTGCTGAAAACAACAGCAGATGCCACAACTACAAGCGCATCCAATTCAGATGGGGAATATAAATTCGGGAGTGTTTTTGGCCGTTTAAGTTACAATTGGGAAGATAAGTATTTGTTGGATTTTACAATGCGTCGCGACGGTTCCAGCCTTTTTGGTCCCGACAACGAATATGGCAACTTTGGCGCGTTAGGCTTAGGTTATATCTTCACGGAAGAAAAATGGGTCAAGGATAATGTTTCCTGGTTGGATTTTGGGAAAATAAGGGGAAGTTATGGATCAACAGGATCTGATGCTCAAATTGATGACTATTCTTATTTAAGCCGCTACGAAGCCAATTCAGCATATATTTATAATGGCATTGTACCGCTACAACCCATTCAACATGCCAATCCCAATTACCAATGGGAAGTGAACAAGAAATTAGAATTTGGATTGGATTTAGGGTTTTTAAAGGATCGGATATTAGTTTCAGGTGATTACTATAGAAACCGTAGCGGCAACCAACTCCTGGATTATCCATTACCGTATTTAACTGGTTTTAATACGGTGATAGAGAATTTAGGTGCAACCGTACAAAATTCAGGAGAGGAGTTTACGCTAAAGACAAAAATCATAGACCATTCCGATTTTACCTGGACGTTTAATTTTAATATCAGCATTAACCAAAATAAATTAATCGCCTTTCCCAATATCCAAAATACGCCTTTTGCTAATTCCGGGTACGTTGTTGGCCAGCCACTTAATTTAGTTTATAAGTTACATTATACTGGCGTAGATCCGTTGACCGGGCAATATACTTTTGAGGATAAAAATCATGATGGAATCATTAGCCAAAATCCCGGTCCTACGGATGACCGTATTGCTTATAATCTCAATCCGAAATTTTTTGGTGGGTTTGGAACAGAACTGAATTACCACGGTATACAGCTCACGTTGTTTTTCAGTTACAAGGAACAAATTGCATTTGACTTACTAAGTCAGGGCAGTAATCCAGGTAGAATACTGGGAAACCAATCGACAACAATTCTTGGTAATGAATGGCAATATCCAGGCCAAATCGCAACTGAGGCAAAATTTACGACAGTACCTGGTAGCACCTACAGCGAGTTTGGATCATCCGATGCGGGGCTTACGAATGCTTCTTATATCAAGCTCAGAAATGCAACGCTTTCTTATAACCTGCCAAAAGAGCTTGTCTCAAAAGTGGGCATAACGAATTGCCGAATTTTCTTTCGAGGCGAAAATTTATTCGTCATAACCCCTTTCCCGGGAATTGACCCCGAGGAGAATTCTTTGAACCCGTTACCCCCTTATAAGGTATTTACACTCGGTTTAAGTGTCACACTTTAAAAATTTATTTTATGAAAAAGCATTTAAAGAAAAAAATATACTTACTGGTTGCCTTGTTTTTGGCCTCGGTGGGATGTAAGAATATTGTTGAGGTTCCTGCGCCTACCAATTCTCTCACTACGCAGCAGGTTTTCAGTAGCGCGACCACAGCGACCGCGGCTTTGGTCGCAATTTATCAGGATATGATATCTAATCAAAGTAATTTATCCTATGCAAATGGTTTAACGACTTTGAATTGCGGATTGTCTGCAGACGAGCTATTGTCTTTCAATCTACAAAATGATGCACAGATTTTTCAAAATAATCAATTGGTAGCCAACGATGGATATATATTAAATTACTTTTGGGCTAACCCTTATTTTGACATCTACATGGCTAACGGAGTGATTCAGGGCCTCCAGGCCTCGACAAGCGTTCCTTCAGCTACGAAAAACCAATTGATCGGTGAGGCTCAATTTTTAAGAGCCTACATTTATTTTTACATGGTCAACCTGTTTGGTGGGGTTCCATTGGCAACAACGACTGCTTATGCTCATACCGAAAATTTGCCACGAGCATCGACAGCCGAAGTTTATAGTCAGATCATTGCAGACCTGAAAAGCGCCCAATCTTTGTTGCTAGCAGATTATTCGGTTTCGGGTAATCAACGGATACGGGCAAATAAGTGGGCGGCCACAGCATTGCTGGCCAGGGCGTATTTGTATACCGCTAAATGGGATTCTGCAGCAATGGAAGCAACACAGGTAATTAAAAATTCAAGTTTATATAGCCTTGTTCCTAATTTGAATAATGTCTTTTTGGCTAATAGTAATGAAGCGATTTTACAATTAGCACCCAATAGCCAAACCACCTGGGCAACTGAAGAAGGATATCAAATACTGCCCTCGCCATTAGATTCGGGTAATCCCAATTATTACCTGACCCCGCAGTTGTTAAGCGCTTTTGAAAACGGAGATCAAAGAAGAGTTGCATGGGTGGATAGTACTAATTATTCAGGAACCGTCTATTATTATCCGTTTAAATATAAAATTGCTGAAGGATCGGCTAATAGCGTACCGGAATATTATATGTTATTAAGATTCGCAGAACAGTACCTTATCCTGGCGGAAGCCGAAGCCAATGGCGCCGGCGGTGGGACGGCTGCTGCTGTTACTGATTTGAACATCATCAGGGCGAGGGCTGGACTTGCACCACTTTCTTCGGGTTTGAATAGCTCACAAGTGATGAGCGCCGTAATGCAAGAAAGGCGTATTGAGCTTTTTTCCGAGTGGGGGCACCGCTGGTTTGATCTTAAACGTACAGGGGCCGCAAGTGCTGTATTGAGCGCTATATCTTATAAACAACCTTGGAATGATGACCAATTGCTATATCCCATACCGTACGTTGAAATACAGAGAGATCCTAATTTAAAGCAGAATCCGGGCTATTGATTGTTAAATAAATAAATCCAAAAGAAATTATGAAAAACCAATTTATTATAAGTTGCGGAGCAGTAATAGTTACCATAACTATTTTGTATTCCTCTTGCAAAAAAGAAAATGTGCGTCCTGCTTCCGGCGCAGCTTCGCTAACCATCGTCAACGCTGTAGTTGGGAGCAGTTCATTAATACCCAACTTTAACAGCTCGCAGCCACTGCACTACTATCAAAGTGCAGCTGAGATCGGCTTTGGCTCCTCGATGGAATTCGGCAACTATGTTGGTAATATCCCGTTAAGTTTTGTGGATAATTCCGATACAACAAAAGCGGTTTTCAAAGAGCAGTTATCTATTCCTGCCTACTCCATTCAAACGTTGTTCCTTACAGGAACCTTATCTTCCGTAGATTATTTTATTACGACTGATAAAGTTCCAGATTTAGCATTTGCTGATAGTTTATGTGCTGTAAGATTTGTAAATCTTTCGCCGGGCAGTAGTCCGGTGAGTGTGGATATACAAGGCAATGCCAATGGTTCCGAAGTAGCCTCATTGTCGTTTAAGAATATCAGTGATTTTAAGAAATATTCCGCAAAGGCAACAATCTCAAAATATGTTTTTGAATTTAGGGATGTTTCAAGCGGTATTCTCTTGGCTTCTTACTCGCTAACCGGCGTAAATAACGGGGATGGCAATACACAGACGAATTCTGTCCGTGATCATAGCTTTACGATTGCGTTTTACGGGGCATTAAATTCTCAGCATGCTTTCCTGGTACACAATTATTGACGTATAGCTGAATAGAGGTGGTAGCGATCAATTAACTACCATCTCTCTTTTTGGTTCAAAAATTTTAAATAATCACAAGTTGGCGGCTCGGTAAATCGAGCGATATTGGCGGTTAATTTCTTTACATATAGCAATCGCTTTCCGATTGCTGGAAGTCATTTATTATGTTTTCAAAAATAAAATTCATTATTTCTTTTCCAGTAATATTGTTCGCTCAATTAGCGATTGCCCAAAAACCAAACTGGCAAAACCTGGATCTGAAAACCGATAGCATCTTCGGAATTAGTACCGACATGGCATATGCGAAGTTATTTAATGGAAAAAAAGCCCAAACGATAATAGTTGCGGTGATAGATGCTGGCGTGGATTCCGCCCACGAAGACTTGCAACCGGTATTGTGGACAAACCCTAAAAGGTCTAAAATGAATGACCTGCATGGCTGGAACTTTATCGGTTCAGCTAATGGTAACGTGCATTATGATAATCTTGAACTTACCCGACAGGTAAGGCAGCAGGAAATACAATTTGAGGGAAAGGACACCACCGTTTTCACAATCAGTCAATTGGCTGATTTTCATAACTATAAGAAAGAGAAATCCAATATTGAACAAGCATTATATTGGGCTAAATATAGCTTAACGAATGTCAAAACATTTATGCGGATTATGGATACTATTGAGAACTGTATTCGAAATAAAACTCCGGGGCTAGTAGATTTTCAAAATTTTCAACCACAAACTCGCGCCCAAATTAAGGTGCGAGAGATTATCCTGTCCGGCTTAAAAAATGATCCAAACTATAGCGATTTTAAAGTAGAAATCTATAATGACTCTGTGCACTTTAGCGAGGAAGCAAACTATCATTATAATATAGCTTATGACCCTCGTTCTATTGTCGGTGATGACTATTTCAATTCCAGCCAGCGTGATTACGGCAATAACGATATCACTGGGCCGGATGCAACGCATGGTACCCATGTTGCCGGTATTATCGCTGCCATCAGGAACAACAACGTAGGGATGAATGGCATAGCTGATCATGTACTGATTATGAGCGTCCGTGCGGTGCCGGATGGTGATGAACGAGACAAGGATGTAGCTAGTGCGATCCGTTATGCCGTTGCGCATGGGGCTAAAATCATTAACATGAGTTTTGGTAAGCCTTACAGCCAGGATAAAAAAGCGGTCGATGATGCGGTAAAGTATGCCATGTCCAAAGACGTACTAATTATTCATGCTGCCGGGAATGACAACAAAGATTTAGATGAACAGGTCAATTATCCCAATCGAAATTATTCCAATGGTGGTCACGCCAGTGCCTGGATAGAGGTAGGCGCTTCCGGCTGGAAAAATGACAGCACACTCAAAGCGCCATTTTCTAATTACGGCAAAGCCTCGGTTGATGTGTTTGCACCCGGCGAGCAAATTTATTCAACAATTCCTGGAAATAAATATGCAGCGCTCGATGGAACGAGCATGGCAGCGCCTGTTGTGACCGGGCTGGCCGCATTGATTTGGGAGTATCATCCCAAATTATCTGTTGCACAGGTAAAGGACATAATTTTGCGTTCTGTAATCAAAGTTGATCACCCCGTTTTTGTCAAAAAATATCAGCATCAAAAAGATGCGGAAGTTCCATTTACTGACCTCTGTATAAGTGGTGGTATTGTAAACGCCTATTCTGCGCTGAAGCTGGCAGATTCATATAAACAGTGAATAATAATCACACTCATCAATATTTTACCAATCAAACAAAAATTTAAAAAAATTAAAACCGATGAAAAAAATATATTACATCCATGTTTTAGCCGTGTTGCTATTTTTATTACCAGCAAAGAGTAAATCCCAATCAATCAAACCGGCGGATTTTGCCGGTAGCTGGGCAATCGACTATAGCCAAAGCAGTTTTGGCAATATACCCCATTACGCCGCTAGCAAGAATATCCAATATTCTTTATCAGGCAAATACATCAATCTTAAATTGACCATGGACACCCCGGAAGGAATCGACACGGTAGATAATAAAAAGCTGGCTATAAATAATAATACCATAGACCTTTCTGAACCGGATAAGCAGAAACGAAACATTACTGTCAAATTTTATAATAACAAATTACTAATAAAATCTGTAGCCAGCATTCCTGGTGATACTTCAACTGTACAGTACCAGGTAAGCGAAGAATGGTCATTATCAGGGGATGGTAAAACATTGAGTATAGATAGGAAAGTAAGCACCCCGACAGAGCCTGAGCAATATCATATCATAGCAGTTTATAAAAAAGATTAAACAGGTACTAATTATAGGTCGCTTTATCGATTTCCAACGTTTATTTATAATGAGAAGTGCTATCCTGATACTTTTATTATTGATTATCTCTGCACCTGGCTATACTCAGCGAAGATTGACCGTTCAATGTGATCGTTACATGCACTTAGCCGGCGATACGGTTTGGTTTGAAACCACCATGCTCTTAAACGGTCATAAAGACTCCCATCAATATACAAATCAGTATGTGGATTTCCGGACTAATTCAGGCGGCTTGGTTGTTCAAGAGATATTTCCAATCATTGAAGGACAATCGATAGGCCAATTATGCTTACCCGACACGCTGCAATCCGGGGTATATTGGTTACGCTTTTATACTACAGGAAGAGGTAACAAACCCATCAGGATTTCAGCTACGATACCGCTTACGGTTTATCAGGAGGGAGATAAAAAAATATCCTTTATGGAAGCGAATAAAAAGCAATTGCAGCCGCAAAACTTGCCAATAGTCGCATTAACCGCCGATACATTAAATCCAGAAACAGGTGGATACAACAATTGGCGCCTCGATATTAGCGATACTACAATCTATCATTTCTTTTGCTCAATAACCGATGCGGCATTACCGATGATTGACCTAACACCAACAATGACGACGGACAGCACAAAGCAAAGCGATGTTCCCGACAGTAGCTATTATTTAAGCTGGACAGGAAAAGCCCTGAAGCCCAACCGTCATCAGCCCATCAAAAGCAACATGCTGATGACGATGCTCGTTAAGGATAGCGTATTGCAAATGAGCAAGCTGCTACCTATCGGCCCAGATGGTAATTTCCGGCTGAAGGGGTTGTTCTTTTTCGGTAAGGCGCAGTTATTATATCAGGTGAACCGGACCGGCACAACGGCAAAAGAGGTGAATCTGGTATTGGATAGCGTGCCGCCGCCACTCTTTAAGATACCTTCGGGCTGGGTTAGCCGGGATACCTTACTTTCCACAAGTGAGATAGCTACAACAGTAGTCGAAAAAATAAGTACGCAACAAAATGTACGCGTCAAAGGCAGGCAATTAAAAGAAGTAAAGATACAGGGTTGGGTCAATCCCAGAAAAAAACTGGATTCGGCTTATACTACCGGCATCTTTTCGGAGCCGGCATTGTATGCCTTTGATGTGCGCAAAGAGAAACGGGATATCTACCTTAACGATTATTTGCGCATGCAACTATCCATTCAAGGCGGATTCAGCGCTTCCGACACGCCGACATATCCGAACCATCCGCTGCTTTTTTATGTAAACGAGGTATCGAAGACCTGGGATGAGATCAGCGATATGACAACCGATGACATTGCTTATATCAAAGCGATTGAAAGTGATTTTATAGGCGATGGTTCCTTTTCACTGGTTGGAAGTAGTAAAGGATTAAAACTGCCAATCCAGCAGACACCAATGATCGTAATGATTTATACCCGTAAGGGCAAAGACATAAAAAAAGTTCCAGGCTTAAACCAACTGACACTTACCGGTTATACAACCATAGCCCGGTTTACACCTGGCCGTAATGGCGCTACCTTGTTATGGGCGCCGTTTATTGACGCCAACCATATCCGGTTGAGGTTTTATAACAACTGCTCTGCAAAAAGCTTCCGCCTGACCATGCATGGATTCAGCGACAGCGGCAAAGAAATTTATTACCGAACGATAATAACAACGAATGGATATGAAAAAGAATAAAGCAATCAAATTTTTATTGAGCACCATCATTGGCTTGTTGATTACTTCAGGGGCCTTTGCCCAGCAGGGCAATCCTTTAATTCAATTCGTGGGTAAATGGGAGATCGATATGAAAAGAACCGATTTCGTACAGGCACGGGTGCCGGAGTGGATTTTGCCCCGCTCTCTGGAGATCAAACAAAAAAAAGGGGTGATCAGAATCGATTCCAAATGGTACGACGAGCAAATGCAACAACATTACTATACGGAATACCTTTCGCTTGACGGGACAAGCAATGAATTGATCCTGGCTGATGGCAGCAAAAGAGTGGTTTCCCTGAAACTTAATGACGAGGGTATAGGATTCGTGCTGTCGGTGCATACTTACAACTCAAATGGCGACCACGATAAGGATTTCACCGAAACCTGGGCATTGGAAGATGACGGTAAAACATTGACCATCGACAGAAAAGCCCAACTGGCAAATGATTATAGTATAAAGGCCTATTATGGTAGGAATAAATAAACTAAAGAAATGATAAGATGAGCAATATGAAATATCTGCTGTGTTTTTGCTGGCTGCTGGCCCTGAATGTAAAGGCCCAGGTTAAACACGTCATTCTCGTTAGTATTGATGGGTTTCACCCGGATATGTACACCGATACGACCTGGCCGGCGCCCAACCTGCGCAAGTTGGCAAAGACGGGAACTTATGCCGACCATTTGTTAAGCGTATTTCCCAGCTTTACTTACCCAAGCCATACAGCAATGGTCACCGGGGCTTATCCTGCCAGGTCAAAGATATATTTTAACC
>Ga0207038_10132_pt1 | contig 21803 bp, 24 predicted proteins | sample Alteio_BWMinCont_76_FD_153285 | JGI IMG/M metagenome (GOLD analysis project Ga0207038, IMG submission 153285) | Enriched cells from forest soil in Barre Woods Harvard Forest LTER site, Petersham, Massachusetts, United States -... | ecosystem: Environmental > Terrestrial > Soil > Temperate forest >...
TCGAGAAAATCGAGGGGTTCATAGAGAGCGGCACACCCCACATCGTCATTACAGCCGATTCGAGTGGTATCGTCGAATCCCTTAACGATCCTGAGTTTCATGAGATACTGCAGTCGGCAGACCTGATTACGGCGGACAGCGTGGGCGTTATTTGGGCCGCCAAGAGAAAAGGGAAGCCGCTTCCGGAAAGGGTCAGCGGTGTCGATATCTTTGCGAAGCTTTGTCGCAAGAGTGCCGAGCGAGGGTACAAGTTGTTTTTTCTGGGGGCCGCCCCTGGAGTGTCGGAAATGGCGGCAGAGCGATGCCGACTGCTCTTTCCAGGATGCAACATCGTAGGCGCCCGCCATGGGTATTTCCCGGCCGATAGCGACGAAGTTGTGGCGCGAGAGATTGCCGAACTACACCCTGATATTCTCTTTGTGGCCATGGGTATGCCAAGGCAAGAAAAATTCATCAAGCGAACGGAAGCGTTTATCCAAGCCTCTGTTTCGATTGGCGTCGGCGGAACGTTGGACGTCTTTAGCGGCAAGATGCGGCGAGCGCCGAAATTCGTTCAGCGGCTCAAAATGGAGTGGCTTTACCGGCTTATCCAGAACCCCAAGAAGATTTCAAAGGCCAAGAACCTGCCCATTTTTGTCAAGATGGTTCTGAGGTCCCGTGATTGAGGATCTACACCAAGACCGGTGATGGCGGGGAAACGGGCCTCGTCGGTGGCGCGAGGATTTCTAAGGATAGTGCGCGTATCGCCGCGATTGGCGCCATCGACGAATTGAATGCGGGTCTTGGAGTGGCCAGGTGCGAGGCTTTTGGGTCCTTTCTTGAGGAGGAAATCGCGAAGATCCAGAATTGGCTTTTTCAGCTCGGAGCCGAAGTCGCGACTCCGCCGGGAAGCAAGTTCAAGAACGACTCGATTTCGGAGAAGGAGGTTGCCTATCTGGAGGAATCGATGGATTCCCAAAATGAGCAACTTCCCGCCTTGAAGAACTTCATCCTTCCCGGAGGCTGCGAACTCGCCGCCCAGTTGCACCTCGCGCGCTGCGTTTGCCGGCGAGCCGAACGCGAGTTGCTGTTTTTGCATCGCTCGGAACCTATAAGAGACGTATCGCGTAAGTTTCTAAACCGTCTATCAGATTGGATATTTCTTGCATCCAGAACGGCAAACCGTCTGGCCGGCGTCAAAGATATCATATGGACACCACGAGAGGATTAGAATGATTACGGCTTTGCTTGCATCTGTTGCCTTGTCCATGCAAACGCAGACCCAACAACCGCCTAGCGGCGCGGCCCTGATCAGCGGCATGTTCAAGCACTATGCCGGTGCCGGCAGCCTTGTTGGCAAAATCCACATGATCCAAACAGCGCAAAATGTGTCGGTGACCCTGGACACGATCATAGCCTACGAGGCGCCAAGCAAACTGTATCTGAAACAGACCCAAAACTCAAGCGAGCCGAGGACATGGCTCATCACTTCCGACGGGACAAGCTTCACCTACGATTATCCAAACAACCGTCGTTTTGCCACAAGCAGACCAGAGCCCTCCAGGCTCGAAGAGGCCGTCACGCCGGTTGGCGGAGCTAAGCAGAACTACCAGCAGATTTTCCGAGCCTCCACATTCAGCTTGGGCGAACTCGCTGTTCCCGAGTTCTTGGCGATCGGGGGAACGGATTGCTTGCAGGCGATTAAGGATCAGATCGTCACGATTCAGGTCATGGGAACGGCAAAAATCGGCGACCAGAACGTGACCATCATTGGGGGCGATTGGCGTTTCGACGCTCACCACCGCGTCTCGGCAAAATATCAGATGTTCATTTCCGACAGCGGCGAACTGAAGCGCTACTCGCAGCAAGAGACCGTCGCCGTAAAGTTTGCCGAACAGAACATGCAGCCTCAGCAGGTCCTTACCACGTGGGACGTCGACCTTCAGGTTAACGCTAAGCCGGATGAGTCGTTGTTCAATGTTGTGAAGTAGTTTCCGGGGATGGCAGCCGAACCCGATCCACTCATCGCGACCGACTCGATTCGCGCCGTTTTTGCGTCCGAGCAGTTCCTTCCCGGCTATGTGCTCCTGTATCCTGTGCCACAGATAGGCGACCTCCATCTTTTGCAACTTGAGCCTCGGACCCGATTTCTGCAAGCGATGGCCCTCATTGGCGAAATTCTTGCCATCGAATGCCGGGCCCTGCGGATGAACTATCTAATGCTTGGGAACCTGGATCCTTATCTGCACGCGCACATTATTCCTCGCTATTCCTGGGAACCGGAAATCTATAGGAAAGGACCGGCCTCGCTGTATCCGGAGGAGCTAAGGACGCAGCTTCCGAAAGGGTTCACGGAACGGGACTTGAAGAAACTGAAGGACAGGGTCCGAGATAGAGTCGAGCAAGGGTTCCGGTAGAGAGAAAAAATTCCGGTAAGCCCCCTCTTCCTGCGCTCCGGCGGAGGAGAGGGGGTTTGGGGGAGAGGTTCCGGGAACTCGGCAATGTCTCCCAATCTGTAGCCCCTCTTCTTCCTGCGCTCCGTCGGGAGGAGAGGGGGTTTGGGGGGGAACGGACCACTCGGTCCAGTCCGAGGTAGGCCCCAATTTCGACAAAAGCAGCCCTGACCTGCCCGGATGCGTCTACACTTGTAAGTCTAACGCAACGGTTTGGCAAGTGGGGGTGGTTGAAAATGCAGTGGATGAGCGTCATCGTGTGGCTTCTGTTTTTGGCTATAAGCATAGTGTCCGCCGTCACCCTCTGGGTTTCCGAACATCCTTTCCGGATCCATGGATTCGGCGTCCTGGTTTTGCTTGCACCTACTTTTTTGGGCATTTACCTCTATCGCCATGCCGAATATGCGTGGTTGCTTACCACTTCTGTCGCGGGAATAATTATTCAGCTTTTTGTAGTCAGAAAGCTGGCGGAAGTCGACAGCTAGGCCCAGTTACAAAACTTTCCCCGAGTTAGAACGTCAAATCTTTAGAAAGGAGTTTTTGACGCGTCAAAAACGTTTTTTCTGGTAGGCTAATAAAAGTGCACGGAGCAGTATCGCGTAGGATGAAATTCAGTGAAGTTCGAGCCGGAATGAAGGCTCGCGTGGTCAAGATCGCCCCCGATTCGCCTAAGCTCAAAAGGCTTCAGGAGATGGGCCTTACGGAAGGCACTGAATTCGTCGTCAACAAAGTCGCGCCCTTCGGCGATCCCGTCGAGATCAAACTTCGGGGATATCGCCTCTGTCTTCGCAAAGCAGAAACCGTAGGAATAGAAATCGAGGCCGTGGAGTAACCGCACATTGGGCAAATCGCCTGCCACGGCTAAGGCTGCCTCTATCCCCCTCGTCGCTATCGTCGGCAACCCGAATGCCGGAAAAACGACCCTCTTCAACAGTCTCACCGGTTCTCACCAAAAAGTCGCCAATTATCCGGGCGTAACGGTCGAGAAGGTCAGCGGAAACCTTAAGATTGGCAAACTGCAAGTCGAGTGTATAGACGTGCCCGGACTGTACAGCCTCAGCGCTGTTTCGTCCGACGAAGAGGTGGCCGTCGAAGTGATTCACGGACGCGGATACGGCGCTCGTGAGCCGGATCTTTTGGTTTGCGTGGTTAATGCGGCAAACCTCGAACGGAATCTGTTCTTCGTCAGCCAACTCGCTGAAGCGCGCTATCCGCTCATCGTTGTCCTCACGATGACAGATTTGCTGCATCTGCGCGACGAGAACATCGACATTACCAAGCTTTCAAACCTTCTCGGCGTGGACGTCGTCGAGGTTGTGGGGCAAAAAGGCGCCGGCATTCAGGAATTGAAGGACGCGATCGAGCGCAACCTCGAATCCCCCAAGCATCCAACGAAAGAGTTCGGGTTTCCGATCTCGCTCGAAACCAAGGCGGCGGCGCTGCGCGAAAGGCTTTCCCGTGCGGGCTTCGACTATCCGATCTCGACAATCCGCACTGCGCTGCTTGAGAGAAACACCGAATTTGAAGCGAGCATTCAGGATACTCCCGAGCTAAAGAATGCCTATGAGCAGGCCCATCTAGAGCTGCAAGAGGAAGGGATGCCAGCCTCCACCGAAGTTGCCACGCGTTATCAATGGTCGGCCATGGTGGCGAAAGCCGTGATCGAGGCGGCTGACAAAAAGCGAAGGCGAAGAACGCGGTCTGACAAGATCGACTACATCCTGACTCATCGGGTTTTTGGGCTCATCGTGTTTTTCGGCGTGATGTATCTCACCTTCCAGTCGATCTACACGTTCGCAAGGCCCCTGATGAATGGCATGACGGCTGGGTTTAACTGGATAGGCAACCTGGTGGGTTCGCATTTAGGGGGGCATTCCGGTGCTGCAGTCGCTGCTCGTGGACGGGCTCATCAACGGCGTTGGGACAGTGCTCACCTTTCTGCCTCAAATATTGATCCTATTCTTCTTCATTGCCGTGCTCGAGGGAACCGGTTATTTGGCCCGCGCTGCGTTCCTCATGGACCGGCTTCTCGGCTGGTGCGGGTTGAACGGCCGCGCATTCATTCCTCTTCTGTCGAGCTTCGCATGCGCGATACCGGGAATCATGTCCGCCCGCGTTATGCCGGACGCAAAGAGCAGACTTGCCACGATTCTGGTTGCTCCCCTCATGAGCTGCAGCGCGCGTCTTCCCGTATACCTCCTGCTGATCGGGGCGTTTATCGAACCTAAGTATGGACCGTTTTGGGCCGGGTTCGCTCTTTTCGCAATGCATCTTTTGGGTCTCGCGGTCGCCATTCCGGTGGTGTTTATCTTAAATCGAGGATTCATAAAGGGGAAGAGGCTGCCGTTCTTGCTGGAACTGCCTCCCTACCAGTTGCCGAAATGGCGGGATGTCTGGCTAGCGATGTACTTCCGGGGAAAAGTCTTTCTAACGACGGCGGGCACCATCATCGTTTACATGTCGGTCCTTATCTGGGCGCTCTCTTATTTTCCTCGCTCGGTTGAGGCAACCCAGCAATATAGAGCCCAATATGTGTCCTCGCACTTGGCGGCCCAGCCGGCCGACACGGACAAATATATTCAGGAACAGCAACTGTCTCACTCATATCTTGGGACCTTTGGGCGGGCCATCGAGCCGGTATTTAGGCCCGCCGGTTTCGACTGGCGGATCACCACATCCATCCTCGCCGCCTTTCCAGCCAGGGAGACGGTTGTTCCTTCCTTGGGGATCATCTTCAGCCTGGGAGGCGAGCAGGAGCATGATTCGAAGGGCCTGATTAAGGCTCTCAACACCGCAACCTGGCCCGATGGGCGCCCTCTGATGACGGCCTGGACGGCCGTGGGCCTTATGGTTTTCTTCGCTCTCTGCGCGCAGTGCATGGCCACGCTGGCCACTGTGAAACGCGAGACGAACAGTTGGAAATGGCCCGTGTTTATGTTCGGCTACATGACTTTGCTGGCGTACGTAGCGGCTATTGGGATCAACCAACTTGGGAAGGCGTTTGGGAGTTAGAACGAAACGTTGAGCCCGATCGAGAACCCAGTGGCGGCTGCTCTCCCTTGACGGTACCGCGCTTCGATAGCTGCCCCCGGCGCGCCTGGCAATCCGAGCTTTAGGGGAAAACCTATCCCGAACTCTGTTCCTAGCCCGCTTTCGGTGCTGAAGCTGCTGCCGTTTGCGTAGCTATACGCGAACCCTGCGATTCCGTAGACGCTCGTGCCAGGTGCCGCTGGGGTCTTATAATTCGCATAGACCCGGTAGAGGTTGCCGTGTACGCCCCCGCCGTCTGTCCCGCTGAACACGACGGAAACGCCGAGATCCACCGCTCCAAGGATGGGAAGGCTCACCAGCGACTGCTGTAACCCGACCTCGAAGCCACTCATGTGAACACGGTTTCCAAGCTGGTCATTGAAAGACCCGCCTCGAAAGTATCCGCCATAGATCGAAAAAGGTGTGATGGGCGCCGCCGATGCAGCAGTGACGACGGTGCCGCACAGGGCGCCAAGGACGAGAAGCTTCCTCATGAAGTGTAAGACGCCTAAATAAGAGCTTTTGATTTGGGATTTTTCAGATCAGAGAATATGAGCCAGGGGCTCACAGCCATGTATGAAAACTGTTAAGCCCCAAGCGCAAGGGCGGCACGGGCGAGGCTTGCCTCGCCCGTGCATAAAAACAATTCCGGGCGTGCGGCTGAGCGAAGCTCACGCCGCACGCGCCACGAACGCCGACCAACCATCTATTTTCAAGTCAGCCCTCATGCCGAGGCGGGGCACAGCGATAAGTGAAAATGGCAGTACCCATTCCGGGAAGCCCGCACCGGCGGAGCGAAGCGACGCCGGTGCATAAAACAATTCCCGAGCGTGGCGCGGCTGAGCGAAGCTCACGCGGCACACGCCCCAAAAGCCGACCAGCGACCTATTTTCATAGCAGAGAATATGAGCCAGGGCTCACAGCCGGGTATGAAAACCAATCCATTCCGCAAAGGCCGCACCGGCGGAGCGAAGCGACGCCGGTGCATAAAAACAATTCCGGGCGTGGCGCGGCTGCCGCCCAATGTCCCATGCCCCAGGGACGGGGCACAACGATAAATGAAAATGTGCCAGGCTGAAGCGCGAGGCCGCACGGGCGAGGCTTGCCTCGCCCGTGCAAAAAAACAATTCCGGGGCGTGGCGCGGCTGACCGCAGGTCACGCCGCCCACGCCCCTCCGAAACGAGAGTTCAGCGAAGGGCGAAGCCCTGGTGGTGTGGTGCCAGGGTCCGGGCGGGCCGAAGCTCCGCGATATCCGTGACGCCGTACCCTTAGCTATCCACTGGTTCGAGCGGCCGCGCAAGCATAATGCCCGTGAACGCATGGATCTTGTCCAGGTATTCCGAAAGTTCGGTGTCGAGATAGACCCTGCGGTGGGTAAAAGAAGCGTGGAGGAACCTAAGAACGCCGTTTTCGTCCCGGTAGCACAGGCCCGTGTGGGCGCAATCGAGGATCTTCGCTTCGGTCGTGATGCCCACCACATCGCCCGTTTCCATATACTGCTCGCTGCTCTTCACCTTTGATTTTGGTATGTAGTAGATCGGGCGCGAGGAAATGGCCTTTTCATCTTTCCTTATCTCCGGAATCCATTCCGGATGCTTTCGCAGTTGTAGGTATTGCTGGGGGCGGCTGCTCATGAGGGACACCTCTTTCTCCATCTTAACCGCGCCTGGGAGTTCTTTGGCGTAGGGCTTGATGAGGTCTTTCTTGCCGTTGTCGTAAAACCAGTCGGAAAGATAGTGCAGCCTTGAACAAAAGCCATCGCATTCGCCGTGCCGATAGCGGAGCAACTCTATCTGTTTCGCCAGGTCGCTCTCGCCTGATTCCCCTGATTTGATCATTCTTGCCAGAGCCAAGCTCATTTCAACAAACGTGACGCAGTCGAGCTCTTGCAGGTTTACGATGCAAAACTCGCTGTCGCCTGAATGGTCGAGGGTGTGGTTCACGTAGGGAGTGTCCAACATGAACGTGCCAACCCTTCCTACTAACTCACCCATCGGCAAGGAAGACCATCCTTCGCACGCCGCCTTGTCGAGAATCCGGGCAAAGGCATGTTTTCCCGTGAAATGCACCTCGACATATCGGGCCTTTCGCCTGGCAGGGGGCGGAAGCATGAATTCATGCGCTAGTTTAGCGACGGGAAGGGCGGCCGAACAAAGAAACGCCGTAGATCCGAATCGCAACAGGTCGCGCCGAGAAAACAGCATGAATCGAGTTCCCTACTTATAGTATGGACGTGGACAATGGAAGATTGCAGGTTGAGATTGAGATTGTTACTCCCCGGCCTCCCCGGCCTCCCTGGCTCCCTGTCCGGCAACCCCGGTATACTGAACCGTTAAAATTTGTGCCTGGAGGCCCTTCCCTTTTGCAGGATCGAAGTCGTAGCTATCTGTTCTTAGGCCTTGTCCTTTTGCTGACCGCGCTTGCAGCCGTCGGTTACCATTACACGCCTTACCACTGGGGCTTGGATATCAAAGGCGGCGTCCAATTGACCTACCAGATGGATACGACAACCCTGAAGAGCGCGCAGTTGGCGGACGCGAGGCAGCGCACCCACGATATCCTCGTGCGGAGAGCGCAGGGTGGCCTGGGTGTCAACGATGCCGTCGTACAGGAAAAAGGCATGGACCAGTTCATTATCGAACTGCCCGGCTTCTCCGACATCGACCAAGCCGAAAAAGTGATCGGCACCTCTGCGCGAATTCTGTTTTACGACGCTACGAACGTCCTCACGCGCTCATCTCAGTTTAGAGAGTACACGGAACAGTCCGACACCACTTCGACCGATCCCAATCCGACCGTGAGCTTTATCCGAAAGTCGGACGGCAAGGTCATTTCCCCCAAAGATCCGGCCCACCCTGGCGTCGTCAACCCGGAATACGCCGATATCATCAAAGCTTGGTCGTATATTTGCGGCGGTGACGACCTCACCAAGGCGGAGATGCAGCAGCAGCCTAACGGCGACTACTACCCTCTGATGTACTTCTCTCCCAAGGGCGCGGATGAGATGCGAAAGTGGTCCCTCGCGAACAACCGTCGGGGCGAAATGCTGGCCGCCGTTCTCGACGGACAGTGCATTAGCATAGCGCCCATCAAAGATGGCGCTGTGCTCAGCGACAACGCCGTCACCGAAGGCAAGTTCTCGCCCGCATACGTGAAGACTCTCGTTGACCTCCTCAACTCGGGTGCCTTGCCGGTCGACTTGAAAATTATCGCGAGCGCGAACGTCGATCCGACCATCGGCCAAAATGCGCTGAACCTCATGGTTACGGCGGGCGTCGTTGCCGCCTGCGTTATCGCCCTCTTCATGCTTGTGTATTACGTTTTTCCAGGCTTTATCGCGGTGCTCGCTTTGGCTCTCTACGTGCTGTTCACCCTAACCGTCCTCAAGCTTATCGGCGCTACGTTCTCCCTTGCCGCAATCGCCGGTTTTGTGTTATCGGTGGGCATGGCCGTGGACGCGAACATTCTTGTCTTTGAACGTCTCAAGGAAGAAATGCGAGGAGGGAAGGACCTGCACAGGGCCCTCGAACTGGGCTTTAGAAGGGCTCTCCCCGCAATTGTAGACTCCAACGCCTGTACCATGTTAACCGCGTTTGTTCTGTTGAACTTTGGAACGGGCCCCGTCAAAGGCTTTGCAACGACCCTGATTATCGGTGTCGCGATCTCTCTTTTCACGGCCGTGATGGTGACGCGGTCGCTCTTGAAGTTCTTCGTGGATTCGGGAATCGGTGACCATCCATCGTGGTATGGGCTTACCCACCAGTGGTTCGGCGAAAGCCTTGAAGCCGGCGCTCAGAAGAAGCCGCTGCAGGTGGTGAACAAGGCGGGCAGATACTTCTTGATCTCCGGTCTCACAATTATTCCCGGCATCTTGTTCATCAGCCTGGGCGGCTTGAAAGGGAACGTGGAGTTCACAGGCGGAACCGAAGCCGTCATCTCGCTTGCCGGTTCGAACATATCCCAGCAGCAGATTTCGGCGAACTTGAAGCAGAGCGGTTTTCCGGATGCCTTGGTGGCGCTTGAATCGAAGGGAACCGAGAAACTTGCGGTCATAACGATACCGCCAAACCCGAAGCTTAACGAAACGACGCCGAACGCTGCTTCGCTAGTTGCGCAGTACGCAGGCATTCCACCCCAGCCCAACGCGCAGATAACCCACGTCTCGGGCACCATTCAAAGGGAGACCATCCAGAACGCGATTTATGGCGTCATTTTCAGCACGGCGCTCATTATTTTGTATCTGTCGATGCGGTTTGGATTCGCTTTGGGAGGGTTTGTGATCGGTTGGCGCTTTGCCGCATCGGCCGTCTTGGCCCTCCTCCATGACATTTTTGTCGTGATTGGGTTGGCCGCCATCATGGGTTATTTGGCGAACTGGCAGGTAAGCGCGCTGTTTATCTCGGCCATGCTCACCGTCATTGGCTTCTCCACGCACGACACCATTGTTATTTTCGACCGAATTCGAGAGAACCTGAAAAGGCCCCTGCAAGGTGAAGACTCCGGCAACCTTATCAACCGGTCGATCACGCAGTCTTTCGCCCGCTCCATCAACACATCCATGACGGTTGTCGTAACGCTGGCCCTCCTGATCGGCATTGGCTCGGCGACGCCAGAATTGAAGTTGTTTAACGCGGCGATGCTGGTGGGAATCATCTCGGGAACCTATTCTTCGATCTTCAATGCCTCGCCCATCCTCTATCTTTGGGATAAGGCGATCGGCAGGAAGAATCCGAACAACACGTTGCTTGGGATTGCCGCCCAGAACCGCGTCAGGGTTAGAGCGACCCTGCAGGAGGCACGCCCGACGAGTCCAACGGTTCCCGACGGGGCCGGCGTGCCCGCCGGTTACAGCCAAGTGAAGCGGCGTAGGGCAAGCGATGTCGAGCGCTCCAAGCGCCCGATAGACGACGATTAGGGTTGCGCAACGGGAGGGGCCATTCTAATGAGGTGCTCGTATCCGCGTATGAAGCGCTCGAACTCGAGGCCCACCTCGTATCCGCCCGACGCGGATTCCGTCCCTTGTACGATCCGGACGACTCGCGCAATCGCTTCAACCTCCTTCTCCGCACCGAGGTGAAGCACCATCTGGACCGATATGCCTTCCGATAGGGTCGTTTTGAACCGCGCAAGCACCCCTGAGACGCTTATGTTGATGGTCTGGCCGAAAGTCTTTTTGCCGTTCTGATCGCGGTCGCAGTAGTTAGCCGAAATCTGCAGGTCGATGGCGCAGCGAGCCGCGCGAGCGTTGTTTTGGCCCTCGTAGCGAACGCTGCTTACCTGGACAAGCTTCACGTCCCCCGCAAGGCCCACATGCTGTACTGATCCCCAAGCGGTAACCTTGGGGCTGCCGCAGGACTTCAGATGGATGAGCGATCCGTGTCTGAGTACAAGGCCCGCACCCCTAAGTGCGACCTGCAGCCGGTCATCCTCTTTTTGAATGATTACACCGGTACAGGAACCGGACGAGCCGTTCTTATTGACGGCAACAATGACTTCTTCGCTTGCAGTAAAAGACATCCATATCCTCGCGTGCTGGGGGGAGAGACCCAGTATAGAGAATCGGTAAACCCAAGGTGGTTCCGCAGTCGGCCATATGCATTTATGAGAGCATTTTCATAGCAAGTCCCATGCCCCCAGCGGGGGCACAACGATCAATGAAAATATAACCAACCGCCGCACTGATCCGGGAAGGCCGCACCGGCGAGGCTTGCCTCGCCGGTGCATAAAGATAGTTTCAGGGCGTGGCGCGGCTGTCCGCCGAAGCCGAAGGCGAAGGAGGACACGCCGCACACGTCTAGAACGCCGACCCAATCTATTTCCTAGCGGGTCCCATGCCCCCGGCGGCGGTCACAACGATGAATGAAAATGGCCAACCCGTTCCGAGAAGCTCGCACCGGCGGAGCGAAGCGACGCCGGTGCAAAAAGAATTGCTCCGGCGTGACGCCGCTGAGCGAAGCTCACGCGGCTCACGCCCCAAACACCGACCAACTCATGGCAGATAATATAAGCATGGTGCCCACCGCAAGAGATAAAAGTCAGTCGCATCCGAAGGAGCCGCACCGGCGAGGCGAACGCCTCGCCGGTGCGCCTCCAAAAGCTATACCCCTATCCCCTGAACTCGCCTTCAACGAACTGCGCGCCTATTGCTTGGCGAAAGAAGGAGCCGTTGAAGACTATCCATGGGGCGACGTCGTTTGGAAGGTGAAGGGCAAACTCTTCGCCGCGGGCGGCGACAAAAGCGCCCGATTTACCGTAAAAAACACTCCCGACAAGCAAAGTGTCCTCACGATGCACCCCCAAATATCGGTTGCCGCCTATGTTGGCCGGTACGGCTGGGTCACGATTGAAGTAAACGAAAGAGAAACCCTCGAGCTGGCAAAGGACCTCATCGATGAGAGTTACGAGCTTGTAACGCGTAGAGCATCTAAGAGATGAGCGTGGAACCAAGGGCCGTTAGAAGCGAAGATTACGCGGTAACGCCCCCGATGATGCCCATGCGGATTGGCTCGCCCGCAATGTGGGGCCTGGCCGAGGATATTCCTTACTGGCAGGCGGTTTCACGCTTGTACGACATGGATAACGTGGTGGGCGCCTATGAGCTGGCCGTAGAGTTGGGCGCAGGACGCAATGCCCGTGGGCTGAGCATGTTTCGCCTTGTCGATGCCGAGCGCGACGTCCGTGTACGGGGAACCCGCCATGAAGTCACCGACTGGTTCGGGGTCGAATACATTCCAAGCGAACAGGGCGAGCGAATCCAGGCCCTCGCCCAGGTAGCCCTGAAAAAAGCCGGGCAAGAGCGAGATCGCTTCTGTTGGCAGGGCAAAGAAAAGGTGCTCCTGGCCCTCCTCGCTCAAGAGATGGACGCCTCTTGGGCCACCGCCCGCTTCGGATACTGCGCTCAGAAAACGGAGTATTACAAGATCTGCGTCCCACATCACGCGACCCAAAGCGAAGACAGGTTTGAAGACGTATTCGGGCATGAGTTCGCCCACGTGATGAGCCTGAGCCAGTCGAAGCAGCGGCTTTCGAAGTGGCTGGGAGAGGGGTTCTCCGTTTACGTTTCACGTGAGTTTTCGGACCGTTCTCGCCAGGTTTTTCTGAGCCGGCCGCACCATTGGCTTAACCCTCAAGACCTGGAACTCCAATTTGGACCTGGGATAGATCTCGGCAGCGCCGATAAATGGCTCGCCTATCAGCAGGCGGGTTGGATCACCCTCTACATGGCGAAGTTGAAGGGTGAGAAGGAACTCATGGTCCTCCTAGATCAGTTCGCGGACGAAGGCTTCCTGCGCAACCTGAAGCTCATGGCGTTGGGCGAATCCCGCACGGCCGACGCCATCAAGCAAGTGTACAGAATGAGCCAGGCGGAGCTCTTTCTGAAAGCGAGAGCAAGCCTTCAAGCGCCCGGTCACAACGGTGAATGAGAGTGAGCCGAAGTTCAGAAAGGGTCCACACGCCATAAATGCCGACCAGTCGGCAAAAAATATGGGCCAAGACCACGGCCCTAGATGAAAGTCGCCAATACAAGGCGCGAGGCGGCAAGGGCGAGGCGAACGCCTCGCCCTTGCAGAAAAATTAATCAGACGTGGCGTGGCTGGGCGAAGTCCGCGCCACCCAGGCAAGTCCCGCCCGAAAAAGCCGCCTCCCACCATTTTTACCGGCCTACCAAAGACGTCAACTAAAATCCGACCAGAAGACCGCGGATTCTCCCCAAAAGCCGGAACTATTTCTCTAAGGTTGCGAACGTATTTCCCCTCGTTCCGCGTTCCTGGTAATAACGAGGGCCTGGGGGCATTATGCCGGCGCAGTGGGACAGCCTCCTCGCAACGTGAGGGGTGTCGGCCCGTGCAACCGCAATCCCAAAGGCGAGCGAAGAACGCTCGGGTTTTTTCATTTTGATCAAATCGGTTGAATTGTTTCGATTGGGCTGGCACATAGTGTTAGAAAAATGAGGCTAAAGACTCTGAATCGGCGAAAGCGTATCGTGCGGGATCTCATCCGCCTGATTAACGATCACCTTGACATGAGGCTCGGTAATCGAGAGCTCGCTGCCGAGGCGGGTTTCTCGGCAGTTCATGCTCGGCGCTCGTTCGAAGAGCTGATGCAGAAGCCTGTTACCGAGTTCGCGCGAGAACGGCGGCTCGAACACGCAGCCGTTCTCTTGTCTTCCACAACGATGCCGATCTGGCGGATCGCAATGGAGTGCGGATTCGATAGTCAGTATGGATTGACGAGGGCGTTCGTGGCCATGTTTGGCTGTACGCCCTCGGACTTTCGCAATCTCAACCGGGAATCGACATTGGACTTCCCAAGCCGCTCGTACACATATAACTATGAACCGGGCCAAGGGGTCCGAAAAGAGGTTGGCGTCCAGACCGGTGTGCAGCGAATCATAACCCTCGTCTACGAGGGCATTCAGTTGGTGGGAATCGTCCGCCAGGAGGAAGAAGGATGAGCAAATCGCCCATGGACGGCATCGCGGCCGCCCGCATTAACAACCTGGGAAAACGAGTTGACGAAATCTTCTTTAATCAACCTCGTCAGCGACGGCGAGGATTATCTGTTTGGAGGTCTTATAAATGCCATCGACAGCATATTATAGTTTTGACGGAGTGTTACTGGCGGAGGAGGCGGTCGGCGTGGCCGGACTGCGCACCTACGGAACCGACGCCCTTGGCTCGGTGATCGCAACTTACGACAACACGGGGAAAACAGAGAACACATATCGCTATAAGCCCTGTGGGGGCTTGCTCGCAAAGACGGGAACGACGGCTGATCCACTGTTTACCTGGGCAGGATCCCTGGGCTATCGGCAGACGGGCCGGGGTTACTCGGACCTCTATGTCAGGGCGAGGCATTACTCGGCGGGTCTGGGTGTCTGGACGACGGTCGATCCTCTATGGCCCGGATCTGCTCCGTACGGCTATTCTCAAGGCTCCCCAGTGGGGTTTTCTGACCCCTCTGGCTTGGATCTTTCCACGGGAGCAGTTGGTTGTCCGAGCAAGAGCCCATGTCAAAGGGTTCTCAGTGGCTCGGTGATTCATGGCGGCCCGGCAAGCTATCTAAATTACGGTAAGTCGAAGATCGTGGCCTGCGGCATTTGCGATTCCAGCGACGATTCATGTCACTGTCGGTGCCCGCGTCAGATCGCAAGTACTTGGTATCCGCCGCACTGTTGGGACCACCATTGGGTTTTGTTTCCGCCTTACCGAATGGCCGTTCACTCGGATTCAGGGTGGAAATGTGGTGACAAATGGGACGTTTGCAACGCTAGCACCGGCGTGACGATAACAGTGCAAGTTGTTGAGTATGGCCTGCTTAGCGACGTGCACTCAAAAAGGGCGCCATGGCGAATAGTCGATCTGGAGCACGATGCTTATTTATCCTTAGGTTTCAGCACGCGACTCGGTATAGGCGACGTTTGCATTGGCCATTACCGACCATACAAGTGCGAGCCTCAAATTAAGAAGTCCTCGGGCGGTGCTGGGCATTAGGGTATCCAACTTGGCTATAGTGGAGATGCCATGATCATTCTAGTCGCTGCTGTTGCGGCCCTGGCGGCGAGGGGCCCAACGGGCCGGATAGCCATTGCGGACTGGCTTTCGAGCACATCATCTCGATTCGCTGTCTATGATTTGAAAAGCCGGAAATGGAAGATGTTCGACGTTAACGGTTTGCGCGTCGACGGTATTGCGGCGGGCCGGGCAGACGTATGCTACGGAATGGATCGAACCGCCGGCATATTCTCAAAAATCTGGCTGCGAGACCCGCCAATTGCGCGAGTCGTTGCGCGAGGAGACGTCCACCGCGTTTCTCGTGAGGAAGCATCGGGTGATCTGGCAGTGATTAAGGATCACGAGATTTGGATACTCCGCAGAGCCTCGCTCCGGCCCGTGGCCCGCCTGAGCGATCTGGTCGAGAACTTATCTCCGCCCTATGATAACGGCTGGTACGTTGCCTCGTGGGTTGCTAGAGATAAAATGGTGGCTGGGTACAACGACCCTTTTCTCAGGCCCGCGCGGCTTAATGAGATGTACTTAGTTTGGGCAAAGGGCGGCAAAAAGCCTGTTAGCTTGGGCTTCGGGATATATCCGCAGAGTTCGGAGTCACTCCACGCGGTGGCGTATGAGACGCTAGATTATCGAAAGGTCGTTTTGGCCCGCCTGATTTACGGCAGGCTGCGGCGATTCGCAACGTTACCAGGGGAGGCTGAGTACGTATTCGACCCCTCCGGAAGATATCTAGCCGTCTTTAGGGGCTCCAAACTCACCTACTACGATGTCGCGACCATGAAGCTGCTCGGAGCGTCGATAGTGCCCTGGTTTCCGATGCCGAACGGAGGGACCATGGCATGGCTAGGAGGTCCCGTATATGGGCGAGTCTAAGGGGGTCTGGCCTCTGTGGAGTTTTTGCCTCCGCCACGACGCTGAGGGCTCAAATTTGCAGGACGCGTCCGAGGATGGCTCCGTCTCCTATCGCTGGCGGAAGAGGACATGGCAGCTAGCCTCGGAGACGCTAACTTCTCCAGTGGCCCTCGTTGTTCTGGATCAGGTTCAGGTTTGGTGCACAAAGGGGAAGTTCCAGTCAACAAATTGTCCATGAAGAACTCGATACTCCTGGCCGCATCTTTCGTCGTCTTTGTCTCGAGGGCCTCGGCCTCACCGGGGCGCTCCCCAGATCTTGCGACGGCTTTAGTGGGTAAATGGATGATACAGGACCACTTTCTGGGGATGCCATTTGTCCTGTTGGCCGAAAGAGCCGGGTCGTTCACAGTGCACAGCTTTCCCTTTGAAGATTTCGGCGTTAAGGGATCTTGGCGCGTGCGAAATGCGCTCCTTCACATCGAGCCGAAGTGGTGGCGCGTAGACAGGAATTCTAGCTGGCACCGCTGTGCTCACTCGCGTGCTTTTCAGCGCGTTTTGAACACTGAGTCCCTCGCCATACTAAAGGAGTTTTGTTCCTATTCGTTCTTCACAATTCAGCAGGTTGCGGACGATCCTCGCAGATTTCTTGCCAGACCCAAAGGGGCCGCGAAGTGGATTCCCGGGCTTTTTCTTGATGCAGGGTTTTGGGGGGTCCAGGAGCATACACGGGCTGGGGTCGGGAACGGATCAGCCAAGTTATTTTCTTCTACCGTGTCTAATCTGCAAGGGAGATCCTAAAAATGGCTACGGTAAATTATTTTAGCTTCGATGGAATGATTTTGGCGGAAGAGGCGGTTGGTGGCGCGGGCCTTCGGACCTACGGCGCTGACGCTCTCGGTTCGACCGTGGCAACTTACGACAACACAGGCAAGACTCAGAACACGTATCGGTATAAGCCCTATGGGGCGCAACTCGCGAAGACGGGCACCGCCGCGGATCCGCTGTTTACTTGGGTTGGCTCATTGGGCTACCGACAAACGAACCGGAATTACTCGGACGTCTATGTCCGGGCGAGGCACTATTCTGCGCTAGCAACGCATTGGACGACAGCGGATCCGCTGTGGCCTCAACAGCCAGCGACGCTGGACCCTTTCTGGCCGATGGAGCACGCATACACGTACGCGCTCGCGAACCCTTACACGCACGCGGACCCCAGCGGCCGGAGCGTGAATTGCGATTGTATCACCTATGAGAAGTGTCACCAATCCATCTCCATCAACGACGGCAAAGGCAACTCCATCTACAAACAGACCGTTGACACCTTCCTCAACCCGCCCGGCTGCGTCCACTGCGGCACAACGGCTGCACAAGAAGGTGCGGAGCGAGCCAAACTGAGTCGCTGGAGATCACCGCGTACGCCTATCAAGATCCCCTGGCCTCTACAGCGTGAACCAGGTGAGTAACTGCAAGGACGCACCCGATTGCAAAGTGTCTGTGAACGCGTGGCCGCTAGTCATGGCAATCCTAAGTGCTATACCGAAAGGGTCATCCATAGGCAACCTGGTGGCTTTCCTCCTGCAGTTCCTTCCCGGATGCAACGACACCACGGGACGTACGACCAAGAGCACGCCGCCCTTTCAGGTCAACGGCAAGACGTACCATACATACCAGATATTCGCACAAGCGATGGTCGACCTTGAGTGTTGCACCTGCATCATCCTAGGGGGGCAGACGACCCCAAACCCATGCAAGCCCCCCACCATTCCGCCCTAGCTTCGAGCCAGAAACAAACTGCTGATGAGAAATACATGAAACAAACTGCTGATGAGAAACACATGAAAGAACGCCTAATCGGCGGCATTTTACGACCCGGGCTGTTAACACTGTTGATGTTTGCGCCGGCAGGGTTCACGGCAGCCTCCCCTCGACGCCTGACGTTTAACTCGGCCACCCACATGTCGCTGTCAAGCTACTTGGCCTCGGGAGAATTTTGCGGAGTGGTGCTTGCCAGGCCGGCGCACACGCCTGCCCGATCCAATCTTAGGCGCCTCATACCGATTACGGCCTACCACACGAACGGTGAAACAGTACGTATCAGGTTCGACCTGAATCGGCCGAGAGCGTTCGGACCCGGGGGCCAGTTTACCATGGATTACGGACGCCACCGCGTGACCGGCGGCTGGAACGTGTCCGGCAGCATAGTCGAGATGGGAGTGGATATGGTTGACGGGAAGGGGCACGTGGGCGAGCCCATCCTCATCTTTCATCCGCCACGCGAGGCCGGAGAGCCTATCGTGATCGGCGACTTCTTCGACGGCGGCCCGCAAGCAAAGATCACGGGCCTGCTTCTGGTGAACATCGCCAGCTACGCCGACTCCGTTCAGTCCTACAACGATAAGACTTCGGGCGTCCAGATCGACTTCGAGCCGCCCATCGAAGGATGAGAGGCGGCGAGCTGAGCGTCGGGGGCACATCTTCCGGGATGGTGAGAACTAACTGCAAGGGAGATTCTAAAAATGGCTACAGTAAATTATTATTGCTTCAACAGAATGATTTTGGCGGAAGGGGCGGTCGGCGGCGCAGGTCTTCGGACCTACGATGCGCGAAGATCTGCGCAGGTTTGCCGCCCTAGGCACGTTGAGGAGCGAAAATGATGGTTCAGACAATAATCTCGGCCCTATTATGCTTCGGGCCAGGTACCGCTGATGGTGGAACGCTGTTTGGCGTCATGTATTGCGGCGGCAAGGCCAATGAAGCTCATCTGGATGACGTTGAAGGGGCGCTTGAAGGAGCAGGGATCAAAACATCCATTAGGGCTAGTTTCGGCGTCGCGGCTATATCTGGGCTCAAGAAGGACGCAAATCGCGCGAGAAGGATTGCGAAGTCCGTTGCAGACCGCGAGCATTTCGTCTTCGAACCTTTGCCGCAGCACCCGCCCGCCATGCACCATATCGACAGCCATCTCCAGGGGTCGCTCGTGGGGGTATGGCGAGTAGTCTCCTCCAAGCCTGATTCGTCGACACTAATGGCCCCCGACGGCCAATCGCTTGACCCGGATGGCGACCTGACCCTCAAGCTAAACGCCGATCGCTCGGTCGTCTTTGGAACCTCGGAGCCGTTTCAGTTCAGAGGCACCTGGGATTACCGAGGGATCGATCTCATCCTTTACATGGGAAACACGAAAGGAATCTGGCCCCGTTGGGTTTATCATCTCCGTCATGGCAGCCAGGGACCCTATCTGGAAGGAGTGACGGCGTCCTAATTACTGGCAAAAGATTACAATGTAAGTATGCGGCTCGCGCAAGGCCCCGTATTCCTCGCGGCTGGCCGCCAGTTTGCGGAATGACCGGACGCGAGTCGCGGAATGAGAGGACACTTGAGCCGCATGCCTCAGTCAACACTCTTCATAAGTGCTCCAGACGAGTCGAGGATCCGCTCCGGGCAGGGCCTTTGGCCTTGCCAGCGATTCACCCTTGATAGGCAAGTGATACGCGTTCCGGACGCGGGAGGAGGCGCCGCCCAGGGTGGCGTCTCCAATGACTTCGTGCCAGAGTTCGATGGGCAGTCGGGATGCTCTGGGTACACTCAATGTGAGCGCTCCAAGCGAATAAGCAGATGAAGAAGCCGACGAAGCCCGCAACGCCACGATCCTCGGTGGCCGTTAATATCTTTCTGATTTATCTTATCATGGTGCTCGGCTTTGTCGGAATCCACTTTCTTGTTCCGGGCGGGAGCTTATGCCATTTGGGATCATAATGTGGCTTTTTCTCAGCGTTAACGCTATGATCATTGCCACGAGGCGCATTAGGCGCTGAGGTTTAGCCCGTGTCCTATAAGCAGTTGTAAGGTTATCTTGCCGAATTGTCCTCAGCTCGGAGGGGTTCTCGCCTCGGAGCTTGCGGTCCTGCTAACAGCAGGTCGTTCAAAGGCCAGCATGCCCGCGATGGCTTCGTTCAACTCGTCCAGACCGAAGAAGATCGGGTCCCCTGAGCCCCGCCGTGCACAGTGCCTATTCTCGCGAAAGCGGACACCGGTGGCGGAATTAGCGGACACTTTCATCGTTCAAAGTGCGCCATTCTCGTCAAGGATTTTCACGGCTTTTTCCTAGGTGTTCGGTGACTGATCGAGGATCCCGCTTGGGGAGAGTCCGCGCGCTTTGCGCATGGATTCTCCTTTGATCTCCAATAGGTATGCGTTGTGGACGAGACGGTCGAGGATGGCGTCGGCCAGGGTTGCGTCACCGATGGCCTCATGCCAGAGCTCGACCGGCAACCAGGAATGCATTCTCGTTGACTTCCCTCTAGCCCACCGCTCCATTAGGATGTCCGAAGCTGCCGCAGGTAAACTTCCTCAGCTTTGTTGGATTGGCGGGGAGGTTCCGTGTCCTCTGTTTCTGATTTGCCGTTGCCTGAATTGCGGGAGCAGTACGCCCTTACAGCTTTTGCCGAAACGTGATGTTTCCGAGGGGATGGAATCGCGGCGGACCCTTGCCTCGGGGTTCGACGAGGTCTTTTCATGTGATATTAGCGGCGAGGCTATCAAAGGGTGTCGCCTGAGATTCTCTGGCGATCATAGGGTCCATTTGGTTGAGGCAGACTCCGTAACAGCTTTATCTGAGTTCTGCGCCAAGGCCAGAATCCCAACTATGTTCCAGCTCGACGCCCACTTCCGGTTTTAGACTGCGCGGGCTGGACCGCGCTTTTCTTCATGATCCTAAACCGTTTCCTGGCGTAGACGCTGACTCCCCGGCCCGAGAGCGATGAAACCCGATTTCCATTGCCTGAAGAGCTTGCCATCATCGCGAACCTGAAGCAGGATTATGAGTTCGATGTGATCGCCTTCGACGATCTGAGGGTTATCAAATCCGAAGACAATTCACGTTGGCGAGAAGGTGAGATGAGCAGCTATTACCACGTCGTAGGGAGCAGCTTAAAAGCCTTGACTGAGCGGTTTCGAGAAACGCATGACTTCAAGATCGTCGACAGCCCAGAGGGCATCGGATTATTGACGCCCCTCCAATGTCGGTAGATGCCAATCCGCCGCACAAGCCGCTCGCTACTCTCCTCCGATTTTGCGAGATGAAGGAAACGTCCAGGGATAGTTCGCCTGGGCCAAGGTGTTTTCGGCTCTGCCTAGTATCCAGTCTAACTTCCGGATGAAGATTGAAACTAACCCTGTCAAAGCGGCGGAAAATCCAACAATATGAGCATGTAGTGCATGTTTTCAACACTTTGTTGAAACAAACCACGCTGAATAATTGTCTATATAATTGGAGGCCAAAGGTAAACCTGCGTCTGATCCGTCCTTCAAATGGAAACTCTGGTGAGGGGAGTCAAGCCGAAGAAAGCAAGAGTGGGGACACTCAAGCGGTTTGGGAGTGCGATGACCCGGCGTTACGAGGACAAGCCGTTGCGAGGTTTGGGAGTGCGGCCACCAGGCGCCGCTTTTCACGCGTCGGCTCGACGACGCGAAAATTGTAAACAGCCTAGACTTCTCGCTGCATGGGAGCCGTGGAAATTACGAAACGAACCCATTTTTGAACCGACAATCCAAAACTAAGCAAGAAACGAAAAAAGGTTCGGTCACAAGAAACAGCACGTCCAAGTTTGCCAGACCGAGCCCAACTGCATAAGCCCGACTCATCGATCACCCTTTTTACGAAACGAACCCATTTGCAACCCAAACAATAGGAATCATGGAGAACAGATGCCACCCACGGAGAAGCCCACCATGAGATCTAGATTCCAGGCTCGCCACGCGGTCGCGCTAGCACCCGAAACGCTCGTGGAAAAGTGCTCTCATTTCCTCTCATTCTCTATCATTTACTCTCACATCATGGGCCGCTTGAACCACAAAACTCGAATTCGTTATCCTCGCAGATAACGCAATATGCATTACCGCAAGCCTCGCGACCAAGCGCGATGCCGCACATTGAAAACAAAATATCGTGAACCGCGCGAACTGCGCAAACAATGC
>Ga0207038_10127_pt1 | contig 21700 bp, 22 predicted proteins | sample Alteio_BWMinCont_76_FD_153285 | JGI IMG/M metagenome (GOLD analysis project Ga0207038, IMG submission 153285) | Enriched cells from forest soil in Barre Woods Harvard Forest LTER site, Petersham, Massachusetts, United States -... | ecosystem: Environmental > Terrestrial > Soil > Temperate forest >...
AAAGCCTGTAAATCGACTGAATAAAGATATGTATTCGGGTAAATATTTTGCAGGAAAGAAAAATAAGTAGACCGGAGTCCGCCGGAATATATATAACCCAAATAGAGGGCAGCTTCTTTACGTTCACATGCTGCTATCCCATTAACACAAATAATAAGCGGCACTGTTTTATATTTATCCACATAATTACTTATGCCAACGGGCTGATATTTATGAAGTGGGATGTACCTGATTTTTTCAATAACCAAAAACAGGCACGTTGCTGCAAAAAGAGAGTAGGCTATTTTCTGTTTATATTTTTCAAAACTCTTTATTAAAGGACTTAGGAAACCCGAGAATATTTTGTAAGCTATTACTAATCCGAGCGGAAAGCAACATTCAGCAAAAATGAGATAATGGAAATCGCAATGTTTTGCCACCGCTAAGATAAGGGTTGTTATAGAAACCCAAACCCCTGTAATGAGGGGAAGCAGGGGCATTGCTTGTGTTCTTTTGCGATTAATTAATGCCACTATAAATGCCACAAAAATAATTGCATACATTGAAGTGAAAATGATATCGGTCAGAAATATGTCTTTAAGGTTTTTCAGAAATAGCGAAGGATTAACCACCCTTTGTTCTCCGGCGCCATATATTCCATCGTGACTGAAAAGAGCCCATATCCAATGATACATATTTTGAAATTTTGGAAGCGCAGGTATAATAAAAAACAGGAATGAGAGAACAGACATGCCTACATATAAGAGCCGCTGTCTATTGTTCTGCAGGAAGAATAAAATCAATATAATAACAGGAGCGCAGGTATATTTAGTTGCAATTAAGAATCCGGAAAATATGGCGAAGACTATAACCGTTCTGTATGTGATTTGCTTCTTTTTGAGTGTCCTATTATCAAGACACTTGCAATATAGATATGCCATAAAAAAGCTCGACACAGTGATAATAAATGATTCAGGGCCCAGCACAACAACTCTTTGTACGATACCAATATGAATTAAAGGAACAAGTTGAAAAACCATAGCCGTACCTGGGCTTCCGGTGTGGCGAAATACATATGAGCCTACCCAATAATTACCGGCAATTAAGAAGGTAATTAACAACAAACTACATACATATAAATAACTCTCTGGATTTAGTATCACATCCTGGTAAACCGGAAGGTGAGAAGAAGAAAATACATGCTTTATAAAAATAACAATAGCCGCAAAACACTGTATAGTAATACCTGGATTATCTATATTACCTATTTCCATGTGTCCACCCGCCAGGTTCATACCATTGAATAAGTGTATGTAGCATGGATCGGGCTGGCTCATGTAGAACGGGTAGAATTTATTAAAGAAAATAATGCATACTATAACAGCATATAGAGGAATGACGAATAGTAATATTCGTTTCTTAAGATAAGCGGGCTTTGTTATTTGCATTTTGTAATTTATAAGTTTTTCCCTTTTCGGATGGATCTTCTTACCGTAGTTATTTTTAGCAGTATATAAGTAATGATGTTTCCTTTACTAAACCTATAAATAAATGGATACTTATTTGTAAGACTATCAAATATACTGCGATTTTCAGTTGTCGAATGCATCGCAATTCGACAAGCCTCATAGGCACGTATTGAAAAAAATAGCTTAATCCTTATTTTTTGCAATATACCCAGGTTGCTCCTAAAAAGGTTGAATAATCTCCCATACAGCAATTGGTGCACGACAATAAGCGGGTCAGTGTTATTGATTAAAAAAAATCGTTTTGAAATGTTCGATGCAGAGGTGGAATCTTTATGCAGCCTAAAATAAGTCAGCTGTTGAGGTATGTATTTTAACCCATAGTTACTGGCTATCCGGAGGAAGTATTCCAAATCGCATATCTGTATCAGGTCAGGATTAAAAGTGCCCAGCTCACTTATAACATCCTTTTTAAACATGACCACGGTGGGCTCACCAATGAAATTGAGGCAAATATGTTGCACTGTAAACAATGCTATTTTTTGAGGTGTCAGATGCACCGGCACTGGTGAAATAACCCCAAGCTTCTGGAAGGTTATAATATTATCTATGGAAGGCTCTTTTCCAAGATCATCTGACACAAAACAGCGTTGCGAAGCAATTATTTTATCATCCGTTGAAATGGCATTTACCATCGTTTCAATGCAATCGAGCCCGAAGTAATCATCTTGAAAAAGAAACTTAATCCATCCGCCCGAAGAAAGCTCCATACAACGATTCCAATTGCCTACCAGTCCCAGGTTTTTTTCGTTCCGGAAGATTTTTATCCTGGAATCTTTTGCTGCATAATCCCCTATAATATCGTATGTCTTGTCGGTTGAACCATCATCTACAATAATAATTTCAATATAGTGATATGATTGGTTAATGGCTGAATTAATGCACTCATGGAGGAACTTCTCCCCATTATAGGTAGGTATGCAAATACTTATAAATGGGTTGTTCATTCTACTACCCATGCTTAAAATCCGTTATAGCAATATTCAAGTACATCTATTTATCAAGAAAAGTTTTATAGTGTTCAACAAATGAAGGAAGATTGCTACTTTGATATTTCTCAATCTCTGTTTTTAAATAACCAAATTTTTTGGCGTAGTAGGGACCGGAGGCATGGAAGCAAATAGCATTCTTGATTATCCCTCTTTTCAATTTGAGGTACTTCCCAAACAATCCTGAAAGAACTCCATCCTGACTTTGTTTCATGCTGAGGGTGTTAAAGTTGAATATACTCCTGATTTTCCTATAATCACGTCTGCGAAAGCAAGAGCACCATCCCCCTGCAGGACCTTCTTGAACAATTCCATCATGTCTTACATCATCCTTATAATGGGACTCATCCGGCTTTGCTCCATTTGTAAATTCATTCTGAATAACATTCAGCGCTAAAAACCCGTAATCGGGATACAGGTTTAAATACTCAACCATAGTCTTGTCAAAATGGGAAGGTAATTCAAGCACATCATCATCTATTACAATAATATAATCGCCTTTCAACATCCTGAATAGTTTTTTGTAAGCATTTAAGCCGATATGTGTTTTATTTCTCACTACCCTAATTCTGCTGTTCTCCTTGTATTTCTCTAAAACTTTGTCAGTTTGATTATTCTCGCCATCACACATTATAGTTATTTCAACATTATTAGTGTAATATAATTTTCCCAATAAATTATCGACACACATCTCCAAAAACGTTGACCGGTTCCATGTTAATATACAAATACTTATAAGTTGCTGCTTGGGCAGGAAAGTCGCATAAGACTTTGACATGATATCGGAAATCATATTTTTTATAAGGTTCATCATTCTTTTAATGAAATGTATCATGGAATCTTGAAATATGGAATACTGTTAATGGTTCTTACTTCTTATTTTACGATAACTCCTTCTCAATGCTCCGTATAATCTGGCAATAATGCAAATAGTATGAAATTCTATTTCACCCCACAAACCCTTGCTTTGGGTTACACCGGCAAATATTCTATTAGTCTCATCTCTACCTATTATTTGCCTTATTAGCTTAAAATAGTGCGAAGGATATGGGTCAAAACCTCCTGCTACTAGGCCTTTGTAATCAGATTCACCATAATTACGCGCAATAATCTTCTTTTTAACTAATGGAAATCCATTTTTAATAAGATCTTTTGCCTTCATCCACGAAGGGTTGCCAACATCTGCATCTTTAAAAGAAAAATATCCCTTTACACTCATCTCTGCATTAACCAAGTATGTGCTCAATCCTATCTCGTATACCATAATTACCTGTTTGAAATTGGTAATAATTCCACTTCTATCAAAATAGTCTTTCACCAATGGAATTGCACGCTTATTAATGATTACAAAATACGATTGCACATGATAATTATGAAGGTTGCAATCAATTATTCCACAATAATCGGAAGGTTCCTTAATTGTCCAATCAAAAAAATCGTCCAGGTTCCTGAACAAAATGCTGGAATCGTTAATTAAACCCACCCGGTCATATTTGGTAACATCATAGCGCTGAAAAGCCTTATACCACATACCGAAATCGAAGCCTTCGTTCTTCACATTCATCAATTCGATATTTTGGTTCCTGAAAAATTGTTCGTCAGCTACCGAAAGTTGCTTTTCATTTGTAATAAATATAATCTCCGAAAAATGCTTTTTTAACTCCAACAAATAAAACTCAACATAGTTGGGAATATTGCTCCCATTATAATAGCTGCTAAAAAAACAGATAGATTTCAATAGATTTTCGTTAAGGTAATTATTCAATTATCTGGTTCACTTTCCGCATTTATCCAATGTGAAGCTCCTTTTTTAATATGATTTTTATAATAGATATTCTCTTCTGTCGGATTTTTAGAATCTTCATACCATGGCAAATGACGCGCCATATATTCACCTCCTGTTCTATATGATTTTATTGCAGGCCCTTTATCAGTAAAAGGGCGATAAAGGGCAAATGTAGTGTCAATATGGGCATCATACAAATCCTTTTCAATTGGTTTTTCCCAAAATTGTACTTCCCAATCCAACACTTTTTTCTTATGGGCATAGTAATCGGGTAGGTCATCAATTTTCAATCCAAATCCTACCTTTTCTATCTCCTCGTGCTTTTTCAATATTTGCATAAAAACTTCCATCACGTTTCCGGGGCACTCCTCAATTGGCAATATGTCTGGGTCAGTATAAATATAATAATTATTTACAAACTGTTTAATTATTCCTGTTTGCCATAACGCCAAATGTCCAATGTTTTCTTTTAACCTAAATACTTTATATTTTGTTGCAGAATAATAATCGAGCAGCGGCGGATAGGTGGACGCATTATCGATAATATAAATATTTGCATATCCATTTTTTTCAAGCCAGCTAATAACCTGAAGCAAATAAGTATACCGGTTCCGGTTATTAATAATGATTGGAATTTTTTTTATTTTTTTTGTATTTTCAAGGTTTATCCCAAGTCCAAATATTAAAGCATGTTTAACAATAGTCGGCATTGTTTTAAGTTTACGCCATCGTGCACTAAATGAGCCATAGTTAAGCCCGATAATATCTTTATATAATTGTTTAAAGTCCATTTTTCGTTTAAAGCGCTTTTACTATTTTATATAATTTAAGCATTATTTTATATAGCATAGGCTTTCCCCTTAACCAGTTGCCTGCAGAAATTACTTCACTTCTTTTCAACTCATTAAAACGATTAGCGCCATCTATTACTAATGGGGAGAAGTATTTTAGCTGCACAGATAACTTTTCCTGCCTATGCAATGCATCATACTTTTCTAAAGACCCGATGCCATTTGTTTTGAAAACAGAAATCGGAATGTGGACATATTTGTATGATACGTTATGTATGAAGAGTACCTTGAGAAAAAACTCATAATCGGCAACTATTTTTAACTCTTCATTATACATCCCATATTTACCAAACAGACTTTTTTTGATAAATGATACAGGATGCCATAATGTACCTGCTATCATTCCTTCAAAAGTTAATGGGTTGGGTGAATGTCCGTATTCCAGTTCACCAATGTCCCTGTCTATCATCATATCACCATAAATAATATCTTGTGCATATGGAAGACTGAATACATCTTTTAAAACTTCAGGGGTATACAAGTAGTCTCCTGAATTTAAAAATAAACAATATTCTCCCTTGGCCATGTTTATCCCTTTATTCATAGCATTGTATATGCCGGTATCTTTTTCAGAAATCCATTGGGTTATTTTATCTTGATTTTGGGTGATAACTTCAACGCTCCCATCTTCCGACCCTCCATCAATTACCATATATTCAAAGTCGGTATAGGTCTGTCCAATTACACTCATAATTGTCTTTTCCAGACCTGCCTTATTATTTAAATTAATAGTTATGATGGAAATCTTAGTCATGCCTTATGAGGTTACTGGTTTTTAAAGTATGAAGGACTTTATCCGCTGTAATTGTATTGATATCTATTTCGGAACCTTTGCAGCGCAAGGAAATCCGTGATTCATCAGTTTTCATTTTTGATTCAAACTCATCAGGAAAAACCACTGCCAATGGCATATTCATATCAGAGGGATATGGACAAAATCGCTCAAAATGGTTTCCATTTGATATGCAAAGTACAGGGACATCAATTGCCAGGGATATATGAAGCGGGCCTGAATCGTTCGTTATTACTAATGCTGCATTTTTAATTATTCCGATTGTTTCATAGAGTGAATATTTGCCTGCATCATTTATTACAAATGAGCCGTCTCGGCTTACAATTTCTTCTGCATAATGGAATTCGTTTTTACTGCCGCAAACATGAATAGGCAATTTGTATGATTGAAAGAGAGCAACACAAAGCCGGGTAAAATTAGATGTGGACCATCTTCTCACTTCGTGTCCGGCTCCAGGAAATATCATTATATACGGATTGCTTATATTCTCAGTACCCGGTTTTGCCTTTATATATGGCTTATCTATTTGAATTTTTGTGTTGAAGATATATTCAAAAAACAATTTGTTCCTGTTAAATTCAAATAAGCATTCCGCCGGGCTTGGTACAAGTAAATTGTATCTAGCATCATTCTCTTTTTTATGCACAGGCAATATATTGGTTTCATCTCCATAGAATGCCACCTTCTCTTTTGCACCGCTTCGTAATACTACGTAATCAACCTCATTGGTTCGAGAATATGCACAGTAAATTATCTTGTTGCAACGGGTCTTTCTTAATTGCTTATATAACTTAATTCTATTTTTTTCATCTTCCAGCATAGCCGGATCAACCCAAATAAATTCATCTACAAATTCTCCATCCAATTTCTCTGCTAATTCCTTCCAGACAATATTTCCACACATAATTAACTGTCCGGTAGGGTGGATGTTTTTGCGGGTTTCCTCAATAAAATTCCTGAATAAAATGTAGTCGCCTACCTTGTCCAGTTTAAGCAAAAGCGTGTCATGCTTACGCGTTCTTCTAGAAGCTGCAAGCATCTTATTTGCCCGCCTTCTGCGTAAAAAACTCCTAACACGGGAAATAAACCTAATCATTGCTCATTATGTTAATGCCCAATCGCACTCCTAATATTGCCAATCGCACTTTACAAAAACGCACCCATAGTTGGCATTTTGATAGCGCGAAAACTCAGAACCGTTATCATATATGGTTACGGGACAAATTTCTTTATGCTCTTCCAGTATTTGAACATTAGGGACATGAAGCCCTACTGAAAATGTATATGTATTAGGGGTGAGAGTTACAGGTGGAATAATCATTCTAAAAGTTTTAGTCTGCTCTTCCTTAAATTTATCAGAGACTGAGAATTCAGAAGTGAAAATCCGCTTATCAAATTCATCTGAAACATGTATTCCAAGCAAAACATCCGTTAATGGTGAGTGTTTATTTATAACAATTTCTAATGTTATTGCTTCATTGTGCGCAAATTGCTTGCTCAACTCATTTTTATCATTCAGCACTTTTACCGACTGAATATGGAATGCCCCATCTTTCTTATCTTCAAAAGATACCATAGGGGCATCTGATTCACCCTTCCTGTCATAGTAATACATTTTAATAATACTGGATGGTGAATCCTGGCTTACTATTTTTCCCTTTTCCAGCAATATGGCGCGGGTGCAAAGGTTACTTATCTGTCCCATATTGTGGCTTACAAATAACACGGTTCTTCCATGCTCCGAAACTTGTTCTATCTTTTTCAAGCTTTTTTTCTGGAACGATGCATCGCCTACCGATAGGGCTTCGTCTACAATTAGAATATCGGGATCTATATGTGCAGAAATGGAGAAGCCCAACCGTACATACATTCCGCTGCTGTAGTGCTTAACGGGTGTATCTAAAAAGTTTTCTATTTCAGAGAAAGCAACTATTTCATCAAACTTCGATTCAATTTCGCTTCTGCTCATTCCGAGAATGGCCCCATTTAAAAAAATATTCTCCCTGCCTGTCAGTTCCGGGTGAAAACCGGTACCCACTTCGAGCAAGCTCGACACACGGCCCTCTATGGTTATTCTTCCGTCGGTGGGTTCGGTTATCTGGCTTAATATTTTCAGTAAAGTTGACTTCCCGGCTCCATTACGCCCAATGATCCCAACCCTTTCACCTTTTTGAATTTCAAACGAAACATCTTTAAGCGCCCAAAATTCTTCATGTACGTTTTTTGTTTTATTCGGGTCTCTTTTGAAAATTCCTTTAACCTTTTGCGATAAAACCTCCCTTAATGCAGAATCGCCAGGTTTTACCTGGTGATTAATCACATATTTTTTACTAAGATTTTCTACTTTAATTACAGGTTCCATCAGATTACGTCGGCAAAGGTTCGTTCAGTTTTTCTAAAATATCTTAACCCGAGGACAAGCAAAGTCAAGCTTAATATAGCAGATATCAGCAGCCCCCGGAAATCGATTTGTACACTTCCTCCCAGCAGGCACCACCTAAATCCATCGATTACACCAACCATAGGATTGAGTGTGTAGATGAATTTTAAAAAAGGAGGAATTAGGGGACTGTTCCGAATCAGATCGCTGCTAAACGCTACAGGCGATACATAAATTCCGAGCTGCACTAAAAAGGGAACTACAAATTTAAAATCGCGGTATGTTACATTTAAAGCTGCCATCCACAAGCCTAATCCCATAGCAGCAGTAAAAGCAAGCAGCAAGAAAAGAGGTAGAAATAATACCCGCCACCCGGGATTAAATTGAAATAATGCCATTACAATAATCAACAGCCCAAACGAGATAACAAAATCTAAAAGACAGACTATTACGGTGCTGGAAGGCACAATCAATCTTGGAAAATAGACCTTGGTTAATAAATTTACATTACTGATCATCGAGCTGCTTACTTCGCTGAGCGTATTGGCAAAAAACAGCCAGGGTAATGTGGCTGTGTACACAAATAATATTCGCGGTACGCCACCCGGAACAGATACTTTAAAAACCCAGCTTGCAAATGCCATAGTGGCAATGGTTAGCAAGGGCTTTATCACGCTCCATGCAATGCCTATACTTGTTTGCTTATACCTTACCAGCACATCGCGCCAGGCTAAAAAATAAAACAAGCCCCGGTAGCTCCAAAGATTTTTCCAATATCTCTTTTGTTTTACTCCGGGTTCTATTACTAAACGGGTACTCAAGCGGCTTACAGGATTATTTTTAATGAAAAATGTCCAACAAATATAAGTATTTCTCCCCGTTATTGGCTTTAGGTATAGATGAAAGAAGGTCTGTTTCAAATTATTCCGGCTGATAAATGCTTATCTTAGCAAGCCTATGTTTTAATATTTTCAGCTATGCAAAAGGACAGTAACAAAAAAATAAAACAATTCAACGAGGGGCGATATCCGGAAACCCTCAAGCTGAAATATGAGTTAATGCGTGCCGACAAATTCCGGTTTTTGAGAGCTACCACACACCTCTTTTATGAGGATATTCCACCTGGTTCTTTTTTACTTAATTCGCCTTATGCATGGATTTGCGGCGATTTACACCTTGAAAATCTGGGGAGCTATAAAGCGGATAACCGCATTGCCTATTTTAACGTGAATGATTTTGATGAATGCCTGCTGGCACCCTGTCTCCTCGATACATACAGGCTCATTATCAGCGTAATTGTATCATCTGGTAATCTTAAACTGAACATAAATGATGCCCGCTCGCTTTGCAGTGTATACATTGACACCTACCTTAATACATTGAGGCATGGCTATATCCGGACTCTTGAAAAACAAACTGCAAGGGGAGTAATTAAAAGATTTCTAAAGAACATAAACCGCAGGGAACGAAAAGACTTTTTAAAAGAACATACGTATAAGAAAAACGGCAATTATCAGTTACTTATTGATAGGTCTCACACCCTTCCAATAAGCAATTCAAAAAAAGAAGATATCTCCTCCCTCATTAAAAAATGGGCCAAACAAAGGAATAATCCGGGTTTTTATAAAGTTCACGACATTGCTTTCCGCATTGCAGGAACATCCAGCCTTGGCCTGGAACGATATGTGTTACTGGTAGAAGGCAGAGGCATGCCCGGTGAAGCATTTTTGCTCGATTTAAAGGAAACCGCTCCTTCGTGCGCTGCCCCATACACCCCGGCCCAACAACCCACCTGGAAAGATGATGCAGAGCGCCTGATAGAAGTACAGAGGCGAATATTGTCGGCTCCCCCAGCCTTGCTAGCAGACATATCTATGGGTAAAAAATCATTTATTATGAAGGAGTTGCAGCCTCAGGCCGACCGGATTAACTACACCTTGTTCGGTGGAGATATAAAAAGGCTTAAAAATATGTTGGAGGATATGGCGGCTATCAGTGCCTGGGACACTCTAAGAACCGGGGGCAGGCAAGGTTCTGCCATTGCCGATGAGTTTATTTATTTTGCCAAAGATGGCGTTTCGTTGAAGAAAAACCTGCTGGATGCCGCTTTTGCTTATAACAATACAATTGACTTGTACTATAAATCGTATTGCAATGCATTCGATAAAGGGTATTTCAACTTATCGAAGTCCCCACGTTAAGGACAGATATAAAATACAAAAGCCCTGACGAATTAACATCAAGGCTTTTTGTATTAGAAAAATAACTCCCTTACTTGGTAGTTGTAGTAGAAGTAGAGGTAGAAGAAGCAGCTTTCTTGGTGCTGGTCTTCTTAGGAGCTTTCTTAGCAGTGGTGCTCTTTTCAGTCTTGGTGCTGGTGCTCTTCATGCTCTTGGTTGTGGTTGTTGAAGAAGCAGGAGCAGTTTGTGCGGTTTGAGCGAAAGAAACGCTTCCACAAAGGAGAGCAGCTGCAAGAACTAAACTTAATTTTTTCATTTTGTTTTGTTGATTATTGGTTAAAAACTGAAGGCAAAACTACAGATGCTACATGAAGATATTATGAAGAGGCTTTATTTTATGGGTCAAAATATGCTTTTGCTGCCTTTTTCACTCCATTTCAGGATGTTTCCCGGAAAAATATGCGTAAAATTAAGTAATAATTGGCATTAATACGTCTCACTATACTATGTTTTATATTTGTTACACCCCTGTTTTACTCTTTTTGCCTAATTTTGCCGCATATCTATGATTGAAGAATTTAAGAATCCGGAAGTTGCCATTATTGCTGGCCCTTGCTCCATTAACGAAGACAATTTTCATGAATTATTTCATTTAGCCTCTATGGAGGTGGCTAACAGGAATGGCAAGGCCCAAAGAGCAATCTCTGGTATCCGGGTGGTTGGATTGAAATCCAGAACTAATTATACGCCCGATGGCAAGGACTTGGGTATAGATTATGCGCACTATCTTCATAATCTGTCTGTATATCAGCAAGGTGGCAGTATAAAGGACCTGGTAATGATGCCGGGTATTGAAATGGCCAAACAGGTAGCCGATGAAACAGGTTTATTAGTAGCTACCGAAATAGTTTCGCCGCTTATCCAAGTTCCACTTTATGAACGTTTGCTTAAGAACAACGATATGTTGCTATGGAACCCTGCCGTATTGCAGATAGGATGGCACTTTATGGAAATGGCCCAGTTTATTACAAATACAAACTGGAAGCTGGGATTGAAAAACCCTAAATGGCAAGGCAAACAAAAATATGATGCTACCAGTCATACGGAGCTTTCATCGATGGAAAAAGCCTGGCTGGGACTTAGCAGTTATGTGGCTGGATTCAAAGAACGCATCGTTTTTATACACCGTGGAGTAAGTATTGCTGATAGTGGCATGTACCGCAATATGCCCTTGCATGAATCGGCAAAAAAAATTAAACAGATAACCGGAGCTAAAATATATTTTGACCCAAGCCATTCGTTCGGGCCTAAACTACGCGATAAGATTGTAGACGGTACAATCGATGCCATGAAAATGACTTTTGGGGAAGATGAATACCTCTACGACGGCATATTGATTGAAGCCGGAACATCGAGAACTGATTCTGAGCAACATATTACCCATGGTGAGTTACAAGATTTGGTGGATACGCTTGCCGAATTCAGAAACATTGCCGCACCTGCAGAAAAAACTACTCCCCGCCCGGCCGGCATGTAGTATATTCCCGCAACATTCATAAAGTTTGAAACAGATGATTTTTAACTTTATCTTTATCACGTTATGAATCCGATCAAGCTATCTTTCCCGGGTAAAAAAGTGGATGTACCCATCTACATTGGCGAGAACGTATTTGATAAAATACAATCGTTGGTTCATCTGAAAGATTATTCTTCGATATTAATTATGGTAGACGAAAATGTAGCTCATCACTGGTCTGACCGTATCAATAAAATAATTGGAGACGATATGCCCATTCTTATCATTGCCTCTGGCGAGAAAAACAAATCGCTTGCCACAGTAGAAAAAATATGGATGGTTCTCTCTCAAAAACAGTTTGACCGAAAATCACTTATCATCAATATAGGTGGAGGCATGGTGTGCGATATGGGCGCCTTTGCAGCAAGCACCTACATGCGGGGGGTAGATTTTATCCAAGTGCCCACTACCCTACTTGCCCAGGCCGATGCAGCCATTGGCGGAAAAACAGGTTTTAATTTAAATGGCTTGAAAAATATAATTGGCACTTTTTCTGCCCCGGTAGCCATCATCAGCGATACTTCATTCCTTTCAAGCCTTCCGACAAGAGAACTTAATTCCGGTTTTGCAGAAATAATTAAACACGCTCTTATTGCCAATGAAGAACTTTTTAACGGGCTGCTGAAAAAATTACCCCGTTCACCCAAAGAAATTGACAAAATGCTTTCCTTATCTACCCACATTAAATGCGGCATTGTAAAAAATGACCCTTATGAAAAAAAAGAGCGCAAAAAATTAAATTTTGGTCATACAGTAGGTCACGCTGTTGAAATGGTTTGTCAGAATTCCATTACTCCATTGCTACATGGGGAAGCTATTGCAATCGGGATGATTGCAGAAGCAAAAATGTCGGTACTATCAGGGCATTTTCCGAAAAAGAAATTCAAAAAATTAGAGGCCTTAATCAGCAAAGTTGGTTTACCGGTCACGGTGAATTCAAAATATAAAAAGGCGATCGCAGAGAAAATACTATTAGATAAAAAGAATGTAAAGCAGCAAGTAAAGTGGGTATTCCTGGAAGATATTGGCAACGTTAAAGTAGATGTGCACTTGCCTGCAAGTATTGTAGATAAAGGATTGAACTACATCCTGAAGTGAACAGACAAAAAAATACAGCCCGTATTTATCCTTTGACTCACCCTATCAAAGCAGCAATTACTGTCCCCGGATCCAAAAGTTATACAAACAGGGCACTTATTATTGCCTCATTAGCTAATGGTAAAAGTATTTTATCAGGCTGTTCCAATTCAAATGACAGTTTAAATTTAATTCAATCACTTCAACAGTTAGGAATAGATATAGTCTGCGATAAAAATGAAATTACCATTGCAGGGAATAATGGAAACTTCAAAGAATTTCATGACACAATAAACATAGGCGATGCCGGAACTGCCATGCGCTTTCTCACAGCTCTTTGTTGCCTTGTCCCCGGAGAAATTATATTGGAAGGTTCAGCAAGAATGCATGAAAGACCCATTAAAGGGTTGGTAGATGCACTATTGCAATTAGGCGCCAATATTGAATATATAGGCAAACATGGTTTTGCACCATTAAAAATCAAGGGTGGAAAACTTACCGGTAGAAAAGTAGAAATTGATGCAACATTAAGCAGCCAGTTTCTTTCTGCCTTGTTGATGATTGCGCCTATACTCGATTCTCCGTTGGAAATAGTATCAAATGGAGAGATTGCCTCGGCTCCTTATATAGATATGACAATTTCTACCATGCAACATTTTGGGGCATCGGTAAAAAAAGGAAAGAACAACTATATTGTAAATAGCACCTCCCACCTATCTGCCAATCATGCTATAGAAGGCGACGCTTCATCTGCATCTTATTTTTTTACGTTAGCAGCCATTACACAAAGCACCATACGAGTGAATAATCTTAATGCATCAAGTCTTCAAGGTGATATAAAGTTTGTTGATTTGCTCGAAAAAATGGGATGTACAGTAATAAAGGGTGAAAATTATATTGAGGTCACCGGGCCAAAAGAACTGCACGCTATTACTATTGATATGAAAGATATGCAGGATGTAGCGCAAACATTAGCTGTAGTGGCTGCATTCTCCAAAGGTACAACCATCCTGAAAGGTCTCGAGAATCTGGAACTGAAAGAAACAAAACGCCTCACTGCATTGCAAAGTGAATTAACAAAAATGAGTATTAAATGCAGCACCGATGGAGAACAAATAGCCATACATGGTGGAAACCCAAAGGGCGCATTTATAAATACATATAATGATCACCGTATGGCTATGGCATTTGCTGTTGCGGGTACACGAATAGATAATTTACAAATAGAGTCGCAGGAGGTAGTGAATAAATCTTTCCCTGATTTTTGGGAAACGCTCAAAAAGATTGGGGTAAAAGTAGATGTAGAAAAGAACACTCGCATTGTTCTTATAGGTTTTATGGGTGCAGGGAAAAGCACTGTTGGTAGGCTTTTAGCAGAATCATTCCAATTACCGCTAATAGAAACTGACGATGAAATTATTAAGCGTTCCGAACTTAACAGTGTAAACGAAATATTCGAAAAAAAAGGAGAAACATATTTCAGGGAGTTGGAAAAAGAAGTTCTGCATAATCTTTCCCTGCAGAGCAATTGCATTATTTCTTGTGGAGGCGGAGCTATTGTCCATTCTGAAAATATAGAATCGTTAAAAGAAAACGGCACGGTCATTTTTCTATCGGCATCTTTCGAAACCATTGCCAGTCGCATAAAAGAGGAGACTACACGCCCATTATTTAATGATATTGAAAAAGCAAAACAACTTTACTTTCAAAGGCAATCATTATATGAAAAATATGCCGATGCAATAATAGAAACAGATAATTCCAGCCCTGAGGAAATTACTGAATCAATAATAAAAATACTAAACGGGGGTAATTTAAAAACCTGTCTGGTAATTAAAGACAAGGTTTCGCATTCGCTGTCACCTGGTATGCACAATGCAGCGTACAAAGCCTTGGGGATTGATTCGCAATATATTTTTCTTCCCCTGCAAATTAAACCAGAGGAACTATCTAATGCCATGCAACATGATTTACGCGAACCCAATATTGCGGCATTTGCTGTAACCATTCCTCACAAAGAAGCTATAATGAAATACCTTGACAGTATAGATGAAACCGCGCAAAATATTGGGGCTGTTAATACAGCCATAAATATAGATGGTAAGTTAAAAGGGTATAATACCGATTGGCTGGGTGCAGTGAATACATTGAAAAAAATTACTTCGCTCAAAAACAAAAAAATAGCTGTATTGGGCTCCGGTGGAACGGCGCGAGCTATCTGCTATGGGCTTTCAAAAGAGGGTTGTGAAATAAAAATTTACAGCAGGAATAGGCAAACAGCCTCTGCTATTGCAAATAAATTTGGTGGGGAAGAACATCCCTGGGAGAAGCGCGAAGAAGCTTATGATGCAGATATCATCATTAATACTACACCGATCGGAAGGGAAGATAATAATACACCTCTCTCTGGTGCAGGGATCACTGATAAACATATAGTATTTGACGTGAACTATAAAAAAGGAAACACACAATTGCTTAATTTAGCTAAACAGAAAAGTGCTATTATTATAGATGGACTTGAAATGTTATTGCAGCAAGGTATGTTGCAATTTGAATTATATACCGGGCTGAAAGCCCCGGAACAGGCTATGAGAGATGCATTACAAATATGACAAGAGAGTTCGAAATATGTACCGTTGTGCAGGGAGAAAACCTGACAACTTTTGTGCAGAACCTGGAGAAAGCACAGAAATCTGCTATCATGGTGGAATTACGTGCCGATTCGATTCGGGAGTTCAACATGGACGATTTACCCATACTAAAAGGCGTGGTAAAGGTGCCCTCGATATTCACCTTGCGGCATAAAAAAGAAGGCGGATTATTCACCGGGACACCGGCTAAACAAAGACAAATTCTACATGCGGCTTTTTCATCGGGGTTTACGTATGTGGATATATCATATCATAATCCGGTGCTGAAAGAGTTAAGTGCAAAAGATAAAAGGCACCTGATTTTATCTTACCACGAACACCAGGAAACACCCGAACTATATGATTTGTTAGATACTCTTGATGAAATGCGCCTGCTTAAACCTGCCATCATTAAAATAGCCACTTTTGTAGATGACCAGGAAGATGTGCTGGTATTAGGCGCACTGCTGAAACAAAGGGAGGAAGACGAAAAACTAGTTGTAATAGGGATGGGTAAAAAGGGAGAAATTACCCGATTTACATTCCCTACCCTGGGTAGTTGCATTGCTTATGTGACGATGAAAGGAGAGAAAAATATTGCCCCGGGAATGCTTACCGAGGCTGATTTACTAAAGAAAATGGAAAGCCACTACAAGCAAACATCGCGAAGCAAATAAACTTTATAACTTTACCAATCCATACACACCATATGCCGGGCAATTCATTCGGACAACTTTTTCGCATTACTACTTTCGGCGAATCGCATGGAGACGCTATTGGTGTTATTGTGGATGGTTGCCCTCCAGGATTAGTACTTTCCGAAAAAGATATTCAGCCCGATTTAGACCGTCGCAAACCCGGACAAAGCAAGATTACCACCGCCCGCAATGAAGCCGATACCGTTCATATTCTTTCGGGAGTGTTTAATGGAAAAACTACCGGTACACCCATTATGCTGATGGCATATAATAAAGATGCCAAGCCCAGCGACTATGAAAAACTAAAAGACCTCTACCGCCCTTCGCATGCCGATTATACGTATGAACTGAAATATGGCATACGTGATTGGAGAGGCAGTGGTCGTGCTAGTGCAAGAGAAACATTGGCAAGAGTTGCAGCCGGAGCTATTGCCAAAAAATATTTAGCAGAAAAATGTGGAATGCAATTTGTAAGTCATGTAATACAGGTCGGAACTATACAATCCGATATTGCCATGGACAAGGTTACTACCAAAGCTATTGATGCCAGTCTCGTAAGATGCCCTGATAAAGCGGCTTCAGATAAGATGTTGAAATTAATTGAGCAGGTGCGAAAAGAGGGCGATTCAGTTGGTGGGATTATACGCGGATTAATTCGCAATGTACCTGTAGGATTAGGAGAGCCTGTATTTGATAAACTCCCTGCTGATTTGGGTAAAGCCATGTTAAGTATTAACGCTGTAAAAGGTTTTGATATTGGTTCGGGGTTTGAAGGTTCTGCTATGTTTGGCAGCCAACATAACGATGCATTCATAGCTTCGTCATTGCGACGTACGAAGCAATCTCAAATAATTACTAAAACCAATAACTCCGGAGGTACGTTAGGTGGTATAAGCACCGGACAGGATATTTATTTTAGGGTGGCATTTAAGCCGGTAGCAAGCATTGCGCTGGAACAAGATACTGTTACCCGTTCGGGGAAAGCTACCAAATTAAAAGTAGAAGGTCGCCACGATCCTTGTGTATTACCCCGCGCCGTACCTATTGTAGATGCTATGGCAGCTTTGGTTATCATGGACCATTACCTGAGAAATAAGGCGCAGAATGGGTAAATCTATAAATTAGCTTTGCACCAAGTTTCTGATTTGATTCGGATAAATTCTATCCTATTAGCATAGACATCGCAAAGTATCCAATACACTTTTGTTTGAACTTTTAGTTCTATTTTATACTGAAATTGCCTGGTGTGCTTGAGTTGCTTCATCCGGGGTATAGATGAAACTGTACTAGCTTGTGAGATTTTATGGATTAGCTTTTCAATTTCACGACCGGGAGCTCTACTGTCGATTTGGTCAAAGTCGCGTAAAAAGGAATTCCTAAACGTTAATTCCACGCTTCTTTAATTCTTTTTTTGCTTGCGCAGAAGACAACAACTTTGACTTTCTTCCTTCCTCCAATAACTTAGCAAACATCGAATCTCGATACTCCTCATCGCTAATTACTTCGGCTTTTTCATTTAAAATACCGATGAACTTCTTCAGCAAGGAAGTGTTTTGTTCGTTTTTCATTTTTACCACTACAACGCTCATTTTACTTTTCTTTATACAAAGGTATGAAATTATTAGGTTTTCTCCATTCAGGTGGGGCTGAAAAATAACTATGGATAACTATAGAAAATAATATGGAAATAATATAGAATATTATAAAATAACTATGATTTCGGTTACTAACACTGCTTGGTAGTGAGTATGTTATACAGAAATCTATATTTAAATAATATAAAACGTAAAAAAAGCACAGTACAAACAACTGAATTTTACAATTTAAACCGTATAAAAACAAGGCGCTTTTCATACTGCAAAAATAGGCCATAGAATAGGAAGCTTTCTAATAGTCAATGACTGGTATATTCAAATAAAGAATGAGAATTCAATACTTCACTGTTTTAGTGAATTTTAATATCTTTGTGTTTGGGATGATGAAAGTAGAGTTCAATACGAAGGCACTTAACGATTATTATTTCTGCCTGTATTCAGGTAAGCAGCCATTTTCTGAGATTATCTTGGAACGGTACAGAAAGGTAATTACCTATATGACGCAAGCAGATAATATTAATATGCTTTCAAAGTTCCGGGGATTGAATATTGAAAAATATGAAAACCATTGGTCAGCAAGAATTAATGACCAGTTTAGGGTTGAATTTGACTTTATTAAACCTACCACAATAGTGATTCTAAAAATATCGAAGCATTATGAATAAATATAAGAAAACATATAAAATTACACCTGATATGATTCCCGGTCAGGCGTTTCATCCTGGAACTCTTTTACAGGATGAAATTGAATACAGGGGTATATCTCAAAAGGAGTTAGCCGATACTATGCATATTGCACCTACGGTATTGAATGAGATACTTCACGGAAAAAGAAATCTTACTGCCGCACTTGCACTTAAACTGGAAAAAGCGCTGGATATCGACGCTATGACCTGGATGCGCCTGCAAGTAAAATTTGATATTGACAGCATCCGGATAAAAGAAAGGGATAAGAGAAAACATGTTGCCGTTCCTTATCAAATTAGGACTACCCATGCAATTGCAAGAGAGCCTAAAAGCATCTACAAAACCAAAAAGAAGAAATAGCCTTAGCCCTTTTAGTAAAAGTCGAGGGTTGTCCCTATCGGGACAAAAAGATTCGATTAATTTTATTTTTCTACCAAACGTTTGTCCATACTGGACATAAAATCTTGACCGAATATTTATTGCAACTGAATGTCCCGTTAGGAACCCGCCTGGGCGGGCTTGGTAAAAGACCAATAACCCAAAAATGTAATGCCCTGTAAGGGCAACCCTAACAGTATTTCCGTCAGGAACGGTTTGAAACCGTTCCGTACAACAATGGAGTATGTGTGATAGTAGGGAATGGTTTGAAACCATTCCCTACAAAATAACCCCGTTTGGCTAAAGCCAAAATTTTGTGGTTTATTTATCCACGACCTGAAGGTCGTGGCAAAGGAAATACAATATCCACTAAGGACAGCTTAGCGGGTACGAGGATTTATTAGCAACCTGCCTTCTTTATTAGGGTTCGGAAATGGGAGGTAATAAGAGTTGCCTGTTAGTCTTCCCGCATAGGCGTAATGGTGCGCTGCTGTATCAAAAAAATTTGCACAGGTTACGTCAAATACATTTTTGTTATGTGGAGAACAGTTGTTCCAATACCTGTACATATTGTTGCATAAAGTAAGATAACTTTTTGTCAATGTACTATCTTCTTTCGTAAGTTCATCTAAACTATCCCGTTCCGCCACCGTCGTTAATTTCCCCATCGTACGTCCGTTTGGATAATGCTTTAAGTTTTCTATTAGTGGGTAAATTTCAATTTTTTTGTCACACAGTGTATAGTAGGTATTGCTACATTCTTTTGCATAGTCTTCAGGACTATCAGAACTCTGTGCTACACAAGAAATAGTGCAGGTCATTAATAATAATAAAATGTGCCTCATAATAGATTTATTTTGAGTGTAAAGTAAAATTTAAGAAAAGGGATTTTTCACCGTTTATTTCCTTGAATTTTAATATCTAAAGATCATAGTTTTCCAACAAAAGTATGAAAATAATTTTATTATAAGATACTATATTGCATAGGAACATATAAATAAAAAAGCCCCGCATTCGCGGAGCTTTTGTTAAATAAAAGAGTCCTTTCATTTCATTGATTCAAAATACGTAATGCCTTTTTGCGTGATTCTTGCACTAATCATTGGATTAGTATCAATATTCATACTTTGATTCTTTACGGTAGGGATAAAGCGGTCTGTATTATTATATGGATCCATCCCTAATTTACGGAAGTTGAGGTCAGAAACCTCCATATAGTTCAAGCCGATAAATTTCTCAATAGCTAATCTACCTTCACTCAAATTAGTCGAATCAATGACACTATTAATGAACAGATATTGCTCCGAAGAGCGATTTTTATATAAAAAATCTAATATCGCTTTTTCTTGCTTATTTAGTTCCATATTATCTTCTTACTTTTTATCGTCTTTTACTTCTTCAAAGTCCACATCGGTTACTTCTTTATCGTTTCCGGGTTGTGTATTTTCACCACCGGGTTGTCCGCCATCGGCATGTGCTTGTCCTTCGCCTCCGGGGCCCGAAGGTCCGCCTTTGGCCGATTCTTGTGCGGCTTTGTACATTTCTTCCGAGGCATTTTGCCATGCGGTGTTAAGTACAGCCATGGTAGCATCTATCTTAGCAAGATCCTTTTCCTTATGTGCATCTTTCAAGTCGCTCAAGGCTTTCAGTATAGCTTCTTTCTTATCTTGCGATAATTTGTCGCCATATTCTTTCAATTGCTTTTCGCTTTGGAAGATAAGTCCATCGGCAGCATTCACCTTGTCTGTTTCTTCTTTAGCCTTCTTATCGCTTTCAGCATTGGCAGCAGCTTCTTCCTTCATCTTCTTTATTTCAGCTTCGCTCAATCCAGAGCTTGCTTCAATGCGTATGTGTTGTGCTTTGCCGGTTGCTTTATCCTTAGCCGATACATTCAGTATACCGTTGGCATCAATATCGAAGGTTACTTCAATTTGAGGTGTGCCACGCATAGCTGGTGGGAGACCATCTAATACAAAGCGGCCAATGGTACGGTTATCTTTCGCCATCGGGCGTTCGCCTTGCAGCACATGTATTTCAACCGAAGGTTGATTGTCGGCAGCGGTAGAGAATGTTTCCGATTTCTTGGAAGGTATGGTAGTGTTCGATTCTATTAACCTGGTAAATACGCCTCCAAGGGTTTCGATACCCAAAGAGAGCGGAGTTACGTCGAGCAGTAACACATCTTTAATTTCACCTGTCAGCACAGCGCCTTGTATGGCAGCGCCTACGGCTACAGCTTCGTCAGGGTTTACACCTTTGCTAGGCACCTTGCCAAAGAATTTTTCTACAATAGCTTGTATGGCAGGGGTACGGGTAGAACCACCTACTAAAATCACTTCGTCGATGTCGCTGTTCTTAAGGCCTGCATCCTTCATTGCTTTTTCGCAAGGAGGTAAGCAACCTTGTATAAGGCTGTCGCACAGTTGTTCAAACTTAGCCCTTGATAAGGTTTTTACCAAGTGCTTTGGCATACCGTCAACCGGCATAATATAGGGCAGGTTGATTTCGGTAGAGGTAGAACTGGAAAGTTCAATCTTGGCCTTTTCAGCAGCTTCTTTCAAACGTTGCAGCGCCA
>Ga0207038_10133_pt1 | contig 21644 bp, 20 predicted proteins | sample Alteio_BWMinCont_76_FD_153285 | JGI IMG/M metagenome (GOLD analysis project Ga0207038, IMG submission 153285) | Enriched cells from forest soil in Barre Woods Harvard Forest LTER site, Petersham, Massachusetts, United States -... | ecosystem: Environmental > Terrestrial > Soil > Temperate forest >...
AATTATACTGGTTCATTACGGCACCCACCACGTTGCTAATCGCCCCTTTGGTTGGGATACGGCCATATTGTGCCTTTTCAATATCGGCGGGTTTGATGGCGGCCTGCGTCTTGAACGTCTTGCTTTCAGCCCTGACCAGTTGAAACTCCTGCTCGATCTGCTTCCGGGCCGGTTCCGATTTGAGCATCCCGATCCGGTGTATATCGATGCGCTCACTATCGGACTGTATGTTTGTCGTAACAATATGTACATGGCTGTGGGCTGCATCCGTATGCCGGTAAACCAGAAAAGGCTGATCGCCAAAGCCTATCTTTTCCATGTAGGAAGATGCTATAGCCTGTAATTGAGCATTATCCAGTTTCTCGCTGGCATCAAAGTTCAGGGAGATATGCAGCGCATTCGTTTTGACATTATCCCGAAGCATAGTCAAGTTTTCAAAGCGTTTCAGTTTGTTTTCAAAACTCATTTTGTCGATTTCTCCCGCAAAGCTGCTGGCCATAATGAGCTGCGCTTGGCCCGCAGCGACCTTATTTTCATTGTAATGCAGGATACCCCTGATCCTTGTGCCGCTCACGATCTTTGCAACCATTTTTCGGCCAGTTGGGATACGATCCTTAATAGTTCATCCACTTTATGATCAAGCGGTTTATACAGGGTTAGGACTTTAAGGGTATATAATGCCTTTTTACTTTCTTCAGGTGAGCCGTTGTAACCCTTTGTCAGTTGATTGATATTGATGCCGATGGCTTTGAGCTCTTTCCTGATCCCGGCCAATTGCTCCATAGTGGTATTTAAGGAAGCATCTATATAAAATACTTTGATCTCCTGGTTGGACAGTATCTTACGGGCAACTTCCCCCATCGAATGACAGTCGCTCTTTCCGATCAGCTTTTCCAGCCGCTTGAATACGGTTCCCGTTACCCTTGTCCGAACTGAACAGGTTAGTAGACGTTCCGGGTTTGCTGCTTTTTTCCTTGACATTAGCTAAATATTTCAGGCGCTTCAAAGGGGTGAGTTCCGAACCCCGGTAAGCTCCGCAGCAAGCGGCAAAGATATTTTTGGGGACAAAAATCCATCTTTGCTGTGCACGGGCGTGCATGAAACTGCCACCTCCCGGTGTCGTTTCGGAACCTGTTTAATTGTATAAATTGATGGTTGATTTTGGGCTTGTCAGCCCTTTGATTGGGCACTTTGCCTGAACGTTTCCAACGGCTCGAAAGAGCGTAGTAGTTGCCGGATTTGATGGCGGGGTTGTCGCTTGACCCTGTTGATCTGTGTTGTGAGTTTTGAGCCTGCGGCTTCTTTATTGGCGGTATTACTTATCATGGCTTTTAGAATTTAAGTCAAAGTTGGGCGAATAGGTATTTGAAATTTGGGAGTCCAATTTATTGTCGAAAGATTTATTGTAATGGGCTGTATTTCAAAATATTTGACTTTAATTATGCAATTTTATATATCTATTATAAATATCACTTTATGAAAAAAAATCCTTTAGAAAAGTATGGCGATCAAGTCTTTATCAGCCATTCAAGTTCTGATAAGGACTTTGTAAGACGGCTTGCCTATGATTTAAAAGGAACTGGGTTGAAGGTGTGGTTTGATGAATGGGAACTGAAAGTAGGAGATTCGTTAGTTAACAACATTTCCCAAGCAATAATTAGCAGCGGGTGGTTTATAATTGTTTTATCTAAAAATTCTATTGATTCAAAGTGGGTTACACGGGAATTAAATGCGGCATTTTCAGAGGAATTTGATGAAAAGCTAAAATTTTTACCTTGCTTAATTGATGATTCGACTTTGCCACTTTTTTTAAGGGATAAAGTGTATGCGGATTTTAGGGCATTTTATGATATCGGATACAAAAATATTTTAAAAGCCATACTTGGAGATTCTGTTTTTGAACCGACACATTGGATGGGTAATCATCCGGCAGTGGTCAGAAAGAGTATAAAACGGAATAAATCAAGAAATGGGAAATCTCAAGGTTTGATAGGTGTACAAAAATTTGCATCGCTTTTTCCAGGCCAACCCGTTCAAGAAATTGATTCCAGAAGTAAATGGATGAAAATTAGGTTCTTTCATCATTTTCTGAATAGCTACGAAGAAGGATGGGTGAGAAAAGTTTACGTGCGAACAAACAATCGCCATTTTGATGAAAATTTATCAGCAAAACGATAGTTAAATAAGAACTCCTATTCTATCGGCCCTATATAATTTTTCAACTACCTATTGGACTGCCATCACAGTAAGAAGTATTTTTCAAATCTTGTAAAAAAGATAAGTTATTTATGTCATTGGAAAAAATAGAAAAGCAGGATTTGAATACAGACGAATTACTTGCGCAAATCGAACGTGGAGAGATACCGCTCAAGTTAATTGTCGGCAGGCTGGTCGAAGTGATCGTAAAACTGGATGAAAAGGAGCGGCAATTAGACAGCCTCATCCAGTCGCTGCCGATGCTTGCGGATATTACCAAAAAGATCAGCGAGATACATACGCTGCATTTTCCTACTAAGGAACTAAAAAAGAAATCCCAAAAGGACAAGTTTATGGCTCAAATCCTTTTGGGGCCGGTTAGGAAACGGAAATAGCCTATATCGCCGGGATTAATTTATTTGTCTGTACAAATTTTAACAAGTCTTTTAAATAGGTTTCCGTTTCTACTAAACTGCTGTGTCGGTTTGCAGAACATATTTCGGCGATTGTCCAGCCGGCTTTAAACTTTTTCACATTGGAAAAGTGCTTAAAAGAATAAAGGGTATAGTTTTTATTACGGAGTTTAACTTTTTTCAGGCAGTTGACGAAGCGGTAATAAGGCGTATTCTCGCCAATTCTGTTCTCTGAAATAAAGGTAAGCGGTGAACCTAACAAATAATATTCGCCCGGATAATCGGCTATGTTCAATTTATCCAGTTCAATTCTTAAACTTGGGTCGATATGTACAGGTAACGCCTTTTTGTTTTTAGCGATAGATGCCGGAATGGTGATCGAGTTATTTTCTAAATTGATGTATTTAAGTTTTAAATACCTTAATTCCTTTGGCCGGATACAGGTATAATAGATCATCCTGACGAATAGGAGCGTGTACAGATCGTTGGCCTGAAGCCAGTCCATGATGGTTTTAAAATCATCATCGGAAAAGACCTGGTGCGATTCCGTGGCGATCTTCGTCCGGGTTTCGGTATCCGTTACGGGATTAACATCAATATATTTGTTCTTTTTAAGGTATTTGAAATAGTTGTTCAGCGCAATTCTAGAATTGTTATAGGTAACACCTAACCACTTTTCGGTTTGCTCGTGGTGGTTCAGGAAATGGGTGATTTCATAATCGGTGATCTCATTCACTTTTTTATGCGCACCGTAAAAATCTATAAAGGCGTTGACTTTAGATAAGTAGGATTGGATAGATTTCTTTCGTGTGCCTTTGGCTTTGTGGTAGGCTTCAAACAGTTCTTTGGCTTTGTCAAGCGTAAGGGATACAATTTGCCGTTTGAGCTTTTCGTTGGATTTTTCATCGATAGGGCTCCAGCCACCATCTAAGGCGGATTTGTAAGTGTCTAAAAGTTCTGTAAAAAGATTGAGTTTTTCTTTGGGTTCTTTTATCCTGTTCAGGTTCTTGCTGAACCGGAACCTTTCCATTTCCCCGGTGCCTGGGTTATAGAAAAAGAACTCCACATACCAGCTTTGTTTCGCTTCCTCTCTGGCTTTGGTGCTACCTTTAGGTACGAGATCAACGGGTTTTCCCTTGAATAAGCGGGGTGTTGTGTAGGTAACTTCTGCACTTTCCATGCAGCCGAAATTGGCTTGCTGTGGCAGAGTTTTGGCAGAGTTAGTACCTGGTGTGTTGCTAAGTAGCTGAACACCAGGTACATTAAGTGTCTGAGTGGAGAATATCGGAGTCGAACCGATGACCTCTTGCATGCCATGCAAGCGCTCTAGCCAGCTGAGCTAATCCCCCTTTTTTAATTCACAGTTGCCGGTTTGCAGTTGGCTGTTATAGTAAAATAACTTGCCGCTGACCCCCTTTTGCGGACGGCAAAAGTAGCAAAAAGTTAAACAATAGCAAATCTATCCCGGGGAATTAAAAATGTTTGTTTTAATATTTCTTCACAAAACCCCTAAAATAAGTAAAGCCCCTGATGGGCAGGGGCCTTTACTAACCAATTATAAACCTAAATTATGAGAAGACTACTTTATTTGTTTTACGGTGTAAATGTAACACTAACATTTATCATTCACCTTATTTGTTTTGTAATATTTTTGTAAAAAAGCTATTTGTTCCTATTCGATTCTCAAAAATACAAACATTTTATTATAAATATGCTAATTTTTTTTCAATTATTTAAAAAAGGCAAAAATCGCTAAAGCAAAGCACTAAAAAACACCGTTTCTGTTATTTTTTTTGATGTAAAATCAGTTTGATATAAAAAACAAAAGAAAAAAATATCAAAAAATAATGTTTTATTAGAAAATAGACTATAAAAACAAATTTTTAGATGATTTTTGTCTGTATTTAAGATGTAATTAGATTTTTTCGCTCATTTTATCGAAAAAAATCACTGCATTTTTGTAAAAAGCTATCAAAGCTTTAAATGATTTTTTTTAGAAATTACGACGTTTTAAATTCGTCGGGCGCGTGCTGTGGTAAAAAAGGAAATAAAAGAAACTTCTCTTCGCCTGAATAATCTTAAAATGGTAAACTTTTTAGATGATTTTAAAAAATTGCTTAATTCAAACATCATTTTAAAAATGCTTTAACACTTTTGTTGAAATGTTTGCATTTATTTATGACTTCTATCTCGTCCGCAAAAAAACATCCTGAACTAACACCGCTCATATTATGGGTGATGACCATAGCTACCGGGTTAATAGTGGCCAACCTTTATTATAACCAGCCTTTACTTGGCGATATCGTCCGCACATTTCATGTAACCGTTGCAAAGGCGGGGCAGGTGTCGATGCTCACACAGTTGGGCTATGCCGCAGGTATGTTTTTTTTGGTGCCACTTGCCGATATGCTTAAACGCAAGCGCATGATGATGGTCATTTTTGCTTTCATTGTAACATCGTTGCTATTAACAGCGTTATCGCAAAGTATTAATTTATTGATATTCGTCAGCTTTCTATTGGGTGCGTCGTCTATGATCCCGCAATTGCTGGTGCCCATGGCGGCCCACTTAGCCAGACCAGAGGAGCGGGGCAAAAAAATCGGGGTTATAATGGGGGGCCTGCTTATTGGTATATTGCTGTCGCGTACTTTTGCCGGCTTTATTGGTGATTATTATGGATGGCGGGCGGTATTTTATATTGCTGCTGGTATTATGCTGGTGATGTGGCTGCTTATCGGCGTGTTTTTGCCCGAAGTTGAGCCCGACCATAAGGATGGTTACCGGCAGCTAATGGCATCGATGGTTGATCTGATCAAGCAAGAGCCGAAGTTAAGAATAGCCGCCTTAAGGGGGGCATTGTGCTTTGCATGTTTTAGTGCTTTTTGGTTTACGCTTCCGGCTTTATTATGGGATAATTTCCATTATGGAAGTAAAGTAGCCGGCGAATTTGGATTGGTAGGCGTTATAGGCGCTTTAGCTGCCGGCTTAATGGGCAGGTTAAGCGATAAAATGGATGCCTATAAACTATCCGGCTTTACTTTGTTATTGATACTAATTTCTTTCATCGTTTTTTATTTTTCGGGCCACAGTATTGTGGGATTGGTAATAGGGGTAATAATAATGGATATGGGCGTTCAGGCTACACACATATCAAACCAATCGATCATATTTGCTTTACGGCCCGAGGCGCGTAACCGTATAAACACTATATATATGGTTACTTATTTTTTGGGCGGATCGGCAGGTACCTTTTTTGCCAGCCAACTCTGGAAAAATTATAAATGGAACGGGGTGTGCGCCATAGGGGTTATTATTTCAATTATTACGCTGATCATTCACTTCCTTAATCACCCCAAACCCAAACCCCAACATAAACAGCAGACTATAAAACCGTGAACGTTGTTTGCATTTCTATACACTTTTTGCACAATCCCAATGCTTTAAAAGCTCCAAGCTGTTTTTAAATGCTGCTTTTAAATTTAAATCAGGCATTAGGATTGTTATTATTTCAACCATCCAGGTTTTTGGCACTGAATTAGATTATGGTTTATCAAATCCAATAAAGCATGGTTGTCGTAAATAAAAAAAAACCGGAAAATGTTGAGAAAGAATGGGAGAACCCGGCAGACCCTGCGCTCACTTCTGACGAAAGGGACAAGGAGCAACTATTGCGACAGTATAAAGAGGCCAAACGGAGAAAAGATAACTTAACAGAAGACGACGAAACCGACGAACAAGAAAATAAATCTTAACTATTTAAAAACTGAACTATGAAAACTATTAACAAACCCGCAGTAAGCAAATTAATGACACGTTTTGATAATGAATTAAAAAACATCCTTGCTAACGATTTGAAGCTATTTACAATCAAAAATCCCTTTTTAATGCGCAACAAACAGGCTAACGTGCAAAATACGCTGTCAGTAGCCTGACTATCATATATCTACCCTGCAATATCTATGAAAAATTATAAAGCTTTCCGCGAAACCGGGAAGCTTTATTTTTTTGAAGCATATTTTATAATAAGCGCGGCCGTTTTTGCAGATGCGCCAGGTTTGCCCATTTTTTCATCCAGCCGGTCGTAATCGGCCAGCATTTTTTCGCGGTACGTTTTATTGTTGAGAATGTTATTAAGCTCGGCTGCTATGTTTTGTGGCGAGCAATCCTCTTGTATCAATTCCTTAATCACCGGGCTATCCATTATAAGGTTTACCAAGCCAATAAATTTTATTTTCACCAATGCCTTTGCAATACCAATTGATATGGGGTGCCCCCTATAAACCAAAAGCTCGGGCACATTAAACAAAGCAGTTTCAAGCACCGCGGTGCCCGATGCAACAATTGCAGCTTCGGAATGGCTTAACAAATCGTAGGTTGAATTGAATAAGACCGGAATATCTTTTTCATGAAAAAACTGCTCGTAATACTCTTTTTTAAAAGATGGCGCCCCCGCAACAACAAACCGGTAATCAGGAAATTGTTCGGATACGCTGATCATTTCGGGTAGCAAACGGCTAATCTCCTGCCTGCGGCTGCCCGGCAACAGAGCGATGAGTTTTTTCCCGGAAAGGTGATTGTTTTCTAAAAAATCCCCCTCAGGCTTAAATGCATCAATTGCATCAAGCAAGGGATTGCCAACATAATCAACTTCCATCCCCCATTTTTTATAAAAATCAACCTCAAAGGGCAGGATGCAGAACATATGGTCAACAACGCGCTTTATTTTAAGTACCCGTTTTTGGTTCCATGCCCAAACTTTTGGTGAGATGTAGTAACAAACCAGCAGGTCATTCTTTTTGGCAAACTCAGCGATCTTTAGGTTAAAGCCAGGAAAATCAATCAATATCAAAACATCAGGCTGCCACGCGGCGATGTCATCCTTGCAAAATTTCAGGTTTTTTAAAATCGTGTTTAAGTTGGCCACTACTTCAAAAAAACCCATAAAGGCCATGTCGGCAAAGTGTTTAACAATGGCGCCACCTTCGGCCTGCATAAGGTCGCCGCCAAAAAAACGGAAATCGGCATCGCTATCGCGCTCTTTTAACGCCTTCATCAAATTGGCCCCGTGCAAATCGCCCGAAGCCTCGCCGGCTATTAGGTAATACTTCATCGGATGGGGTGAATTTTGAAAACGAATACAACTATCATAAAAGCCATTGTGGCCAGCATAATGCCCCTGCTGGTTTTATCAAGCCCTTTTTTAACGCTGATTCTTATTAAAACAAGATTAAAAGCTAAAGCAACAAAATAAGGCAGGGCGGGCTTGTTCATCAAATACAGGTTATTTTTTAACAAGTATGCCGATACGAAGGCTATTACAGGAAATATTAAAGCGACCAGGATGCCTGTTACGATAGAATCTTTTTTAAGCATAAGCCCAAAAGTACGATTGCGGGTAACATTATTAATGTTTTATTTTTTTTACCGATAAAATTAACAACCTTTCATCATGAAAAAAGTAGCAATATTGGCGTTTTGTATAGGCTCATATACCATGGTATCCGGCCAAAAATATGTGCCTGTAATAAAGGAAGGTACTGTAATGAATTACGATGCATTTTCAAAAGCCCTGGGCCAACATATCTCATTGGTTTTAACCATTAAAAGTTTAGCAGATCCGCTTAATATTCAATGGTATGTCGACAGTTACGGAACAGGGAACTTTGAAATACCCAAAATGGCCCTGGATAGCGGCACCAAATTAGTAATTAAGCAACCCGACCCTGATGGCGTTACCAAAATGAAAAATGATGAAACACTGATCGTCATTTCAAAAAAGACATTTAACAGCCTCGTTAAAGACAATACTTTTCAACTTAACGGCCAAAAATTTACTGTCAGCACTGATACAACCTCGTACAAAATAAACGATAAAACGGCCGATGTTTTTCATGCCATAGGCGAAAACGGCAAAAGCGAAATTTGGATCATAAACAACCCTGATTTCCCGCTGGTATATAAAGCAAAGGGCGTTACCCGGGGTGTTGATTTTACGTTGACGGGGATAAAAGAGTAGCCGGTTTTATACCTCAAACTTCCACCCGTGCAAAGCAGGGATAGCATGGTGTGCCGTCATGTCAAACTGAACCGGGACAACAGATACAAAATCATGCTCAAGCGCCCATACATCAGTATCTTCTCCGCCATCGTTTAGTTGAAAAACACCGGTTAACCAGTAATAAGGGCGCTTGTAAGGGTCAAGCCGCTCATCAAATTCCTCGGCCCATTTGGCATTGGCCTGGCGGCATATTTTTATGCCTTTAATATGCGGTGTATTTGGAAAGTTCACATTCAGCAGGGTGCCAACCGGCAGGCCGTTTTTTAAAACCTGCTGTGCTATTTCTTTTACATATTTTAAGCAATGGCTAAAATTGGCCTGCAAAGTATAATCATCCAATGAAAATCCTATCGATGGTATGCTTTCAATAGCACCTTCTACCGCTGCCGACATGGTGCCCGAATACAGTATATTGATAGAATTATTTAAACCGTGGTTAATGCCCGAAACACACAGATCGGGTTTTTGCCCCTTGAGTATCTTATTTACCGCAAGCTTAACGCAATCAACCGGGGTGCCTGAGCAGGCGTACATTTCAATACCTTCGTAGATATCTTGCTTATCCAAACGTAGCGGTTTGCCAATAGTGATGGCATGCCCCATGCCTGATTGCGGGCTATCGGGCGCGACTACTATAACCCGGCCCAGTTCTTTCATTACATCCATCAAAGCCTTAATTCCCGGCGCGGTGATGCCATCGTCATTTACTACAAGGATAGTGGGTGTGGTTTTTTTCATTTGGCACAAAATTAGTTATATTTGATTTATGCTTACTGTTGAAAAGAAAAAGAAATACACCGCTGATGATTATATGATGCTGGAAGAAGGGGCGCCTTTTCAATTGATTAATTATGAATTAGTTATGTCACCTTCACCTATTCCTCTTCACCAGGTAATTTCCCGCAGAATTGTTAATGCGATCTCTGATTTTTTAGGCGATAAAATCGATGATGGGTTTTTGGTATATTCCCCAATGGATGTCAAATTGGATGATGGGAATATTTTGCAACCTGATATTCTATATGTTACTCCTGAAAGAAAGGCGCAGATCGTAAAGGAACGTGTAGAAGGTGCGCCTGATTTGGTTATTGAAATACTATCTCCTTCGAATGCATACTATGATCTGCGTCAAAAAAAAAATATTTATGAAAAGTACGGCGTTAAGGAATATATTATTGTTGACCCCATAGAGCAAAGTGCTGAATTATATGCTTTGAAAGATGGCATTTATTATCTTCATCAAAAAGCAGAAAACAATGAAACTTTAAACTCAGTACTGTTACAAGGGTTCAGCATCGATCTTACCAACCTGTTTAAATAAAAAAGCCCCGTTTTACCAGGGCTTCTAAAATTTTACAAACTGTTTATCCATTTCACCAGTTCATCCCTTGATTTTCCGGTTTTTGCCTGGAGCTTTCCTAATGTTTCATCGTCCTTGCCTTCTTCGTGTATTAGGTCGTCATCGGTAAGGTCGCCGTAAGCTTGTTTTATTTTTCCTTTTACCTGGTTCCAGCCGCCTTTTAATTCTAATTTGTCCATGATGTTTTTTATTTAAGATGTGTAATTATAACATCCCAAGCTACCTTTTGGTTTTACAGTTGCCGGCTGAATTGTGGATTTTTAGTGCTTAAACAAAACAAGGTATACCTGCTTAATTATATGATAAGCTGCAAAAGCAAAAAACAAAAGCGCAATCCCCGTGTTGATAATCCTTGTGCTTAACGCAAACTTGCTTTGAATGTATTTGGCAAACTTTGCATACAAATACAGGCACAAAAAAGCGCCTGCAGCCGAACCAATACTAAATATTACCAGGGCAAGTTTGCCATCAAGTATCCATTGATGGGTGATAAGATAAGTACCGGTCACCATCCAGAAAGGCACCTGCATGGGGTTCAAAAAGCCAAGCAGCACGCCATATTTTATGCTATCATGTTCAGAGTAATTTGTCACGGGTGGTTTTTTCCGGTGTATCCAGGTTATTGTGCCCAAAACGCCAAATAATACTACCATTACCCAGTCTATCACCATATCCAGCTTTACCTGTCCCGACAGCCACTTGGCGGCATGCATAATAAAATAAGTAAAAAAGAACTCGACGCAGGAAAAGGATACAATAAACAGCAGCGCCTGTTTTAAGCCGCGGTTTATGGTTATTTGTACTAAAGTAAGATTAATGTTTCCCGGTGGTATGTACCCAATGAAGTTGGCAAATAGCCCGAGAAAAAAAGTTAAAAATAGCATTGCCAAAGAAACAGGTTTTATTTGGAATGATAAAAAAACCGTTTTGTTTCATGAAATTAAAAGCATAATGCTTTACTAACAATAATTACATTTGTCCACTGAAATGAATACAAAAATAGTTTCGTTACTGCCTGCGGCAACTGAAATAGTTTGCGCTTTAGGCCTCGAAGAAAACCTGGTTGGGCGTTCGCATGAGTGTGATTACCCCGCATCTGTAAAACACTTGCCGGTATGCTCGGAAGCAAATTTTCCTGATAATTTAAGCAGTGCAGCTATTGATGTTAAGGTAAAAGAGATCTTAGCAGATGCCTTATCTGTTTATTCGGTAAACCGTGAACAGATAAAGCAGCTTTCGCCCGATGTAGTAATTACACAAGCACAATGCGAGGTTTGTGCGGTATCGTTAAAAGATGTTGAAGAAGCTTTGGAAAATTACCTTGATAAACAAGCCCGCATCATGTCATTGCAACCCAATAGCCTGGATGACATTTTTAATGACATTACTACTATCGCTACCGCATTAAATGTAACCGATGCTGGCAATACCTTATTGGAGGAATTGCACGACAGGGTTGATATTGTCCGTCATAAACTAAAATTCAGTGACGGCAAACCTACGGTAGCTTGTATCGAATGGCTGAAACCATTGATGCTATCAGGCAATTGGGTGCCCGAATTGGTAAACATAGCAGGCGGTGTTTCAATACTTACAGAACCCGGCAAACATTCACCTTATGTGCAATGGGACGATATCCGCTTGCAAAACCCTGATATTATCCTCGTAATGCCCTGCGGCTTCCCGATTGAACGCACTTTAAAAGAAATTGACACACTGCTACAATTACCCGGTTTTACTGAATTGAAAGCGGTAAAAAACAGCCGCGTTTATATCGCTGATGGCAACCAATATTTTAACCGCCCCGGCCCGCGCATAGTTGACTCTATTGAGATATTAGCCGAAATTATTCATCCCAAACAATTTGCTTTTGGGTACGAGGGGGATGGGTGGATTAGGTTTGATTTGTAGGGACGGTTGGTCTTACGAAGTTTTAAATCTTCATAAATATTTGATAATAAATCATATGTGCATGTTTGTTTTTTAATTCAACAACGGCTTACTCTATCACCCTAAACTCTGTCCTTCTGTTCAACTGGTGCTCCGCTTCTGTACATTGCACATTATCCGCACATTTATTTACTAAATGTGTTTCGCCATAATATTTGGCGACCAGTCTGTCTGCTGAAATACCTTTATTAACCAAATAAGCAACTACAGATGCTGCCCTGCGTTGCGAAAGCGCCAAATTATATTGATCTGATGCCCTTGAATCGGTATAGGATGATAATTCAATTTTCACTGCGGGATATTGTTTTAAAATCAATGCCAATTTATCAAGCTCAACGGCGGCATCCGGTCGGATATTGGATTTATCCAGGTCGTAGTAAATAGGGTTTAAAACAATTTCCGGGTTTGTTTTTTGTGGTTTCGCAGCGGTTATATTTGGTGCAGCCGGTTTTGTAACGCGCTTGACAGGAATTGTATCCACGGGTTTATAAGCAAAGCTATAAATATCGTCACTCCCGTGGCCGCCTTCGCGGTTTGATGACAGATAGCCGCTTACTCCATCGCGCGTTACCAAATAAAAATCATCGCTGGTGCTATTGATGGGGTATTTGAGGTTTTGAGGGGCAACCCATTGGGCTTTTTCGCCGACAGCTTTATAAATATCATACCCACCCATCCCGGCTAAACCTTTTGACGAATAATACAAAGCGCCATCGCCGGCAATAGTTGGAAATGCTTCTTCCTCTTTTGTATTTATAGTTGGGCCGCAATTTATAGGCTTATCCCATGTACCATCGCGACGTTTTTCGCAATACCATATATCTGTTTTACCTACGCCGCCCGGCATATCCGAAGTAAAATAAATGATACGCCCACTCTTTGATAATGCAGCATCACCGATAGAATATTCTTGTACATTATTATAAGGAAAGCTTCCAAAAACTGTCCACTGGCCATTTTTTTTGCTGGCCATCACTAACTGTAAACGGCGGGTGTATAACCTTTGCTTATCCTTCGGATCAAGTTTATCCAGGCCTATTTGTTTTGGCGGGATTGCCGTAGTAACTGTGATATAGGCGGTATCCGCAGCATTATTAAATGCAATTGGCCCGGCATGGTAATCGCCGTTAAAAATGGCATTATCATCGGTTGCAATCGACAATTCGCTTATATGCTGGCCGTTGGCCGCCATTTCGTATAACGTGAACCAATTATTGCCTGTGCGGTTATCGCCATTTTGATTGTCCGTTATGCGGTCTGAGGTAAATACCATCCCCGCTTTTCCTTCATAACTCAATCCCCAGTCCGAAAACTCCGTATTAAAACCAGCCTCATTTTTAACTTTATAAGCCGATTTTTGCTGCATCCACGAAGCAGCCGAATCGCAGGTGGAAAGTTTGAGTTTTAGTTCGGCCGGGGCATCGGTGAAATAAATTTTATACTGTTCCTTCGCAAGGTCAAACTTTTCATCGCGCAGTAAAACTTCTGCATAATTATAGTGGCTTATTTTGCTTGCTTTGGCGTCGGCAGTAGCCTTCGCGTACCATGCTTCGGCATCCTCGTACCGGTTTATGTTTCGGTAACAATCGGCAATACGCTCCAAAACCTGCACATTGGGTTTGTGTTTTGCCAGTTTAAGATATAAGGGCAGGCTTTTAAAATATTCATAACGTTCAAAAAGTTTATCGGCCTGCTGTTTTAATGATAACTGTTCCTGGGCACCGGCGTATTTAGCCAGTAACATCATCCAAAATCCGATAAAAAGTATTCTCTTCATTAACTAAAAATATCTGGGGCTTATTATCCTCTGTCTTTTATTCGGGAAGCTTATACTCAATGAGATTTCATGTGTCCCACTCTGGTAATTTGCCAGTTTGCTCAACGTAAAATCATACGAATAACCGATCCTGAAATGGTCATTTATATAAAATTGCACAATTGCCGATAATGCGTCCGTTTCATTTAAACTATTTTGCAGGTTGGTTTTATTAAATGTAACAAACCCTGTTTGGTAAGATGCGCCCAGCCACACTATTTTATTTAACACCAAAAAGCTTGTCAAATCAAGGTTGGTTGGCCCTTCAAAATCTTCTTTTATCATAAATGAAGGCTTCAAGTCCACGTAATCCGACATCGGGATGAGTGTTCCTGCTGTTAAATATACCGTCCTGTCTTCCCTTACAATAGGTGCATTATTGGTGATATTTACCAGCGAGTTGGAGATCAGGTTAAATACCGAAGCACCAACATAAACATTGGGCGAGGAATAATAAACACCAAAACGAAAATCAGGACTGACTTTACTTACCGTTCCTGCCGGGATAGTACCATCGCCAACATCTGTCGCGTTAAATTCGGAACCGTTAAGGCTGTATTGCATTACGCCAAAGCCAATACCGAAGCTTAAGCGTTTGGTATCCTCTTCGTCCAGGCGCAGCCTGTAAGCATAGTTGGCATAAACGGAAGTAATACTTTCAGGGCCGAGCCTGTCAACCGTAGCGATCAATCCCAAACCAACGTTGCCATTTGTATTGCCTGCCACGCCGTCTATCGATGCGGTTTCAGTTTGAGGGGCGCCATTAATGCCCACCCATTGTATGCGGCTGCTTAAGTTAACCGTCCAATCCTCTTTATAACCTGCATAGGCCGGGTTTACAGCCAATCCGTTAAACACATATTGGCTGAATTGGATAGTTTGCTGCGCGGATGCCCTCATCGTAAACGAAGAGATCATAATCAGCAATATATAAACCTTTTTCCAGCCCATTATTTTGTCCGTTTTAAATATACCCAGCCTTTAAAGGTGGTTGTACTACCTGTGCGCTCACGGCGGTTCAGGATATAATAATATGTGCCTTCGGCCAGGCCACTACCATTCCAGTTGTTTAAATAGTTGTCGGCCCGGTAAACTTCGTTGCCCCAGCGGTTAAAAATAATGAGTTGCGAACCGGGGTAACTTTCAAGCCCTTTTATCTCAAAAACGTCATTCTTGCCATCGCCATTAGGTGTAAAAATATTGGGGATAACCGTACTGGCGGCTATAACTGTTACCGCTACTGTATCGGCACAGCCATTGGCGTTGGTGTTTATAAAATGATAGGTGCCTAAAGTATTTAAACCGGTTATGGTGGTTGTATCGCTTGCCGGGCTAACAATTATTGCAACAGCAGGGTCAACGGCTTCCTGCGTCCAGGTGCCCTCGCCGGTAGTAGCAAGGATTGTCGTTGAATATTGAGGAACCGTTTGGTCGGTGCCCGCATTTGGGGCCGGTTTAACGGCGGTAATATTTGTTTTAATGTTATTGCAGCCAAACCCTGACGGCAACGAATTACATTCGGCAACCGGATCGGTGGGCGGCGCGGCATCGGGGTTGGTAGCATCCGGATCTGTAACATCGGCAGGCCGCAGTATACTTGCCGATACATCGACGCTTCCTGTGGATGATTTAGCTATGGTTCCGGTAATAACAAATGTCCTAACCGCGCCACTGGCCATATCGATAGCCGAATTATAGGCGGTAGCCGATACCGTACCAGAGGATGACGACGAAGTGCCCGATGTGGATGAACTGCTGACCGAGACGCCTGTGACCGCAGCAGGAAAATTAAATTGGAATTTCGCCCCTGTTACATCACTGGGGCCGTTATTTTTTACCGTTACAGTGTATACAACCGGTTTGCCGGCACAACCCAAAACCACGTTAATACTATCTACAGCAAGGTCCGCCTCCTGCAATTGAAACGCTACTAAATTTACTACCGGAGCTGTTGAAATATACGCCCAGGTATCGATGCCCTTGTTGTTCCCAAAATCATTCTGGTTATTCGGATCGGCAGTGGCAGTACCCCATTTGTGGCCATTAACAAGGCTGCTTATCCCCGCTAAATTTGTGGTAGGGTTTGACGGCGTACCTACTGCCGTTAAAGGCGAATCGTCCCAGTAAATGGTATCATCCGGGGCGTAATTGCCATTAGTGCGCGTAAGTATAAGCCCGTTAACATTACGCTCAACATCAAAGTACGGAAAATGCACTTCACCGGCTTTATTGGTTACGGTAATACGGGCATTATAGTTTCCCAGCGGGTCTGCCGGTACTTTGTTTCCCTGGCCGTCCAGTCCATCCCAATATACCGTGTTTGTCCCAGGGCTAACCGCGCCGGTTAGTTTACGGTCAACCGGATCGGTAAATACGCCGTTATTATTAACATCAATGGCTATTACGTAAGTCCCGGCCGCGCTGGCGGTAAAAGTGAAATTTGAACCTAAGGGATTTGTTCCGGCCTTGCCCGGTGTTCCTTCGATGCCGGTAAAGGCAACATTGCTTATAGTTGGTATGGTTGGCGACTTTAACAGCCATGTGGAAATTCCTTCGGGCGTTTTTGCCGAATCAGGAAGATCAGCGGCGGGAGAATTGAAAAATATTTTCTGAGTGATATCAGTTGGGGAATCAGCTATGCGGGGATCCTGCACATTAGGGTTATTAATGGTATCAACGCTTTTGTAAGAGGCCGTTCCATCCATGTTTCTGAACCCTTTATTATTTACAAAAAAGGTAAATCCATTACCGGCCTGGCCATTATTATTCAGTGTGTATTTGTAACCATCGCTGGTCAAAATATTAAATATCCCATTAAAACCCACATTAAATGTACCTAATATACCCGAAAATATATTTGTGAACACCCGCCCGGTTAGAAACTGTGAATTGGTAACATCGCGTACAGATATGTCAAACGCGGCAATATACAGGCCTTCGGGTTGCGTCCAATCAGCATTTGCAGCTATAGGTACGGGGTTGCCGTAATCAACACCATTGCTTTGCGATATAAAGTCAATTTCCCATATGCCTTCCTGCCCTGCTTTTACTGTTACGGTGTAAGGTGTGTAGCCGCCCGCATTGGGCAATGGCCCGGCGAGTTCCTGGCTGTGACTGGCGATGAAGCCGACAGTTGTTGAGGCGCCACTTGTATATGTTGAACCATCGGGGGCGCGGAAGTTAACAGTACCTGCATCCATACCCTGCGCACTTGACCCAACGTTTATCGTTTCTCCGGCTTTAACATAAACTTTCATTGTCCCCAGGGTGGGAAACGGAAAAGATAAGCTACCTGAAGTGCTCGAAAAAAGATAGACCCTATAGCCCCCGTTTGCAGCTATTTCTTTGCTGCCTTCGGCGAATGCGCCTCCTGTTAAAAATAAAAGAAAAAACACAAAAAAACACCACCTTTTTAAGGATGGCTTCGTATAAAGAGGAACCGGTGTGTTAAAACTACTAGAAAGTACACGTTTTGGCATGCAGGGCGGTTTACAGCATGAAATTAGAAAATTTGAAGTTATAAAATGAAGTTCCCTGGAATAATTTGATCAACATAAAAAAAGAAGCAAATAAAGTTAAAAAAATGGCTGTCTTTTTATAGGATTAATACACACTTAAATTGCCAATAAAACCACGACCAATTTCATCAAATTATTGACCAAAAGACGACAATGGTCAGCTTATATGTTATTTACCTTTGCCGATTATATATAATTAAATGATAAGCTTCATTGAATTGATAATACTGTTCTTGTTAAAAGATTGTTAAATGGATGATGGTTTAAATAAAGAAGTCCCCGAAGTGAGGCTCAGGGCGTTCAGGGCAGTTGACGAGCCCGAAACCTGTGAACTGTTCATTCAGGGCCACACGCATGTTTTAACCAGTATTGGGGTAACAAAGGTTACATCATCTAAAAACGAATGGACTAAAAACCCTGCTTCCTTTGTAATGATTGTAGAATCATTAGACAGGAAAAAAGTATATGGAGGCGCAAGGGTACATGTAGCCGGTGGGTCGGACCCGTTGCCTATCGAACAGGCCACTTCAGCTATTGATCCGGGGGTTTTTGACCTGGTCTGGCATTTTGCAAAACACGGTACAGGCGAATTGTGCGGTTTATGGAACTCGCGCGAAATAGCAGGTTATGGCATTGGCAGCATATTTTTAATACGCACAGCAGTCGCAATTGCTTACCAGATTGGACTGCAATCGCTTTTTGCATTGTGCGCCCCCTACACAGTTAAGCCGGTGCAGGGTGTTGGCATGGAGCTGGAAACAAGCATCGGCAACGAAGGAACATTTTACTATCCTAAATTAGACCTCGTGGCTACAACCATGATACTGAAAGATGTACCCATTTTAAGTAAGGCGAACGAAGAGGATAAAGCAGCAATATTCAGGTTAAGAGATGCCTTAAATACCATTTGTGTTGAGGAGTTGCGACGCAAGGAAATAAAGATACATTATGAAATAAAAATTCCCGGTTTAGACAAATGGGACCTGAACCAGACCATCAGCAATGCGAAGAAAAATTTTGTGAAAAACAAAATCAACGAAAAAGAGCTGGACTTTTTTTAAATTATTTCGTCTGTAAAATAAACCACCACGGATATAACCAATACCAGAACCCCTTTTTAAAATCAAACATATGGAAAATGTAGCGGGCCTGCTGGCAAGTGCTAAACAAAAACAAACACATACACCCTTAATATTAAGATTAAATAACCATTCGGATAAAGCAATTTTTAAGGCTTTGATCAAAGAAGGCAAAGTTTCATTTGTTCATGATGAAATGTATGGTCAATTACAGGAGTTTGTTAAAAGTAAAAATCCTGCAATAAAAATAAAAAAAGAAGATTATCCGGCGCTTGTCGAGGCGCACCTGGCCGGAACAGACATTAACGAATATGGTGTTTGGGTGTACTATCCCTGGAACCAGGAGTTGGTGCATTTACTTGATGAAGAAGAGTTTATTGAAGTAAGAACAAACCGTAATCGCTATAAAATAACCAAAGAAGAACAAGATCTGCTCAAAACAAAAAAAATCGGTATTGTGGGTTTGTCTGTAGGGCAATCGATAGCGCTGACAATAGCTATGGAACGTACTTGCGGCGAACTGAGATTGGCGGATTTTGATACCGCCGAACTGAGCAATTTAAACCGGATACGGACAGGCGTACGTAACCTTGGCATAAATAAAACCATTATAGCAGCCCGGGAAATAGCCGAAATTGATCCTTATTTGAATATAAAGATATTTAATGACGGGCTGCATGCCGGCAATATGGACGATTTTTTTACCGGTGACGGAAAATTAGACCTGTTTGTTGAGGTTTGTGATGGCCTGGACGTTAAAATAGAAAGCCGGTTTAAAGCACGTGAACTTGGTATCCCCGTAGTAATGGATACTAACGACCGCGGCATGCTTGATGTTGAACGTTTTGACCTTGAACCGCAAAGGGCCATTTTGCATGGACTTGCCGACGGGCTCGATCCCCATAATATTAAAGATCTTACTAATGAGGAAAAAATCCCTTATATATTGAGAATGATCGGGGCCGATACAATATCTACCCGACTAAAGGCGTCGATGCTCGAAGTTGAGCAGAGCATTAATACGTGGCCGCAACTGGCGTCGTCGGTTACTTTGGGCGGTGCGCTTACCACCGACATTTGCCGCCGTATTTTACTTGACCAATATCACGAATCAGGAAGATATTATATAGACCTTGAAGACCTGGTAAAGGATGCGGAAAAGAAAATAGATGAAGAGGTACACACTGCTAATCCTTATTTGCCGATTGAACAATCAGCTATAAAAAGAGTTGCTGATGAATATTTTACCAATGCAAAGGCAGCGGACTATAAAATATCAGAAAGCGATTTAAATACAATTGTCGATGCAGCCATAGCAGCCCCATCGGCGGGCAATAATCAACCCTGGAAATGGTTTTTCAGTAAAAACATCTTGTTCCTGTTTCATGATAAGTACAGATCATGGTCATGGGGAGATTATTATGAAATGGGATCGCATATGTCCCTCGGTGCCGCGTTAGAAAATGTTCACCTGCAGTCTGCTGCGCTAAATTTAAAAGACGATATAGAATTATTCCCTCTTGAAAATGAGCCCGGACTGATTGCCGCTATTCGTTTTTCGGCAGCAGGTACCCTTGCCGATGCAGCTACAATAAATACAGCCCGGCATTTATATACCAGGCACACCAATAGAAAACTTGGCAAAAGGCAAAAGTTAAATGCCGACTTTTATCTTCAATTGCAACAACTGGTAGGCAAATTTGATAACGTAAATTTCTATTTTACTGAAGACGAAAACGAGCTTGCCGAACTTGCCGAGATAATTGCTGAATGCGATAAGGTAAGGCTTTTAAATAAGCTTGGGCATGAAGAGTTTTACCATGAATTAAGATGGAACAGGGATGAGGCTGAAAAAACCAAAGACGGCGTTGAGGTGGCATCAGTTGATATCACGCAAAGCGAAATAGCCGGGTTTAAGGTAGCCGGCGATTGGAAGGCCATTGAGTTACTGGCCGGATGGGATAAAGGGGATGCATTTAAAAAAATGTCGTTAAAAGCGGTGAAATCTGCATCGGCCATTATCGTTTTTACTATTCCCGAATTTACACATGCCCAACTGATAAATGCGGGTAGGGCTGTGCAAAATGCCTGGATATTTGCCAATCAGCAAGGGGTTTCTGTACACCCTATGTTGTCGCCTGCTTTCTTTTTCAATCGTTTGATTCACGGCCATGGAGAAGAATTAGGTAATAATGTGGCAGATAAACTTTCCTTATTAAGAAAAAGATTTCTAAAAATATTTCCTTTAATTTCGGGAAATAACGGTGACCAGAGAGAAGTATTTTTAATGAAAGTTGCCATTGGGGGTGATTTAGGGATTAAATCACTTAGAAAAGACAAAATAGATTTGTTTTGTGCGGATAATTTATGATCTTTATTTTACCAATTGCGACTTAAACCTGGTTTAATTTCTTTTCAGCCGACAACTATACAATTAGTCCTGACTTAAAATTTGCAAGAGGTTTCACTTTTTCAACCACACATGAACCGGATAAAATTTTATATTGTTTTTTTTCTGTTAATATGCCTTCACCACTTTTCCTTTGCCCAGGAAACTATTAATTTCAAAGGAAACTTTGGAGTAATAGGCGACAAGATTGAATTTTTAGTTGACAGCAATTCGAATATTTCGTTACAAGCAGCCATAAAATCCGATCATTACAAAAAATCGCAAAGCAAGTTCCCCAATCTTTTAATCACTCCATTTTCTTATTGGGTAAGGTTTAGTGTAAAAAACGATGATCCGGGTAAAACGCTGGCCCTGCAAATTACCCAGCCCATGATTGATAATATTGATTTTTATCAATTAAACAATGGTGCAGTAGTAAAAACTAATTTTAGCGGGCAAAGCCGGCCGTTTAATGCCCGCTTGGTTCAGCACCAAACTTTTATTTACCCCTTTATCATTTCTCCGGGTGAATCAGGTACATTTTACCTGCATGTAAAAAGCGGGAAGCAGCTCGTTTTACCGATCTATTTGGGTACCCTGGAGCAAGTATTTGAAAGCGCGCTGATCAAGGATATTTCTTTTGGCATTTATATAGGCATTATAATGGTAATGCTATTGTATAATTTATTTATTTATATAACCGTAAAGGACAAGAATTATTTATACTATGTATCATACCTGGCTATAGTTTTACTAACCCAAGCCTGCATGGAAGGGTATGTTTTCAGGTTTATTTTGCCCAATCACCCCTACCTGGCAGACATCAGTATTTATATAACCACGGCATTAATAGGGCTGGCGGCTA
>Ga0207038_10135_pt1 | contig 21551 bp, 18 predicted proteins | sample Alteio_BWMinCont_76_FD_153285 | JGI IMG/M metagenome (GOLD analysis project Ga0207038, IMG submission 153285) | Enriched cells from forest soil in Barre Woods Harvard Forest LTER site, Petersham, Massachusetts, United States -... | ecosystem: Environmental > Terrestrial > Soil > Temperate forest >...
GACGCTGAGATTGTGACCCAGGACGCAACTATTTTACAGCGACTTACGAGGAGCTTTTTTAAGATCGTCCACAGTAAGTAATATCGGATTTCGGATGTTCGATTTCGGATTTATTTCATTGGTTAAAATTCCTGAGGTTTATCAGCCAAAAAACCTTCCGACTTCCCGCCTTTCCTTAAAATCACTTCAATAGCCAATTATAAAACTCGGGAAAATCACCATTCCACTGTTTTTCGTTATGACTGGCACCTTTTATTATTGCAACAGCGGTATTTTTTTTGTTCTTTTCTTTTGATGCCACAATATCCGCCATTTTTTTCATATCAGCCACCATACTCTCGCTTTCGGCGTCGCCGCAAACAAAATAAAATCTCGAGGTTGACGGCAGCTTTGTTTGCTGTGCAAATTTGTAAATATCAGGCGCTATCCAAAAAGCGGGCGAAAATATACCGGCATTGCCAAATACTTCCGGATATTTTAAGGTAGCATACATCGAAATTAACCCTCCCATTGAACTGCCGGCTATAGTAGTATGCCGCACATCACTTTTGGTGCGGTAATGGGCGTCTACATATGGCTTAAGGTTTTTGACGATAAAGTCAACATAATCATCTCCACTGCCCTTTCCATATTTCGAATCGTAGGGGTCATATTCCGTTATCCGGTAATCGCCGCCATGATCGACACCAACTATAATGCATTCTTCTTTATCCGGAAATTTGTCCATAATTTCATCAATACCCCATTCGCCATAGCCCGAGGTATAGGCATCGAACAGGTTTTGCCCATCGTGCATATAAATTACCGGGTACTTTCGCCCTGATGAAGCATAATCTGCCGGAAGGTATAGCCACACCCTCCGCTGCCTGCCGAGTTGGGGCATATCAAACTTTTCACTAATGACGTGTACCTGCGGGCTTGCCGTGTGTTTCTTTTCTGCGACAGCAAAATTATCCTGCCAGCCATCTACATTCACAATTATAGTAGTATCATGTAAAACGGTGAGGCTACGATTGTCTAACGGTTTGCCCGATGAGCTACATTCAACGGTTTGCCAGCTGCCTTTAGTTATTTTAAATTCATAAACACCTTGGGGCAAGGGCTTCGCAAGCTGGTACCCGCCCGGTTTAACAGCGCGCAATTCCCAGGCGCTATCTGCCGGGTTCCAGTTGTTAAAATTACCCGCAATAAATAAGTGTACTTTTGACACATTGAAGAGGGCCATATTACCTGTTTTAATGACAATTTTTTGTTGCCCCAACAACAAAAAATTTTGGCCAAAAAGCAAAAACGCGCAGAAAAAATTTTTTTTCGTCATTATAAAATGTACAAATAACAGTTAATTCTCCGGGAACGTTCCCGGAAATCGGTTACATATAAGTAAAATTGCCAATTGTGTAATTTCTACACCAATAATGAGGCAAAACTTCGTTTTTAGTAAAAATAAGGGCATTTTTTTCAATTTTTTCAAACCGGAAAATAGTCATTTTTATTTTCTTTTAAGTTAAATTTGACCCAATAAAAGCCTTGAAAATTATCTTTTATATAATATTTGCATTTATTAAACCTAAGTGTAAATTAGTCACGTGCTGTTTCAGCAAAAATAACAAACCAATTGTAGCTGGCATAATATGCCCTAATTAATTTACAAAACTAAAAAGTATATGAGAAAAAATTACTCAAAAAAGTATGTACTCTTGTTTGCATTTCTGATGATGTCATTTATGGCATTTGCGCAAACGGGCGGTATAAAAGGTAAGGTAGTTGACGAAACTGGTCAGCCCCTGCCAGGTGCAGCAGTTAGTATTGACGGCACAACTATTGGCGCAAGTGCCGATGTAAATGGTAACTATGCCATCAACGGCCTTAAACCGGGGAGCTACACAGTAACCGCGAAATTTTTAAGTTATATTGCATTAAAGAAAACTGTAACCATAAGCGGCTCCGCAGTTTCAGTTGATTTTGCTTTACAGCCGGAAAGTACAGGATTGAACGAAGTAGTAGTTATCGGTTATGGTACTGAGAAGAAAAAAGACCTTACCGGGTCTATCGCAACAGTTAGCGAAAAAGATTTCAATACCGGCGATATTACCACGCCAGAACAATTAATACAAGGTAAAGTTGCGGGGGTTTCTATTATTTCAAATAGCGGCGCGCCCGGTGCCGGTAGCCAGATACTAATTCGCGGCGGTGCTTCTTTGCAAGGAAGCAATCAACCGCTTATTGTAATAGATGGCGTCCCGTTAAGTAATAATACCATTGCAGGCGCTGCGAGCCCGTTGGACCTAATTAATCCAGATGATATTGCGTCTTTCTCCATATTAAAAGACGCTTCGGCTGCTGCTATTTATGGTAACAGGGCATCTAATGGCGTAATTATTATTACTACAAAAAAAGGCAAAGCCGGTAAACCAGTTATTAACTTCAATACCCAGTTTTCTGTAGGGCAACTAACAAAAGAAGCCCCGGTGCTTTCGGCAGCCCAGTACCGTACTTTTATTAACCAGATCGCCCCGGGTGATACTACTTACACAAACCAGTTACACAACAACAATACCGACTGGCAAAAAGTAATCTATCAAAATTCTGTCAGTAACACCGACAACCTAAGTATTTCCGGTACAACCGGTAAACTGCCTTACCGTGTTTCTGTTGGCTATACGGATGAGAACGGTATATTAAAAACAAGCTCGTTAGACCGTTATTCAGCTAACATCAACTTAAGCCCGAGTTTATTTACCGATCACCTGAAGATCAATTTTAATTTTTTAGGCTCGGAGGTAAAACAAAGATTTGCTAACCAGGGCGCTATCGGTTCCGCAGCCAGTATGAACCCTACAGACCCGATCTACTCAGGCAACAGCTTCTATGGCGGCTTTTATGAAACTTTGGCACCTTCACCCGGTAACCCGGAGACTGTAAACCCCCTCGCAACCAGGAACCCGCTTGGTTTGTTAGAAGAAGAAAATAATAGGAGCAATGTTTACAGGGCTATCACCAGCTTAGCTTTGGATTATAAATTCCATTTCTTCCCTGACCTGCACGCTAACGTAAATATAGACTATGACGGGATAAACGGATCGGGATTTAATGATTTTCCTCCCACTGCAGCTTCACAACAGCCCGGCACAGCCGATGCAAACGATGTTACGCAATTCGGATCAAATTCTAACTATAAGAGTACACAAGGCAACAGTACTTTAGAAGGATATTTCAGTTATGCGCATGACTTTAAATCAATTAAAAGCCATGTTGACGCTGTTTTAGGTTACTCTACCCAAACCTATTCGCAGACTACGTTTAATTATGCAACCTATTTTTCCAACGGGGAGCAATACCCTGGTACAACCCCTAATTTTCCTTTTGAGCTGCAAAAAAGCGAATTGGCATCGGTTTATGGCAGGGTAAACTATTCGTATGATAGTAAATACCTGCTTACAGGTACTTTACGGCAGGATGTTTCTACAAGGTTTGCCCCTGGCATCCGTACCGGTTATTTCCCATCTGTAGCCGGCGCATGGGTTATCAGTAATGAGGATTTTATGAAAGGTAGCAACACCATATCAAACCTTAAATTCCGCCTTGAATATGGCGTTACAGGTAACCAGGATGGTATTGGCAATTATGACTACTTGTCTGACTATTCGTTGAGTAACGGTTCGGCACAATATCCATTTGGCAGCACCTATTACCAGCTCTATCGCCCGGGCGCTTTTTACCCTGGCAGGACATGGGAGTCAACAGCTACCACTAACGCCGCTTTTGACTTCGGTTTCCTTAATGACCGTATTACAGGTAGTTTAGATGTTTATTATCGTAAAACAAAAAACTTGCTGGCTACAACCAATGAACCAGAAGGCACTAACTTTAGCAATACCATTGTTGCCAACGTTGGCGATATGGAAGATAAAGGCGCTGAGTTTAGCATTAATGCTAAGCTGATAAATACCAAAGATGTAGCATGGAGCGTTGGTTTAAACGCCACTTTAAACAGGAATAAAATAACCAGCTTAACTTCGGTGCCTAATCCTAATTTTCCTGGTTTACCTCAAGGCGGCATTGCCGGCGGTATAGGTACCAATATCCAAATAGACCAGGTGGGATATGCTAAAAATTCTTTTTTTGTTTATCAGCAGGTATATGGCGCCGACGGCAAGCCGCTAAACAACGTATTTGTTGACAGGAACGGGGATGGCATAATCAACAGTTCGGATCTGTACGTTGATCATAGCCCTGACCCCCAGGAATATTTTGGTCTTAACTCGGAATTTAGGGTTAAAAAATGGAGCGCCGGCTTTTCGGCAAGGGCCAGTTTAGGCAATTACGCCTATAACAATGTGGCTTCGAGCACAGGGTTTACAGCAAATTTTTTGAGCCCGAACGGTATCGTAAACGGTTCATCCAATGTACTGCAAACAAACTTCGCCGCACCACAGTATTTGTCTGATTATTTTATTCAAAATGCTTCGTTCTTCAGGATGGACAACGTACATATAGGTTACAATTTCGGTAAAGTGTTTAAAAGTACAGGCGACTTAAGGATTACCGGGAACGTTCAGAACGTATTTATCATCACTAAGTACACAGGTGTAGATCCCGAAATAACAAACGGTATCGATAATAACCTTTATCCGCGGCCACGTACTTATGTGTTGGGCTTAAATCTTAGTTTATAAAATTTGTAATTAGATTTGTAATAATAAATTTAACATGAAAAGAATTTCAATAAAAATAATGTTAACGGCAGGCTTATTAGCCTTTAGCATAATATCGTGCAAAAAAAACCTCATCCTTACCCCTAATGATCAGGTCACCCAGCAGCAGGTGTTCAGCAGCCCTGCATCCATTACGCAAGCAATGGCCAAAGTTTACGGAAGTTTTGCACTTACGGGTAATGACGGAGGATCTGGCGCACCTGATATAGCAGGTATCGATGAAGGATCTTCAGATTTTTTCAGGCAAATGTGGGAGTGCCAGGACTTAACTACCGATGAGGCCGTATATACTTATAGCGACCCCGGCGTTTATGATATGCAAAATACAGTGTGGGCAGCAACTAACCAGGTTATACAGGGCTTATATGATCGTTCCCTGTACCAGATCACTTTAGCCAATAACTTTCTACAGCAAACAACCCCTGCCTTATTGGCCAGCCGTGGTATTACAGGCAATGATGCAACCACTATTGGGTATTACAGGGCTGAAGCCCGTTTTTTACGCGCTTATCAATATTGGATTTTGATGGATGTTTTTGGTAACCCACCATTCGTAACTGAAAATACAGTTTTAGGCTCAGGGCTTCCTCCGCAAATTAAACGTGCTGACCTGTATGCTTATGTTGTAAGTGAACTTAAAGCTATCGACCCGTTAATGGTTAAGCCGATGCAAAATGCATATGGCCGTGCAGATGAGGCGGCAGTTTGGGCATTGTTAGCCCGTGTTTATCTAAACGCAGGGGTATATACCGGAACACCTGATTACAATGACGCTATCACATACGCCAGTAAAGTTATTGGTGCGGGCTATAGCCTGATACCCGACTTTACCCAGTTGATGCTTGCTGATAATAATTTAAATGGTGGCGTACCGGGCGGCGGCATTGCAAGCCAGGATGAGTTTATTTTCACCATAAATTACGACGGCGTAAAAACCCAGGGATACGGCGGTACACAATTTTTAACACATGGTTCTACAGGTGGTTCGACCGAAATACCAGCTGATTTTGGCGTAGCCAGCGGATATAGCGAACTAAGGACTAAAAGTAATATGATAGCCCTGTTCCCTACCCCTCCATTTACCGACGGGTCACATTTCCCTAACAATGGTAATGCCGACACACGTGCAGAATTCTGGTACCCAGGCCAAACCCTGGCAATAACCAGCCAGGCCACCTTTTCAAATGGTATAGCTGTTACAAAGTTTAGAAATGTTACCCGCACCGGCGCCCAGGGGCAAAGTACCACTTATAGTGATATTGACATGCCAATATTCCGCTTACCGGAGATGTACCTGATTTATGCTGAAGCGGTTTTACGCGGTGGCTCAACCGGTGATGCAGGTACAGCGCTTAAATATGTCAACCTTGTACGCACACGTGCATACGGAGGCAGTACTGCCGGTAATATTACCGCACCGGAGCTTACGCTTCAATTTATTTTAGATGAAAGGGGCCGTGAGTTTTTCTGGGAAGGTTATAGGCGTACCGACCTGATCCGTTATGGCTTATTTACAAGCGCAAGCTATGTATGGCCGTTTAAGGGTGGTGTGGCAACTGGCACCGGCGTCGCTGACTTCCGGAATTTAATGCCAATACCTCAATCCGATCTGTCGGCAAATCCAAATCTAATACAGAATACCGGTTATTAATATAATAACCAGTATTTATAAAATATAAATGATTCATTCAGTGTGTTTAATTAAAGAAAAAAATGAAAAAAATTTTAACAAAATTGTTAGCAGTTAGCGGCATAGGGCTGCTTATGCTATCAGCATGTAAAAAGAATGACGCAATTGTAACTTCCAATGGTGGCAAAGCGGGAACCCTTACCGCGTCCGTTGCTACACTGCCCCTGGATAAGACAAAGCTAAACGATCCCACATCAGTTATTAATTTTAGTTTTACCGCAGCGAATTATGGTTTCAGCGCCGCGATAAGCAACACTTTGGAAATTGACGTACCCAGTGACAATTGGAAAAACCCTACATCGGCTACACTGGGTACAAATGTGTACTCGCAAGGCTACTCTACCAATGATTTTAATTCATTATTACTTAAGCTAAACCTTGTAGGAGGTGTTACGGCACAAGTTAATGTGCGGGTGATGCATTCAATTAGCCCGACTGTAACGCCGGTTTACTCAAATGTAGTTAGCTTAACGGTTACTCCTTTCAATTTAACATCATATGTTTTTGTGGCTGGTGGGTACAACTTGTATAGCACTGCAAATGCAGATACTTTAACATCAGCAACTGACAATGGCATATATGTAGGTGTTATACCGTTTACAGCCGGCAGCGGCGCCGATGGCACCAACGCCGACTTCAAAATAGTACTCAACAAACAAAATTTCAATGGCAATTATGGCTGGGGAAGTACCATTACACAAGGCGCTACTACCGGTTTCCCCGCTGCTACCACTGTTGAGGCCCTTAGCACTGCAAGTAACGACGGCAATCTTTTCGCCCTTTCTGGTGCAACAGATGACGCAGCTACTCAAATTTATAGTAATTATATTACGTTAGATTTGAATAAAAACACAATAAGCCTTACGCCAACGCAATGGAGCATTGTAGGTGATGCAAGCCCGGGTGGCTGGCCAAATGGCAGCGGACCACAAAGCGATACTGACATGAAGTTTAGTAACACCAACCAGGTATGGTACGTAGTTGCAAATTTAACAGCCGGTGGCGCTATTAAATTCAGGTTAAACCACGACTGGACAACTAACCTGGGTGGAAGCAACGGAACACTTACATCGGGAGGCTCAAATATCTCGATAACAACCGCCGGTAAGTATTTAATCACCTTAGATCCGATAGCGCTTACTTATACCTTAAAAGCAGAATAAATAACATACAGAGAGTTGATTGATTTGAAAGCCCGCATGGATAATCCCAGCGGGCTTTTTTATTGGTCCGGACCGTTGATTAAGCTGATTTGATTGATTTCGTTGAGAAAGGTCCGAACCGTTGATTAAGCTGATTTATGGATTTCGCTGAGAAAGATATAATCCAACGAAAAAAGCAAACTTCCGAAATCTTAAAGATTTTGAAAGTTTGCTTTTAATATTATATGCTGTTCGTATCAGATTTTTTGGCTATGAACTATGATCCATTAACTATGAACCACGGTCACCCCCTACCTGCTCTTTATATCTACATAATCCCTGTTGGTGGCGCCAACAAATATCTGGCGGGGGCGGCCAATGGGTTCTTTGTTGTCTTTCATTTCTTTCCATTGGGCTATCCAGCCAGGCAGGCGCCCAAGGGCAAACAGCACGGTGAACATATCTGTAGGGAAACCAAGTGCGCGATAAATTATACCTGAGTAAAAATCAACGTTTGGATATAATTTGCGCTCAACAAAATATGGGTCTTTTAAAGCAACTTCTTCCAGCTTTTTGGCAATTTCAAGCACTTCATCATCTATGCCTAACTTTTCAAGGATATCATCGCATGCTTTTTTGATGATCTTTGCACGCGGGTCAAAGTTTTTGTAAACACGATGACCAAAACCCATCAGGCGGAAAGGGTCGTTTTTATCTTTTGCTTTTGCTATCCACTTATCAGTGTTGCCACCGTCAGCTTTAATTTTTTCCAGCATTTCTATTACTTCCTGGTTAGCGCCGCCATGCAACGGGCCCCATAAAGCGGATATCCCGGCAGATACCGAAGCATAAATATTTGATTCGGATGAGCCAACAATACGTACTGTTGATGTTGAACAATTTTGTTCATGATCGGCATGCAGTATCAGCAGCGTATTCATGGCATTTACAATCACCGGATCAATTTCAATTTCTTCAGTACGCTGGCCAAAGGTCATGTGCAGGAAATTGGTGACATAATCGTACTTGTTCTGCGGGTAGATATAAGGGTGCCCTAATGATTTTTTATATATCCACGAAACTATGGTGGCCATTTTTGCCAGCATCTTTATGATGCTTAAATGCAGTTCCTCTTCTGACTGGTGGGACTTTAACGACTCCGGATAAAATGCTGATAAAGCGCAAACCAGCGACGACAGCTGGCCCATAGGATGTGCCTTTGACGGAAAGCCGTCGAAAAACTTCTTCATGTCCTCGTGCACCAGGGTATGGCGGCTTATCTCGTACTGAAAATTTTTCAACTGATCTGCAGTCGGCAGCTCGCCATGTATCAACAGGTACGCAACTTCAATAAAGCTCGACTTTGATGCAAGCTGTTCAATCGGGTACCCGCGATATTTAAGTATGCCAAGTTCGCCATCCAAAAAGGTAATGGCACTTTTGGTGGCGCCTGTATTTTTGTAGCCAATATCCAGCGTTACATAACCCGTTTGGTCGCGTAGTTTTGAAATATCTATAGCCTTTTCACCTTCAGTACCTTCTATTACGGGAAGATCATAAGTTTTATCACCAATCTTTAATTGAGCTGTCTCGGACATAGGGAAATATTTTGTTCGCAACAAATGTAAATAAATCTGCGTATTAATGCCCGGTTAGATAATTTACAATTTGTAAAATTTTCATGGGTTTTTTTGTTTTTATAAAAACGTTAATATCCTATTTCAATTTGTTTTTAAGTAACCAGGCCGTAGTGATTGATTTGTTGATTATTGTTAACCTCCCCGAAAGTTTTCGGGGGCAATTGTTTCACATGATTTTAGCTAAAACACCATTTATAATTGGTGTAACCGGCTTTGATTGCTCAAAAAAATAAAAAGTATGTCGTTTAGAAGCAAACTGTTATTACTTATACAGAACGATAATACCATTTATCAACTACTACTCATTGGCTTGTTTATAGCAAGCCCGTCGCTGCACTACCTATGCTTTTACAATTCATATGATCCGCTTTGGCTCAGGATAATAAATAGCGGGCTATGCTTAATCGCTTTTTGTTTTTCATTTTATCCCGGCAAATTTCTGTATACCGCAAGCCAATACGTTGTTATTGTTGCATTTTTGGTTGTTAACAACTGCCTTTTACTCAGTAAAAATGGATTTGAGCATGTGTACTTGTTTAGCTCCATTACCATTTTTATAGCGTTAACCTTATTTTGTAAAAAAAGATGGGAGTTTATAGCTGTATGCCTGCTTAACATCACGGCAACAATCATTGCTTACGCTACCGCACCTCATTTATATATCTCTATGTTGGTACTGGTTGTTTTATTGCTTACGTTCACGTTTATCGCCTATATCTCCTTTTTAGTAATGATGGCTTATAACCTAAAATTTAAAAGGGCGGTGAACCATGTTATCGAGCTTAATAAAACCCTTGTTATTAATGATGAAAAATTGCGCGAAAAGCGCAAAAAACTTAACGCACTTATCAACTCATTAAATGACATTATTTTTGAATTTGATGAGAACAAAATATGTCTTAGTACCTGGTTCCGCCGAATTGAAGGCAGGATGATGGACCCTGCACTGTGTGTAGGGAAAAGACTCTCAGATATCTTAGGCGCCGAAAAAGCAAAAAAATTTGATGATGCTTTAGATTATGTTATTAAAAACAAACAACAAACTTCAATTGAGTTTTCTTCCGATTTTGGAACCGGCCGTTGGTTTGTAGCACGATTATCGCCGGTATATGACCGTAACGGCAATTACACCTCGCGTATTTCAGGATCTGTAACAGATATTTCGGAGCAAAAAAAATATGCCGATGCTTTAAAAGAAAATGAAGCGTTACTACTCGAGGCCCAATCCATTGCAAAAACAGGCAATTGGTGGTACGATCATTATACTAAAGAAACTTACTGGTCAAAAAGCCTTTATTCGATACTTGAAATCGATGAAATACCCGTAGATATAAGCAAATATGAATATTATATCAGCCTTATCCACCCGGATGACAGGGAGAATGCTTATAAATACTTTTCTACCATCCAAAAGGGCGACGAAAGCCAGTTTGAGCATAAACTAATTACACCCAACGGCAACCTTAAGTATTTTAAAGCTTTAAAAGGTGACCTGGTAAGGGATGAGAACGGTAAACCTAAGCGCAGCTTTGGGGTTTTACAGGATATTACCGAAAGCAAACTTTCGGAAAAGAAAATAAAAGTGAGCCAGGCCGAATTGCTGGAAGCACAAACCATTGCAAGGATAGGTAATTGGAAATGGGACATATCATTAAACAAGCTTACATGGTCTGATGAAATAAGCAATATTTTCGAGATTGGTGAGCAAATTGTAACTGAAAATAACCTTATAAAGTTACTGGTTCAATATGTACACCCAAATGATCGGTCGATACTAAAACAACACTTAAAAAACATAGTAAACATTACCAATACCTCGTATGAGTTCCGTATTGTAACCCCCAGGGGGATGATCAAATATTTGAGCATTATTGTTGGGAAACTAATAAAACGCGAGGATGGCTCCGTCCGCAAGATAATTGGGACCATACAGGATATCACTGACAGGAAACAAGCTGAAATAGATTTCCAGCAGACTGAAAATAAATACAAACTGATATTAGAGACCATAAAATTGCCTGCAGTATCAGTAGATGATAAGTTTGATATTATTTTTTGCAATAAATATATGGCCGATTTGCTTGGCTATGAACAGGATGAAATATTAGGCTTAAACTGGTCGACCACCTTTGTGCCTGAAAACTCAAGGGATAATACATCGGAATTATTTGACAATGATTCATTTAAACCGCAGAATATAAACTCGGTAATATGCCGTAACGGTGAACAGCGCATTATTAGTTGGCAAAACACGATAAGCTATGATGAGAATGGCAAAATCAAAGAGGTCACGGGCATCGGCGAGGATATAACCGACCGTCAGAAGGCTACCCAGGCTTTAATTTCAGCAAAAGAAGAAGCCGAAAAATCGTCGCACTTTAAATCGGAGTTTTTATCCATCATGAGCCATGAGATAAGGACGCCAATGAACGCCGTTATCGGCACAACTAACTTATTGCTGAGCGAAGACCCGAAACCTGATCAGTTAGAATATTTGAATACACTTAAGTTTTCGGGCGAGAATTTATTGGCCATCATAAATGACATTTTAGATTACAACAAAATAGAAGCTGGTAAATTGGAGCTTAATAAAATACCGTTCAATATTTATCATCTTGCCCAAAAAATAAAACAATCGTTTTATGCTAAGGCATCAGAAAAGGGCCTGGAAGTTGATTTAATTATTGATAACGCCATCCCAGAATATTTAACCGGCGACCAGATACGTTTGAGCCAGGTATTAAATAACCTTTTAAGCAACGCCATAAAATTTACCCATAAAGGTAAGGTATCTATCCGGCTTGAAAAAGAGGCTTTAAATGGCACGAGTGTGAGTGTTAAATTTACTGTTGCGGATACAGGTATAGGCATAGCCGCCGAAAACCTGGACATGATTTTTGATCCGTTTACGCAGGAGTCGCAAAATTCGGACAATGATTATGGTGGCACCGGACTGGGGCTTGCCATTACAAAGCGCCTGGTCGATCTGCATCAAAGTACTATTTCGGTTATCAGCGAGCCTGGAAAAGGTACCGCATTCACGTTTACAATTTCGCTCGATATAGCGAAACAGGAAAAAAGTAAACAAAAACAAACGGACACCGCTTCAGAAATTAAAACAACTTCCGACCTATCAGGCATGCGCTTGCTGTTGGTTGATGACAATAAAATGAATTTGCTGATAGCATCAAAATTCCTGAGAAAATGGCAGATAGAAGTGGATGAAGCTATAAGCGGCAGCCTTGCTATTGAAATGGCTGAAAGCAACAATTATGACCTCATAATAATGGACTTGCAGATGCCGGTAATGGATGGTTTTGAAGCAACAAAAATTATAAAGAAAACAAACCCCCAAATCCCTGTTATAGCCCTAACAGCCGATGCCATGCCTGAAACACACAATAAAGCTTTTGCGGCAGGTATGTGCGATTATTTAACAAAACCATTTGTCCCCGAGATATTGTTTGAAAAAGTATCCAAATATTACGTCCCGGTTGCCAGTTTGCAGTAAGCAGTTTACAGTGGGCAGTTTGCAGTTAAAGAAAATAATTCAATAATTCAATAATTAATTCGACCTTATCGCCTCAACGGGATCCATACGTGCCGCAAAATAAGCTGGTATAATCCCCGAAATTACACCGATAGTAACTGATGTACCTATCCCGATGATGAAATTTTTAACATCGAGCACAATTTGCACATCCCAGATTGCTTTAGCACCAAAAGTCCCTGCATAAACCATTGCCAATCCAACCAGCCCTCCCATTATACAAAGGAAAACAGACTCGATCAAAAATTGCAATAATATAAAATAGCTTTTGGCCCCCAACGATTTTTGAATACCTATAATATTGGTGCGCTCTTTTACTGAAACAAACATAATATTAGCAATGCCAAACCCGCCAACCAAAATCGAAAAAAGGCCAACGATAAGACCAACAGCGTGTAACACACCAAATACGCTATCAAGCTGGTTTGAAATAACAGATGTTTTATTTAAGGCAAAGCTATCATCTTCGCCTGGGCGTAAGCGTCGTATTGAGCGCATTAAGCCCCTTAGCTCGCTTTCCACTTCAACATCAGTAATGCCGGGCTTGCCCCGTACAATAATATTGGGTTGATAATTACCGTTTTGAACATCAACAACGTTTTTTGCAAAATTTAAGGGCAATAAAATTTCCTTATCATCTGTAATGCCCAGCATATCGTTCCCCTCTTTTTTAAAGACGCCGATAACAGTTACATCGCGCCCCATTATTTTTAACTGCTTACCAACGGCGCCCCCGCCGGGGAACAAATCCTGTGCAATTTCGTAACCAATTACAGTAACCGGGGCGCCCGCTCTTGATTCAAGGCCTGTAAAATACCTGCCGTCTTCAAAATCAAAGTTCCAGGTTATATCGTGGTCTTGTGTTGTTGCATCAATTTGTGCCCCGTCAACTGTATTGCTTTTATATTTAACGATGCGGTTATCGATATTTATCTCATACGACATTGCCAGCGCAGTTTGACTAAGTTTTTGCAACTGATCAAACTCCCGTATTTTAGGGTCAGGACGCTGCATATACTTCCACCAGGGATAATCGTCTCCGCCCCCCCATGGGAATTTTTGGATATAAATGCTATTATTACCGAGCTTGTTTACGCTGTTTTGCAGGTTATTACGCAGGGTATCAACTGCCGTAAAAACCATAATGATGGTGAATATACCGATAGTAACCCCCAGCAAGGAAAGAAATGTGCGCAATTTATTTTGCCTTAAGGCATCGTTTGCAAATAAAAAGCTCTCTTTTAAAAGTTTTAAAAACAACATATTTTACCTGGATTACACCGATTTTTATTTGATTTCACCGATTATCTGTCGATTACACTGATAACGTTTTGATTTTCTTTATGTGATTAATTTTTAGACAACGGTATCTTAATTAAGTTACATTCTTTTTTTATTTAAAACTAATATTAAAAATCCGTGTAATGTTATCAGCGGCCCATTTTTAATCGGTGAGATCGCTTTAAAATCTGCGAAATCAAAAAATAATCGGTGAAATCATTTTTTATAAATCGGTGAAATCAAAAAACAATCTATAGTAAAAAAATTGGTGAAATCAAAAAAACAATCGGCAAAATCAAAACAAAATAAAATAAAAACCTTACATTTGCGCCCTTGAAAATTCATTTCTTTTAACATGAAATTATCCCAGTTCAAATTCAATCTTCCCGACTCATTAATTGCCCATACACCTGCAAACACCCGCGATGAATCACGTTTAATGGTTCTTCACCGCGATTCAGGTAAAATTGAGCATAAAATATTCAAAGACATTTTGGATTATTTTGATGATAAGGATGTAATGATCCTGAACAATACTAAAGTATTTCCGGCCCGTATGTATGGCAATAAAGAAAAAACCGGCGCCACTATTGAGGTTTTTTTATTAAGGGAACTCAATAAAGAACTAAGGTTATGGGACGTACTGGTTGACCCTGCCCGTAAAATACGTGTTGGCAATAAACTATATTTTGGTGATGACGACCTTTTAATTGCCGAAGTTGTTGACAATACCACTTCACGCGGCCGTACCATCCGCTTTTTGTTTGATGGTACTGATGAGGAGTTCCGCCGTAATGTAGAGATATTGGGCGAAACACCACTGCCCAAATATATAAAACGCAAAGCAACCCTTGAAGATAAGGAACGTTACCAAACTATTTTCGCAAAGCACGAAGGCGCTGTTGCTGCCCCAACCGCAGGTTTGCATTTTAGCCGCGAGCTGATGAAGCGCCTCGAACTTAAAGGTGTTGAATTTGCCGAAGTTACGCTGCATGTTGGCCTGGGCACTTTCCGCCCGGTTGAGGTTGAAGACCTTACCAAGCATAAAATGGACTCGGAACAGTTTATTATTGAAGAAAAACAGGCAAACATTGTAAACAGGGGCATCGAACGCAAAAAAAATATATGCGCCGTAGGTACAACCTCCATGCGGGCTATTGAATCAGCTGTTTCGGCAAATAAAACTTTAAAACCAGCTAACGACTGGACCAGCAAATTCATTTTCCCGCCGTATGATTTTAGCATAGCTAATTCAATGGTCACCAATTTCCATATGCCCGAATCAACATTATTGATGATGGTTTGCGCCTTCGGCGGATATGAAAACGTGATAAACGCTTACGAAGTAGCCGTAAAGGAAAAATATCGCTTTTATAGCTATGGCGACGCCATGCTGATAATTTAAGTAGATTTGAGTATTGAGATTTGAGATATGAGATTTTTAATCATATCTCAAATTTAAAAGCCCTGTCTCATGTCTCACATCTCACATCTAACATCTAATAAAAATTACGCCATTATAGTTGCCGGGGGCTCTGGTACACGTATGCAATCTGCTGTTCCGAAACAATTTTTATTACTTAAAGGAAAGCCTGTTTTGATGCATACTATCGGTGCTTTTTATAACTCAGAAGCCCGGCCGCAAATAATCGTAGTCCTTCATCCTGATTTTCACACCCATTGGGAGCAGCTTTGCGAAACTCATAAATTTAACATCCCTCACTTATTGGTAAACGGAGGCGAAACCCGCTTCCATTCCGTAAAAAATGGGCTGGATCGCATTAATGATGATGCAGATAGTTTAATTGCGGTGCACGACGCTGTAAGGCCGCTGACCAGCGAACAAATTATATACAGCTCGTATAAGTACGCCGCTATGCATGGGAATGCCGTCACAGCTGTTAAAAGCCGCGATTCGGTAAGACGATTAAAAAATGGAGTTTCCGAAAGCCTGGTAAGGGATGACATCTATCTTGTGCAAACTCCTCAAACATTTCAATCATCCCAAATAAAAAAAGCCTACTTACAACCCTACAGCCAGGCTTTTACTGATGATGCAAGTGTTATAGAAGCTGCCGGTTTTACCATCAATTTAATGGATGGCAGCTACAACAATATAAAAATTACTTTCCCGGAAGATATAGCTATCGCTGAATTGCTATTGGAAGCTCAATAGTCCATGGTCCATAGATGATAGCAGCTGCAATTTTATTAAACTAAATAGTCCATAACCCTTAACGATTACCGTTTCGGCTATGGATTATGGACGATGGACTATGGACTTTTTTAGCTGCAAACTAAAAAGTCCATAACCCTTAACGATTACCGTTTCGGCTATGGACTATTGACCATGGACTATGGACTTCTTACCTATGCCCTTCTGATAACCCCTAAAAGTAAAGCGATTACGGCAATTACTAAAAGAATATGGATAAGCCCCCCGCCGACAGGATATACAAAAAATCCTAATATCCATCCAATTACCAGGATGACGGCGATTAAATACAAAATACTTCTCATTTTTTTAAAGTTTTAGTTGATAGTGAATACCTTATCTTAACTAAAACTGTTCCAAAAAGTTTTACCAATAAAAAAAACCCTGCAAAGCAAGGTTTTTTATAAGGTGCCGAAGTTAATATTCGTCTTCGTTAAAAAAGAAGTCGTCTTTTGTAGGGTAATCAGGCCATATTTCTTCAATATTTTCGTACGGCTCACCATCATCTTCCAATGCCTGTAAGTTTTCAATAACCTCAACAGGCGCTCCGGAACGGATAGCATAGTCAATCAATTCGTCTTTTGTTGCAGGCCAGGGTGCATCTTCAAGGTGCGATGCTAATTCAAGTGTCCAATACATATGCTCTTATTTATATTATTCGGTAAATTTACTTTTTCGCAAAAGTATAATATTTTTAATTTGATTATCAATATTTTTTTGTCAAAATTTCAAATACGTGGTATCCATTGATTTTCAGGTATTTTATTATCGCTTGCAATCTTCCTGGCCAGAGTAAACAAGTAATCACTCAGCCTGTTCAGATAAATGACCACTTTTTCATCAACTGTACTTTCTTCAGCAAGGTGTACGGTGATCCTTTCGGCCCTGCGGCATACACAGCGTGCAATATGGCAATATGAAATGGTATTATTGCCACCCGGCAAAATAAAATGACGCAATTCAGGCAAATTTGTGTTCATGTTATCCATTTCCTGTTCAAGCAACTCAATATCGGCCAAATGAAGGTCGGGTATAACCATTTTCGACCGTTCCGGATCTGATGCTAACGACGAGCCTATGGTAAACAACCTATCCTGCACTTGTTTCAAAATTTCTTTATCGTGCGTTGCAATCTCCTGGTCGCCTATCAGGCCGACGTATGAGTTTAGCTCATCAACCGTGCCATAGCTTTCAATACGGATATGGTGCTTTGCAACGCGTGTACCGCCTATTAATGATGTAAGGCCTTGATCACCGGTTTTTGTATATATCTTCATTTTTATTTCGGATTTCGGAATTTCGATTTCGGATTTATTTTTGATTTCGAATTTATCATTTTGATCCGTCATTCTTCATTTATCATCAACGAAATCTTTAAATCATTAAAATCAACGGTTCTGACAATTTCGAATTTATGGTTTAGATTTTGAATTATCATCAACGAAATCTTTAAATCATTGAAACGGCGTAGCCCTCTTGAACACCAACAAAAATAAACAACATGTGAAAAATCAACGGTTCAATTTGGGATTTCGTTTAGATTTGTAAGAAAGTATTCTTTATAAGATGGTTTGGTGGTATTTGAAACACAATAATACTTTTAGCGTTATCTAATCATTCTGAAAATTGAAAATTTGAAATTCAATGAGATCCATCATATTATCATCCAAACTTGGCCTTATCCTGCTAACTGCGCTTACATTATTAAGCTTAAAGTGCGGCAGTACCGGTAGTACCGTTGCCCATAATACCGTCAGTATAACAACAATAGCCGATATTTTAAGCGAAAAACAATTTAATGAACTTTTCCCGAGGCGTAATAAATTTTATAGTTATACCGCATTTGTAAAAGCCGCAAGGGAAATGGCACTTATAAAAGTAAAGGTAGTAAGGCGCGCTACATCGGTTTATCAATTTACACGTACAGATAAAAGCACTGGCAAGTCGGTTATTATACGCCAGGACGAAGATTGGAACGAAGACTGGGCAAAAAAGAAACCGGACAGCACATATGAGATAGATTATGGCAATTTCTGCACAGAAAAAGATGCACAAACCAACAAAAAAGAACTGGCTGCTTTTTTTGCACAGATAGCCCACGAAACCCGGCATGGCGAAGATGGCAAATACAACGATGGGCTAATGTACACCCATGAAAATGATACCTCGTTAAGCTACACTGCTGAAAATGACTCGTACCCTGCTGTGCCTGGCAAAAAGTATTATGGCCGCGGCCCTATGCAGCTTAGCTATAATGGCAATTACGGCTATGCATCAGACTGCATTTTTGGCGACAAAAACGCATTGTTAACCAACCCCGAACTGGTGGAAACTGACCCTGTTGTTGCTTTTAAAACCGCCATATATTTTTGGATGACGCCACAAACCCTAAAGCCATCGGCACATGATGTGATGATAGGTAAATGGCAGCCCAATGCTGCTGATAAAGCCACAGGTCGTACGCCCGGCTTTGGCATGACTATAAACATTGTAAACGGCAGCGTTGAATGTAACAAAGGCGAAAATATATTCAGCATGAAAGACCGCATTGGCTTTTACCAGTATTTTTTAAGCAGGTTGGGGGTAAGTGATGCTAATTGCGCTTGCTCATGCGGAAAAATGAAACCTTATTGATTTCGGATTTGGGAAGATTTTACCACAAAGATCACTGAGTAGGCACAAAGGTCACTAAGAATATCATTTCATCTTTAATTAGCGCTGTGAACTTTTAACTCTGTGAACTTTGTGAAACTCTTTGCGGTCTTTGTGGTAAAAATTTAACGTGGCTGGTAGTTGTTTCTTTTCACTCTTAATAAGTACTTTTAAGTGCAATTTTGACACAATGAAACGGTTTATATTCTCCCTCACCCTTATCACCTACTATTTTTTAGCTTTCGGGCAAACAGAGGCACAAAAGTTTAAGGATAGGCAGCTTAATGATAATAGCGTATATGAGATAGATTTAAAAGACAAACTTGCTAAATATGACTTTTCGCCACTGTTTACACAAACCGAAAATTCTGTGGTTTATGGATTTATCGGTGACAATTATCAGCGCATCCGTATAAAATTTATTTCTGTAAAAAAAGATTCGCTATCACCAGATACTTACTCGATTTATGGTAAATCGATGGTTAAAAGCAATATCTGCGAATTTCACGGCACATTTACCATTTCAAATATCAGACGATACAAAAAAACATCTTACGGGGTTGATGATGAATATAAAAACAAAGGCATTAAAGGGCAATTTGTTATTTTGGGCAACTACTCCTTATCTGAAAATAAAGATCAAAATTATCCGGGAGTTTTTAAAGGAGCATTTAAGACGGCTTTTTACTTAGATAAAAATGATAAAGTTTGCTATGATGATATTGATATAGCTTCTGATGGCTATACAAACAACCAGTTTGTTGGCCAATGGGCAGCATATAATGGCAAACTAATTAAAAACTGCAATTGGGGAGATTACCGGGTTCCGGGTTCACCCGGTTTGGATATAGGCGCAGGAGAATTTTCGCCTGCTGATATTTATTTAAAATATGGCTGGCAAAGCAGACGTGATCTCATGGAATCGCCAAACGATAAAAGCGCCAAGCAAAAAGAAAACGCCAAATGGTGGGAATAGATTAAACATGCTTGTATTTCTACGCAGCATTTAATTGTAATATTTGCTATTTAAGCAGTAATAAGTACTTTTAGCAAAATCAAAAATTCAACAATGCAAAACTACTTCGGCTGCGAAGACATGGATGGTTTCCCCGAAACCTATAAAACGCTTAAAGCAAAATTTGGTATTGAACCTACCGGCAATATCGATTTTAATTTAAAGCAATTTGAAACACTTAACCATTACCTGAATTTTGACCTCCGGGGCTCTTTCGTCATCAAACATATTAATTGCGACAGCTATATTTTATTTATCGAGACCCAGGCAAAAAATATGGAGAAAGGTTCAATAGCCGGCGCAACATACCAGCAAACCTGGGGCCTGGCCTACTTAAAACATGATTTCGGCCGTGTGCTGATAAGGCGAGAGACGCTTACCGATAAAATACTTGAACTGATACATCCCGTTGAGCTGGATTTTGAAGAAGATAAAGCGTTTAGCGATACCTTTTATGTGTTGGTTAACGACCGCGATAAAGCCCGATCAGCAATTGACCGTAACTTCAGGAATGCAGTTATGGACATACGACATGAAGATTTTGTGATAGAGATAGTTGAACATACGCTTCTCATCGGCAACCAGCAATCGATATCTCCTGAAAAGGCTTTATATATAGCGGAATTTGTAGCGAGGGTTGCTTCGATTTGTTAGCGTGCGGAACAGATTTGACAACTTTTGAAAAGTTATCAAATTAAAATTGTCGATAGTTACTCTACAGGTACCCCGCTCCTGTCAACCCTTTGAATATTAGTGTTGGCAAAATCATTTTCTATCAAGCCATCGCGCATACGCACAATGCGGTGGGCGTGCAGGGCAATATCTTCTTCGTGGGTTACTAATATAATGGTGTTGCCTTTAGCGTGGATGTCCTCTATCAACCCCATAATTTCGATGGAAGTTTTGGTATCAAGGTTACCTGTAGGCTCATCGGCCAATATAATTGATGGGTTATTGATAAGCGCGCGGGCCACGGCCACACGCTGCCGCTGCCCCCCCGATAATTCATTAGGTTTATGATCTATACGGTTACCAAGCCCAACGTTTTCAAGCGTTTTTTTGGCGCGTTCCTGCCGGTTTGCTTTATTAACCCCTGCATAAACCAATGGCAGTGCCACATTATCCAATGCAGTGTTACGTGGCAGCAGGTTAAATGTTTGGAATACAAAACCGATCTCGGTATTTCTAACTTCGGCCAGTTCATTGTCTGTCATGTGGCTTACGTTTATACCGTTAAGGATATATTCGCCTTTGCTTGGGGTATCAAGGCAGCCCAAAATATTCATCAGGGTTGATTTGCCCGAACCTGAAGGCCCCATCAGCGCCACAAATTCACCTTTATTTATGGATAACGTTACAGATTTCAGGGCGTGAATAATTTCACTTCCTATTACATATTTACGTCCGATATCTTTAAGCGTTATAAGTGGTTGCATATTTTTCTTGTTTTGACTATAGTGACGGCAGGTTTGTTACAGTGAATTATTTTTTTAGTCCGGAAGTCGGAAAAGTCCGAAAGATGTATTGGCGGTTTGCTCCTACTTTCGGACTTCCCGACTTTCGGACTTTCCCAACTTACTTCAAATCAATCACTTTCGCCACTAAAAAATAATCGTCATCGTGTTTAGGTGCGTTCAATAATGCTTCTTCG
>Ga0207038_10137_pt1 | contig 21497 bp, 19 predicted proteins | sample Alteio_BWMinCont_76_FD_153285 | JGI IMG/M metagenome (GOLD analysis project Ga0207038, IMG submission 153285) | Enriched cells from forest soil in Barre Woods Harvard Forest LTER site, Petersham, Massachusetts, United States -... | ecosystem: Environmental > Terrestrial > Soil > Temperate forest >...
TCTGGATTTGCTGCTGCGCCTGCGGGTCGGACATCATCTGCTCCATCTGCGCCTTCGCTTCAGGCGGCATCTGGGCAAGAACTTGTGGCGGCGCATAATTATCCACGAGGCCAGTGATGTTCCCGGATTGCAGCATGTTGGCGATGTCGTCAATGCAGGCGTTCAAATCCGTGTGCGGGTCGGAGCTGCTGATGGGCGCAGGCCCATCTTGGGCGCTGGGTTGGGACGGCTCCGCCGACGCCGGCACTGCGGGCGCAAGCGGCGCGGCCACTTGCGGTTTCGGGGCAGTCGCGGTTTTGGGCAAGACCGATGGTGCGGGTGCCTGCGCGGTTTTTTCTGCGGCGGGCGCGGGTTTGTTAAAAAGCCAAATCGCGCCAACGGTGACACCGGCGACAAGTAGCACGGTCAAAGGGGTGCGCAGTTTCATAAGGGCAATGCTATCCGCAGACATCTACCCTGTGCCAATCCCGGCCCGAAGAACAGGCTAAAAATTATAAGCGAACGATATTTCCAAGACAGCAAAAGTTGTCCTCCTTCAAGCCGCACCGGCCTTGACCCGGTGGCGGGCTTCGTTGACCTTCAGCGCGCGGCCTTTCATGTCCTTGCCTTCGAGTCCCTTTATCGCCGCCTCCGCCTTGTCGGCGTCCACCTCCACAAAGGCAAAGCCGCGGGAGCGCTGGGTCTCGCGGTCAATGATGATCTTAACGCCATAGACCGCGCTGAACGGGGCGAACAGCTCGTGGATTTCGGTTTCGGTGGCGGAGAACGGCAGGTTGCCGACGTAAACGGACTTTTTCATGGCAGGCGAAAGCGACACAATAAAAGACCCCCAGCGGCGCAGGTGCGTCACCGGGCATCGCCTGAAAATAGCATAGAGCGTGCCAGTAGCCTCGCGGACTACCACCCATTTTTAGGGAATGCACCTAATTAGGGTGTCACCGTCATAATTCCGTGCATGCCGGCGGCATAATGGCCCGGGAAATTGCACAAAAACGGATATTGCCCCGGGGTGGGAGCAGTGAACTCCGCCACCACCGTTTGCCCGGGCCCCGCCAGGCCATTGGTATGGGCGATAATGGCGTCCATTTGCTCCGGGGGTACATAATCGTCCGCCTTGGCTTGGGCGGAAAGCAGGTTGAAGGCCACTAGGTTGGCATCGGGCTTGAGAATGACGAAATTGTGGGCCATCTCCGTGCTCGGGCGGTGGCCGTTGTTGGTCAATTCCACCCGCACGGGCTGGCCGGTTTTCACGGTGAAACGATTACCATTAAAGTGCATGGAGTCATCCGCCGTGACCTGCACAAATTGGGTCGGGCCGTTCATGATGACTGGGATTTCCGCATCGGTCGGCCCGATACTGTTTACCGCCGCCGCCGGGGCTGGCCGCCCGCAGCCGGCCAGGGTAGCCAGAGAAAACACCGCCAAAACCGCAACAGATTTACAAAACATGCGCTAACTATGCCTCAGTTAGGCTGTAATGTCAAAATCATCACCCTGCCGGGATACACTTAATCTGCTTTAGGCGGATTGAGCAGGCGGTCTTCACTCGCGGCCAGGGCTGCTTCACGGTCGCGGAGCGCGGCCTCCCGGATTTTCAAACTTGCGGCCAAGGTGGCCAGCTCGTGCTCGCGTCGGGCAATGGCGCGCTCGCGTTCTTCGAGGGACGGCACCGCCGCCGGTTTGGCTGGTTCGATGATGATTGGGGCTGGCGGCGTCGGACTTGCTGGTGGAATGTCTGGTGCAATCACGATTGGTGCTGTTGGCAAAGGAGGCGCCACATTCTTCGTGCTCCCTGTTCCCTGCTCCGGGCTTGTTGGTTTCGTCGGCATTTTAAGCGCGGGTCGTATGAAAGGCGCTACGGTGCGGCCTTTCAAAGTGGGTACCGGCTCAGGCACATTCGGTGGACGGGTGTTCGACCGGGCCGGGCTGGGGGCGAGACGAGGCTGCAGGCGCGAGGCGATGGCCGCCGGACACTTCACGTAAAACTCCGGTGTCTTGTTCGGAATGGAGTGGGTGGTCGCGGCTTCCAAAGTGGTGCAGGGCAGGGAGGGGCCCGCGCCGATGATTTCAAAGTCCTGGTCGGGGCTGGTGAAAATCACCAGAAAATGAATGGTCTTTTGGTTCCACAAATCACAGATGCTGTCATGCGCCGCCGGATCGGCCATGTTGAGCAATTCCTGAAGACGAATTTCTTTCATAAATATCTTGGATGAGCCAACCGTCATCTAACTGTAGGCCGCGATGGGTTTTTGACAATCCGATTCCGGGTGGCGAATGAACCCAAGTGGCGAAATGCGCCGGTTGCAGTCTTGGGCAAAGGGGAACCCGCCAGTGCGGATAATCGTGACATGATTGTGTCGAGCGATTTAACTGCATCGGATTCCCCAGCATGACCCATCCTTTTCCCAATTTGCGAGAAGCACTGTTGCTGGTGGCCGTGGCCCTGGCTTACTACCTGGTTCTCGTCGCCTGTGCGCAATGGCTGAGGCGCTTTCGCAATTTGCCGTTTGGCCGGCTCTATCATGTATTTGCGGTTACAGCGGCATTGTCCGGCGGTTTGGCGGTGGCGGGCTGGCAACCAACCTGGCGTCCGGGCCTGTTGAAGGACTTGTGCTCACTGACGGTGCTCTTTTCCTCCATCCCGCTCATCACGATCCTAAATCGCGTATTGTGGACGCGTTCGGCGGCTGATGGTCGCCGGGCCGATGCCCCACGCCTGCTGGCGGATACCACTGGGCTGCTCGTCTTTATTGGCATGGCGTTGATGGTGTGGCATGTGATTTACGGTCGTGCGGTGCCGACCAGCCTGCTGGCCGGGTCAGGGGTCGCCGCTTTCGTCATCGGTTTCGCCATGCAGGACTTGCTGGGAAACATCCTGGCGGGATTCGCGCTTTTTTTCTCCAAACCCTTCAAAGTCGGCGATTGGCTGCTGGTCGAGAACCAGCATGCGCGCGTTCTGGAAGTTACCTGGCGATCAACCCGGTTGGTTACCGACGACGATGTGTTGCTGGAGGTGCCCAATGGCACCCTGGTCAAACAATCCATTATCAATTTCCACCGGCCCAGTTCGCGCCATGCTTTGCGCGCGACCATTGGTTTGCACTACAATGTGCCCCCGGCGCGGGCGCAAGCGGTGTTGAGCCAGGCCGCTTCCACCGTCCCTGGTGTTTGTCCCGAGCCGCCGCCCCAGGTTCAGGTCAGTCAATTTGCCGATTCAGCCGTGGTCTATGAAGTCAAATTCTGGATTGAAGACCACGCGCGCAAAAGCCGCATCATGAGCGAAGTGCGCTCGCATTGCTGGTATGCGGTGCGCCGCGCAGGAATGGAAATTCCATTCCCGACCATCACGCTGAATCAACCGGGGCCGCGCGATATTGCGGCGGAGGCCAGGGCCGCAGCATCGGCCGCCTTGCACAGCCATTCCATATTCAGCTTTTTGTCGGCCGAGCAGGTGGAGAACCTTGTGCGGCACAGCACGGTGTCGTTGTTTGCGCCGGCGGAACGGTTGGTTGAGCAGGGTGCAGCCGGAACCAGCATGTTCCTGATTGTGCAGGGCGGCGTCGAGGTGCGGGTCAAAAATGACGGAGTCGAAAAAGTAGTCACGCGGTTGGGCGCAGGCGATTGCCTTGGCGAGATGTCCGTGCTCACGGGTGAGAAGCGCTCCGCAACCATCGTGGCGGAGGCGGAAGTCGAGGCGGTGGAAATTACCCACGCGGCGTTTTCAGCGTTTGTGCACCAGAATCCTGAAGTGCTCAACCGCCTCGGCGATTTGCTGGTCAAGCGCCAGCAGGAAAACATCCAGCATGCGGCGAAGTCCTCCAGCGGCCTGCCGGTGGTGGAAACGCGGGACAGCGTGATGCGGCGCCTTCGCTCGTTTTTTGAATTGGGCGAGTGAACCGGCGGTTGCTGTTCACATCCATTCGCGGAATTTGCGGATGTAGATTTGTTTGCAGAGCTGGGTCAGCACGCAGTAGCCCATGGTCGTCAATACGAGGAACGGCCAGTAGCCCAGGGGCAGGGCCGTGATTCTGACGGTCACAGCCATCGGCGAGAATGGCAAATAGCAGCCAATCGCGATGACGATCCCGGTGAGCGTCATGACCGGAATTGAAGCGCTGCTCTGCAAGAAGGGAATCTTTTCCGTGCGAATCATGTGCACGATCAAGGTTTGCGTTATCAGGCTTTCGACAAACCACGCGGTTTGGAACAACGCGATGTAATGGGGATCGTCGGAATGCTGGCCGACTTTGAAAATGTACCACATGCCTAAAAAAGTGGTGATGTCAAAAATCGAGCTGATGGGCCCAATCCAAACCATGAAGCGCGCGATGCTGCCGGGTTCCCACCGGCGCGGAATGCGCAACCAGTCCTCGTCCATCCGATCCCAAGGGAGGCTGATCTGCGAGATGTCGTAGAGCAGGTTGTTCAGGAGCAACTGGACGGGTAGAATTGGATCGAAGGGAATGCAGGCACTGGCCACCAAAATGCTGAAGACGTTGCCGAAATTCGAACTCGCCGCCATTTTAATGTATTTGATGATGTTGCCATAGGTGAGGCGGCCCCAGATGACGCCGCGCTCCAGCACCAACAGGCTTTTTTCCAGCAAAATAATGTCGGCAGCCTCCTTGGCAATATCCACTCCTGTATCCACGGAGATGCCGACGTCAGCTTCGCGCAGCGCGAGCGAGTCATTGATCCCGTCACCCATGAAACCAACCGTATGGTTGTTGGCTTTAAGCGCCCGGACCACATCCGCTTTTTGCGTGGGGGTCAGTTTGGCGAAAACCGTGGTGCGCTCGGGGAGTTCCTTCCAGTCCTGTTTGGTCCAGTTTTTGAGTTGCTCGCCCACAACCACGTCGCGCACATCCAGGCCCACATCACGGCACACCTTGCGGGCGACCAGCGCATTGTCTCCGGTGAGGATTTTAATCTGGATCCCATGGGATTGCAGCAGGCGGATGGCTTCGGTGGCAGTTTCCTTGGGCGGGTCGAGAAAAGCGATGTATCCGCAAAAAATCAGTCCGGTCTCGTCAGCAATTTTGTAGGCGCCCGGTTCCTTGTCCACGGTTTTATAGGCGACGCCAACCAGCCGCAGGCCATCCTCGTTGTTTTCATCGCGCAATTTGCGCAGGCAGTCGGCGGTTTCCTCGGTGAGGGGCACCACCTGGCCTTCCTCCACCACCTGCGTGCAGATGTCGAGCATCTCCTCGACCGCGCCTTTGCAGACCAGGATGGAGGGGTCGCCGTTGACGGGCTTGAGCACGACCGACATGCGCCGGCGGGAAAAGTCGAACGGCAGTTCATCAATGCGGGTATAGGCCACGGCGGCATCCTGCATCGCGGGGAATAATTGCGCATGATCGGTTACAGCGCGGTCAATCAGGTTTTTCAGTCCGGATTGGTACAAGCTGTTCAGGTAGGCTTTTTCCAGCACCTGCGCGCTTTCCTCGCCGTGGACATCCAGGTGTTTGATCAGGGCGACACGGTCCTGGGTGAGGGTGCCGGTTTTGTCCGTGCACAGCACGTCCATGGCCCCAAAATTCTGCATGGCATTGATTCGCTTCACCACGACTTTCTCGCGCGCCATCGCCACCGCGCCGCGTGCAAGGTTGGTATTGACGATCATCGGCAGCATTTCCGGCACCAGGCCCACCGCCACGGATACGCCGAGCTCAAAGGCATACAGCCAGTGGTGCGGGCCACTTTTGGTCAGGCCGTTGAGCAAAAACACAATCGGAACCATCACGAGCATGAACTTGATCAACAGCCAACTGACTTTGTTGACGCCGATGTCGAAAGCAGTCTGCGGGCGCGCTTCGACGAGTTTGGAAGCCAGCGCACCCATTTGGGTGCTGGAGCCCGTGGCGAGAACGACGGCCTTGGCCGTGCCGCTGACCACCGAACTGCCCATGAAACAAAGATTGGGGGTTTGCAGCAGCGCACCTTCCCCGCTGCTGGTGCTGGTGAAGTTGCGCGCATCTTTTTCCACCGGCAGGGCCTCACCGGTCAGCGAAGACTGGCTGACAAACAAGTCGCGTGATTCCAGCAGGCGCACTTCGGCGGGAATCATGTCGCCGGCGGAAAGTTTGATGACATCACCGGGGGCGATATCCTGCATCAAAATTTCCGAAGCCTGCGGGTCGAGTGAATGGGGAATGCGCTCGACGCCTTCATTTTCTGTCCGATACACCGTGGCCTGGTTGCGCACCATTTTGCGCAAAACCTCGGCCTTAACTTGGGAACGAAAATCCTGCCAGAAGCGCAAGCCGGTGGAGATGGCAATCATCACGAACATCAACAGGGCATCGGCGGGCACGCCGACCACCGTCGGGTCGTCGGGATCCGCGGTTAACCAGGTAATAATTCCCAATACCAGCAGGATGTAATTGAAGGGATTGCAAAACGAATGCCAGAGCACTTGCCACCAAGGCGCGACTTTGTGCGGTACCGCCACATTGGGGCCGTATTGTTCGATCCGTTCGTGGGCCACGGTCCATGAGAGGCCAGTGGATGAACTCTGCATTTTGGCGAGCAGCTCCGCGCTATCCATTTGCGCGGCGCCCAATAACCAGGCATCGGTGGGTCGCTGCCCGGGGGGCAACAGGGCGACGTCAATGGACGACGGGTTGGTCGCGGCTGGTTTCGAAGTGTTGGGATCAAGGGCTGCCATAACGGAAAAATGGGAGCCGCCAGAATGTAAACTTCGTCCGTCAAAAGCCAGCGTGGAAACGTTTAAATCGGCTCACTATTCGGGATCCGCACGTTAAAACTTTTTAATGTAGTGCTGGCCCTTTTTGTCCACGAATTCCAATTCGCGGCTCTTGTCGTCAATGCGCACCCACTTCAGCCCGAATTCCGGCGCGATCACCTGGCCCAGATGGAACATCTGGCTGTTGATGAAGAGGCGCGGTTCAGCCCCCGAAGCAATTTCTGGATTTAAGTTCGCTAAAAACGCATAGACCGGGGTCTGGGTGGTTGGGCCATTGGCGGAAATTTCAATGGGTTTGCCCGGTTGGGCATTGCCAATGACGAGCACGGGAGGCTTGTGGCTGGATGAACTATCCGTCGGTTCATCCTGCATCAAAATGTAAGTGGACTCTCCACCCACAATCAGCACCATGACAAACAAGGCAATCCACAGAAGGAGGTTGCTGCGGGATTTGGCTGGCTTGGCCGGGGCAAAGGGGGAATTGGTTAGCGCATTGGCTGGGGTCAAAGGCGCGGGCATTTCCGTGGGCGTGGCCAGTTCGCTTGAGGCAATCAAGCGTGCGCCCGCTGGCGGTCTTTTTAGCGGCGGGTTTTTCTCGTCAATTGTCGGTGTTGCGGGAGCCGCGTTTGGGGCCGGCTGCTCCACCACCGGTTGGGCTGGCAGGGGTTCCTCCACCCGTTTTTTTGGGGCAAAGGACAGGCGCGGCAACGCACCTGCCGGCCCGCTTGTGGCTGGGGCCTGGGTTGGTGGCGGGCCGTCCGGCTTGCGTATTTGCAAGCGCGGTTTCGGATCAGTACCGCCGGTGGTATTGGAATCCTGACTCATCAGCGAAAGTAATATCGTGGGGTTTGACGGACACCAACTTGAGTTTGAGGTCGGGGTTAACCAAGTCGCCTGGGCTGAAAACCTGGCTCTTCACCAGGATGCGCTGGACGCCGCCAATACTCACGCCACTGAGTACAAACTGATCCACGAACGCCTGGGCGGCGGGATTTGGGCCGGCGGGTGCGACGGGCTTTGCCGGGGCTGCGATAGGCGCAGATAATACCGCTGTTGGCGTTGGCGCGACCACTGGCGCTGGCGTAACCGTTGGCGTCGCACTAATCTTTGCCGAGATTGGCGGTGGGCTTGGTTCCACTGAAGCCGGCAGAGGGGGTGTCGAAACCACCTGCATTGGCTGAACCGATGCGGTAATGGTTAACGGCGAAGATGGTGAAACCGCCGGCGTCGAACTCGCCACTACCGTGGTTGGAGCGGTGGTGGTTGGAGTCGGTTTAGCCGTCGTCACGGGGTTGCTAGCCGGCGTGGGTGCCGTTAACTGCGGGGCGGGAGCCAGAGTTGGGGCTAGGGCGATTACCGGGGACGCTGCGGGCGGTGCTGCCTTGGCTGCCGGAGGATTGGGGGTCGGATTCGCCGCAACCGTCGGCGCGGGCGGCGGTGGCGGTTCCACTACGGTTCGCCGCGGCACTGGTGGTGGCGTCACTTCGGCGGCGGAAAACTGGGGTGTGCTTTGGACGGCAACCGGTTTGGCCGCGGGTGCGGGCGATGGAGCTGCAACCGGCGTCGGTGAGGCACTCGCAATTGAAGGCGCCGGCTTTGGCGCGGGATTTTCTGCCACCTTTACCGTCATTGAATTGTCGGGCGTACTGCTGCCGTTGAAGAAAATGAAATAGGCGGCTACGGCCAGAATCAGCACGGTGACACCTCCGAGCGCCATCAAGACCGGGCGATTGTTTTTCGAAGCGCGGGGTTCCGGTTTTTCTTGAATAGACGGCGGTGGAGGTGGTGGTGTGGCTGCCGGCGCATTCGCTTTCTGGCGATCACGTTCGGCTTTTTTCAAGGCATCACTGATAAGGCTCATAGTGGCAGTAGGTTAGTCGAGCTGTGCCTGATCTTTGACGGCCCGGCGCACATCGAACCAGTTTACCTCATCGGAGTCCCGAGTAAATGCGGAAAGCAGGGCCTTGTCGCAGAGGGAGTTGACCAGGCGGGGAATGCCCCGGCTGCGCTTGTAGATCAAGCGCAGGGCGGGGCTGGTGAAGCGCGGGCGGCCACTGGCACCCACTAATGTCAGGCGGTGTTGAATGTAGGCGTCCACTTGCGCGCGTTTCAGCGGGCGTAACTCAAAGAAAACCAGGATGCGCTGGCGCAATTGCCTCAAGCGTTTTTCCGCGAGGCGTGCTTTTAGTTCCGGCTGGCCGATCAAAATAATTTGGAGAAGTTTTTGCGTGTCGGTTTCAAGATTCGACAACAGACGTAGCTGCTCCATGACTTCGAAGGACAAATTTTGCGCCTCATCAATAATGAGCACGATATCTTTACCCGCCTGGATCCGGCGCAAGAGGGCATCATTGAGTCGTCCGGTCAGGTCAGCGCTATCGAGTGCCAGCGGTGCATGGGTGGTGCCGGTAGGTAGTTCACCTAACTCGCGTAAAATTGCTGCCAGCAATTCGCGTTCAGTCAGCCGCGGATTTAAAATCAGCGCGGTTTCAATGCGGGCCGGGTCAATTTCATTCAGAAAAACGCGGCAGAGGGTGGTCTTGCCGCAGCCCACTTCGCCCGTCAGCACGATAAAACCTTTCTTTTGGGCCAGACCATAACGCAGGTGCGCCAAAGCGTCCTGGTGGGTGGGGCTCAAGAAAAGGAAGCTGGGGTCGGGGGTGATGTTGAACGGCATCGCCCGAAGCCCAAAAAATTGCTGGTACATGGCGCCCCGGCATCCTAGCAGGATGTTTTCGACCCGCAATGACATTTGCCGGTCGCTGCGCTATTTACTATCGGTTAGAAATGCCGATATTGAAAAAACCCCGGAATGGGTTAATGTAATCGTCCATAGTCTGAAATTAGCACCCCGTTGCCATGTCCGCTGACCATCTTGATCAACCGCCACCAATGCCAAAACCCCCAATGGCGATCTGGCGCTGGCTGGTATGGGCCGCGTTCACGGTATTGTTGTTCAATGCCTGGATGGTGGGTTGGTATCATTGGACGGGAATGATGGCGTTCGAAGTGCCCAGCCGGTCGGCCATTGCCCAAGGCCATTTGTGGACGCTGTTCACTTATGTGGTCGCGGGCGCAGGAGCGGCCAGCGTGGGCCAGTGGATTTTCGGCATGGTCAGCCTGGTTTTCCTGTTCGCGGTCGCCCGGTTGACTGAGGCCGAACTGCCGCACTGGAACTTTTTGTGGCTGTGCGCCGTGTGCGCCTTGGGTGGGTCGGCTGTGTGGCTGCCCTTCCATTGGTCGGATGGTGCCAGCCTCGTTCACGGCACCACCGTGCTGGTGCTGGGCTTGTTGTCCTTTTGGTGTTTTACCGTGCCGGATGAAGCGGTGCCCATGCGCCTGTTTGGGTCGGCGGAAGTGCGCCCGCCGTTTTTTTTCTGGCTGGCCCTGGCGCTGGAGGCCGGCGCGTTCCTCAGCTTTGAATTGCCCCAGGCGCTCGGCTTTCCGCTCGTTTACCACGGCCGCACGATCCAGGGTGGCTTTGATGATTCCGCCCATTTAGGGGCCATGCTGGCCGGCGCGGTGTATGCGCATTATGTCCGGCGGCGTTCGGTGGAGAACCCATTTGCCCTCTCGGCCGAAGTTGCGCCCGCCCGCGCGGCCGCCGTCACCGTTGGCGCACGGCGGACCGCTCCACTGGCTTCCACGGCTGACCAGCCATCTTTTGCCAATACCCGGGAGCTGCGGGTGGAGGTTGACCGTATCCTGGACAAAATAAACCACGACGGGATGGATTCACTCAGTGTCCAAGAACGCCAGACCCTGGATCAGGCGAAGCAATTGTTGAAGAAATAAAAGCTGAGGAGGTTACCCGTTTGCCTCCGCCAATTCGGCGATGGCCGCGAGATTGAGCAATGCCTTTGGCAAAATTGACGCCGGATCCAAATACTCCGGACGTTTTCGAGCAACGGGATTGTCTGACCATTCCGAAGCATGCGCATTGCCACCGGCGGGGCCGAGTCCATCCAAAGTCGGCAGATGCTTCGCGAGCAAATTACCGTCGCTGAGTCCTCCACGGCTTTCCGCTTGCACAGTGACGCCGAGTTTGGCCGCGGCTCGGGTGTAGATTTCAAAAAGAAGTTGGGTTTTGGCGTTTTCCGGCCACGCGGGCGTGCCGCCGGTAATCTCGGCCTTAACCTGGCAGCGGAAACCATCGGCGGCGGCGGCGATTTGGCCCGGGCCTTCCAATTCCAAAACGGCATTTTCGGCGGCGATTAACGCCGCGGGATCAAACGCGCGTAGTTCGCCTTCCAGTTCCGCAAAATGTGGCACGCGGTTGAGCGCCTCGCCGCCGCGGATGAGGCCGACATTGGCGGTGAGCCCGCGCGCCGGGTCGGTGAGCGCTTCGATTTGTGGGATGAGTCCGGCCAGTTCCGCGATGGCGTTGACGCCGTCGGCGTGGCAACTGCCCGCGTGGGCACCACGCCCGGCGGTGGTCACGCGGAATTGTGACCGTCCCTTGCGCGCGACCACGAGGTTGAATTTGTTTTTTTGCAATGTGCCCGACTCATAGACCAGCGCGGCAATCGCATGATCACCAAACCGCGCAAGCGTGGCCTCGGCAAAATCGTCGCCCAAGGTTTCCTCGGCGGAATTGCAGGCGACGACCCATTCATAATGCTCGAACAAAGCCGAAGAAGCGGCTTGTAGCGCGCGCAGCTGCAACCAGATGAGCGCGGTGCCCCCTTTGATGTCCACCACCCCCGGGCCATAGATGCGGCCTTCCGCTTCGCGCCAGCGAAAATTTTCCCGCGCTTCCTCAGCGGACGGGAAAACCGTGTCGAGATGGGTTACGCAGAGCAGCGATTTTCGGTCCCGTCCCGGCCGGCGCAGAAATAAATGCTGGCCACAGCGAGCATCCACGCACGGCACATATTCCGCGGTGAAACCCAGCGGCGCAAAGGCCTCCGCCGTGGCGTGGCCGAGGGCGTTGACGCCCTCGCGATGGTGCGTGTGGCTGTTGATGCCGACCCACTCGCGCAAGTGGGCGAGCGCAGTAGGTAGTTCGTGCGTCAATGCCGCGCGCAATAAATCGGGGTCGGGGTGGGTCACGAAAAAACCACTGTTTGATGAATGGCTGAGGGTTCAGGCAGCTTAGCTGTATCCGCCCGTGGCGCCTTTGCCAAAAAATGTTTCCTCAATCATCAAACACAGGCAGTGGTAAATGGGCAGGTGGAATTCCTGAATCTTGAAGGTCTCTGTTTCGGGGGCGCGGATGCACACGTCGCACTTGGGCAAAAGTTTACCGCCGGTGGCGCCGGTGAGGCCGATGACTTTCACGCCGCGCGCTTTGGCCGCGTCTGCCGCGTGCAGTACATTTTTGGAGCTGCCCGAGGTGGTGATGGCCAGGAGCACATCACCCGCGCGGCCGAGGCCCCAAGTCAATTGCGCGTAAACATATTGCGGGTCGCAATCGTTGCCAAAGGCGGAAACAAGCGAGGTCAGTTGCGGCAACGGAATAGCAGGCAAGGCGCCCTGCAAATTTTTTGCGAGATCGCTGCCGAGCTTGGCCGCATCCGCCGCGGGCAAGGTGCGTGCGTGGCCAAAGCCTTTCAGGAGTTCGCCCGCGATATGGTCAGAGTCTGCCGCACTGCCGCCATTGCCGCAGAGGAGTAGTTTGCCGCCGCTGCGAAAAGAGTCCTCAAGGATTTTCGCCGCCGCCGCGATGTCGCCCGCGCAACTATTCAACGGCGGATAACGCTTGATGAGGGTTTCGAGTCGCGAATGCATGTGGGATTTAAGTTTGAACCACGGAGGGCACAGAGAACACGGAGGAAAAGAAAAAGCTCTCTGTGTTCTCCGTGTCCTCCGTGGTTATATTTATGCTTTCGATGTCTTCACTTCAATCACGTCGTGCGGCGCGGCTTCCTTCATGCCGGCGGCGGTGACGCGCGCGAAGCGGGCGTTGGTGCGAAGCTCAGAAAGATTATGCGCGCCGAGGTAACCGAGGCCGCTTTGCAAGCCGCCGAGCAATGGCGCGAGCACGGCGTCAAGCGAGCCGGCGATTTCCTTGAGGGCCTCGATGCCCTCGGCAGCGATTTTTTGCGGGCCGGCGCTGCTGGCACGGGATTTCTCATGGCCATAGCGGGCCGCCGAGCCGGCCTTCATCGCGCTCAGGCTGCCCATGCCGCGGTATTGCTTATAAAACTTGCCGTCAATTTCAATGATTTCGCCTGGGGCTTCGCGGCAGCCGGCCAGCAAACCACCGAGGATGACGGCGTCAGACAGCGTCAGCGCCTTGACGATGTCGCCGCTCTTGGTAATGCCGCCATCGGCAATGACGCGCACGCCGCGGCGTTTGGCTTCCAATGAAGAAACATAAAGCGCGGTGAGTTGCGGAATGCCGACGCCTGCGACCATGCGTGTCGTGCAAATGGAGCCCGGCCCCTGGCCGATTTTGATGGCGCTCGCGCCCGCTTCGGCGAGAAACGCCACGCCTTCTCCGCTGGTCACATTGCCGGCGATGAGCGTAAGGTTAGGAAATTGTTCGCGGAGCAGCCGCACGGTCTGGCCGACGCCGAGGGTGTGACCATGGGCGGTCGAAACAGCCAGCGCATCCACGCCGGCTTCGACGAGCGCCGCAGCCTGCGCGATAATCCGGTCGCGGTCGAGTTCGCCCGCCGCCGTGCGTGGGGCCGAGAGTGCCGCGCCGCACACCAGGCGGAATTTCGAGTCGCGCGCGGGGCGGACGTTGGCCCGGGCTTCCTCGGTAATGCGCTCGATGTCGCTCAAAGTAAACAACCCGCGCAGGCGGTCTTTGTCGTCCACGACGAGGAGCTTGTGGATGCCGAGATGTTCGTTGAAAAATTTGTCGGCAGTGGCAATCGGGTTTTTGCCGAGTTCCTTTTCCTTGAGCGTGTACACCTCGGCACGCGGGGCCATGGCCTCGGCGACTTTCTTGGTGCGGTAGCGTTCCTTGACGACGCGGCCCGGCAGCAGGCCGACGAGGACACCTTTTTCGTCCACCACGGGGAAGGTGCGAAAGGAAAAGCGCTTGTCTTCGACGCGGCGCAGGACGTCTTCGATGGTTTGCTCGGGCGAGACGCGGATGGGGTCGGGGATGAGGCCGTGAACGTGGAACTTCACGCGCTCGACTTCGCGGACCTGCTCGCCTTCGCCCAGGTTGTAATGGATGAGGCCCAGGCCGCCATTGAGCGCCATGCCGATGGCCATGGCGGATTCGGTGACGGTGTCCATGTCCGCCGAAATAATCGGCATGGGCAGCGCCAGCGCGTCGCTGAGCGTGGTGTCGAGGCGGGTTTCGCGCGGCAGCACCTCGGAATAGAGCGTCGCGAGGGAGACGTCGTCGTACGTCAGCGCAGTGGGCGCCTGGCTGGGGAAGAATGTTCCCGCGGGCAAATAGAACTGGGCGTCGTCAGCCGCGGCCTCGCGGGATTTTTTGGGGGAAGCGCTCATGGCAGTAGTCGCACGAGAGATGCGTTTCCCAGAGTCATTTATGGGGATTTGGGCGGGGAGGCAAACGTATTTTTTAATGGGTCAAAGGGTGGTAGCTGCCGACTTTAATAAAATCAGTCTATAGATTAAATAATTACAATGGGCAAATCCTTGGAGTTTTGGAACATAGGGGGTCATGGGCCAGATCGACCGCTTTTTTGCTCAAACTTACTCAGCAGCGACAGCGCTTCACGGTTATTTGGCTCAGCTTCGATCAGGTGGTTAATGTCCTGAATGGCTCCATCATAGTCTTTGGTGATAGCTTTAAGCTGGGAGGTCACAATCAAGAAACTGTTTGGGTTGATTTGCACATCGTCGGCCACCGTCCATTCCCAAGTTCCGTTAGGGGCTGGGTAGTGTTCGTCGCTGGGACGTTTAAATCCCGCGTAGGGCGGTCCTGGCGATGGCTTAGGCCTCAAATAGGCGTAGCCACTTTTATTATCCAAGATCAGATCCATCCGCTCAAATGCATACAGTCCGATTATTCCAGCAAAATTATCCACTAAATTAGGTTCATCTGCGTTGGCCGAACGGACTGGGACATCAGTAAGGGTAATTGGCCCGAGATGAATTTCATCCGCCCAATTTAGTTCCGAACTTCTCGGGACGCCGTACTCATCGTAGCTCCTGGAATATGAAGGTACACTAGGGTGGGCGGCTTTCCATTCCGTGTATTGCGCCAATGGCAAAGTAACACCATCGAGTAAATCACCGGTGTCAAAGCAAACTACACCGGTATGGCCATTTGAAAGTGGTATCTCCAGTGCCAGTAGATGGCTTGGATGAATTTTTAGCTTAAGCCAACCAGATGTTTCGATTGGAAGTTGATCAAGGTGGCGCACGATGTGATAACTGGAGTCAAAATACAGGACGTTATTATCCCGAATGCCGGGCCAGCCGACAAGTCCGTCAATGTCCCAGCCTTGGGTCATGGCTAGTACTGCAAATTGGGCCGTGAAAGATTGAGTTCCCAGTTTAACTCCCACGGGTTGAATCAACCAGCATTTCCCTGCATTTTCCTGGGTTTCAACATCGGATGAAGATCCCGCAGGTTTTACCTCTGAACGTTGCGCCCCGCGCTCGGTTAAGGTTAACCCGGCAATATTGTTGGTGTCCATTTCAATGCGCATCGGCTTGCCGTTCACATCGGCATAGGGATAGATAATTTCGCTGTTCCAATAATTAATCTTGTCGGCAGGATTATTTGACGCGCATGAAGAAAACACCAGCGCGATAACGACTCCTGCGAAGAAGCAGCCGGGATGGATGAATTTACACCTGTTTTTCACGGGGCGGGCAACAAGAGCTTAATGGAATATTACGGAATCAACCGCAAAGGTTACACCCAAAAATTCATGCTTTTTTAAAAATTACCATGGACAAGTGCCCCGCATTTTGGAGCATGGGGGCACGCATGGGACAGCTCGACCACCTCTTTGCCCAGAATCGTGCCTGGGCCGACGCCATCCGGGCGCGGGATCCGGAATTTTTCCCGAAACTGTCGCGGCAGCAATCGCCGGAGTATTTGTGGATTGGATGCTCGGACAGCCGCGTGCCGGCGAACGAGATTGTGAATCTGCTGCCAGGCGAATTGTTTGTCCACCGCAACATCGCCAACGTGGTGGTGCACACCGACCTGAACTGCCTGTCGGTGATGCAGTTCGCCATAGATGTGTTGAAGGTGAAGCACATCATCGTCTGTGGCCATTATGGTTGCAGCGGCGTGCGCGCGGCGCTGCGCGGCGACCGGATTGGCCTGGCCGACAACTGGCTGCGGCATGTGCAGGATGTTTCGGAGAAAAACTGGGAATCGGTGAATTCCATCCACGGGGAGGATTTGCGGACGGATTTGTTGTGCGAGTTGAACGTCATCGAGCAGGTGAGCCATGTCTGCCATACCTCGACGGCGCGCGACGCCTGGGAGCGGAGGCAGCCATTGACCGTGCATAGTTGGATTTACGGGCTGAAAGACGGGCTCATTCGGAACCTCGGCATGAGTGTTTCGCGTCTGGAAGATATGGAGCCGCAATACCACGCGGCGCGCGCCGCCATCGCCGCCACTGGCCCGTTCACCGCGCCAAAGAAGTGAGGCTCAATCCACCCATGGATCAACCAGGGCAAACTTGCCCACATCAAAAAGGCCGCGGTCGCTAAGCTTTAGTTTTGGAATAACCAGCAGCGCAAGGAACGAAAGGCACATGTATGGCGCCTGTAGCTTGCACCCATGCTGGCGGGCGAGGGTGGACAATTCCTGGTAGGCTGCGCCGGCGGTGGGGGCATCTTCGAGAGTCATCAAGCCCGCGATGGGCAGCGGTAGGGCTTTGGCGATATTGCCCGCAGCGAAGCTCAAGCCCCCGCCATTTTTAATCACCAGATTTACCGCAGCGGCCAAGTCCTCATCGTTCGCACCGACGGCGACGATGTTGTGCGAATCGTGCGCCACGCTCGAGGCCAGCGCACCGCTTTTTAAGCCAAAATTGCGCACGAGGGCAACGGCGGGCGGCGTGTCGGCATAACGGTTGACGACGGTGAGCTTCAATAAATCGCGCGCCGGGTCACAGAGGACAAATCCTTCTGGCGAAACCTTGGGTGCTTCAATGCTCTCGCCCGTGACGATTTGGCCGTCAATGGCTTCGATGACGCGAAACCGCTTGCCGGGCACAGCCGGCAACGCGAATGCAGACGGCGGCTTTGCTTTGGTATTAAAAAGATTAATTGGCTGCACCTGCGTGCGCGCAACCAGGGTTTTGCCATTTTCCGCCACGAGCCGTCCGTTGACCCAGGTGCGCCGGACTTTGAAATCGGTGAGATTGTTTATTTCGACCAAGTCGGCGGGGTCACCGGGTTGGAGCAGGCCGACGGGCAGGCCGTAGTGGCGCACGGGGTTAAGCGTGGCGGCGCGCATCGCGGCGAGCACGGGCACGCCTTTGGCCACGGCGCGGCGCACGAGCGCGTCAATCTGCGACACCAGCAATTCGTCGGGGTGCTTGTCGTCGCTGCACAGGCCGCAGTTTTCCGGTTTCTCAAGCAGCAGGGGCCAGAGCGCTTCAAAGTTGCGCGCGGCGGAGCCTTCGCGAATCCATACCATCATGCCGAGCGCAGCGCGCTGGCGGGCTTCCTCCAGCGTGGTGCATTCGTGGTCGGTCTGGATGCCGGCGGCGGCGTATTTTTTCAAATCTTCGCCGAGCACGCCCGGCGAATGGCCATCAATGCGCTTGCCGCGCTTTTTCGCCTCGGCGATGATGGCGTGCATTAGGGGGTCGCCAAAAATCACGCCCGGAAAATTCATTACCTCGGCGAGATAGAGGATTTCCGGCAGGTCGAGCAGTTCGCCGACTTCCTGCGGGCCGAATTTGGCACCAGCGGTCTAAAAGCTCGTGGCCGGCACACAGGACGGCGCGCCAAAAAAAATTTTGCAGGCCGCGTTTTTGGCGTCGGCAATCATCCAGCGCACGCCCGGCAGCCCGAGCACGTTGGCGATTTCGTGCGGGTCGCTGACCGTCGCCACGGTGCCGTGGGTGACGGCCACGCGCGCGAACTCGCTCGGAGGGAGCATGGAGCTTTCCACGTGCACATGCGCGTCCACAAAACCCGGTGAGAACCACGGCACGCCATCTTGGGTTGGCCCCGGCTCGGTGACTTTGGCGATGCGGCCATTGGCTATCTCTATCGTGCCGGAAAACATTTTCCCAGAGACCACATCAACGATGTTGCCAGAGAGCGTCTGCGCTGGAGCCAGTGGTGCCATGCCCTTTCAGCGTGCGCATTTGGACGGATTCGTGCAAGAAAAAGTGGGTGGGGCTAACAAAGTTTTATGTCGCAAGGACATCAGCGGGACATTGCGATCCGTGAAAAATCAATCCAGCAGGCGAACAAGCCAAGTGTAGAGTACTGTAAGCATAAAAACCATCGAGACGGGGCCTTCGCTCCCGCTCAACTGAAGATACGCCAGACAGGAGACGAGCGAAACGCCTAGCAGCACAGCGACTGAAATTCTAGTAATAGCCTTCCAGTCTGATCCTTTCCGAAACGCGCGAGTTAGCGGTATGCAGTAAAATATTATCGGAAACGTGCCAAATAAGTCTGTCTTCTGCCACGCAACTCCCGCAATAAACCAACCTAGTGCTGAGGAAAGGCATAGCAGCAACGCAACAGCGCCATAGCGCTGTCGTCTATCGAGGGCGTGGCGGGCTGCCTTGTCCAGTAAGAGAACGAAATTGAAAAAATCGGAGCCGACCCAGGTCAGCATAACAAAAGACAGATATACGATTGTAATTACCGCGGCCCAAACCCCCAAATTTTGCATTGAGCCAAGAGCATTGTAAATGAACAAGGCCCCGAGTGTTACCCCCCAGCGTCGTCCTGGAGGCAGCCGACGCATCCAGAACGAATAACCAAGCAGGGCTCGATATATGGGATTGCGAGCCTTGAGGGACTCAACCAAGCCGTTACGCGCAACATCATTTTCCGGATCCAGGCGCAACGCCTCGGCAAAATGCTCCAGTGCCCGTTTGTGGTCGCCTCCGGCCAATTGTACGAAGCCCGCCGTGGCCTGGGTTTGCGAACTCTGTGGATTTCGCCGCAGCGCGTTATCCGCACTGTGAGTGCTTTCCAGCTTGCGTCCAAGATGGCTGAGCGCAATGGCCCGCACATTGGCGCAACCAGTGTTTTCTGCATCGAGCGCAAGGCCAGCCTCGGCCTTCTCCAGCGCCTCAGCCCAGCGCTGTTGGCGCAAGTAGCATACAGCTAAGTTCTGGTGCGCGATTGCGCTGTCGGGCGCCAGTCGAAGCGCATCCAGCGCAGCCAATTCCGCTTTTTTGTAATGCTTGGACTCAAGTTCGATGTAGCATAACATGAGATGCGCGTCGGCCCAGCTTGGCGCAACACCGATTAATTCTTGCACAACCTCACGCGCCGCAGGAATTTTTTCCTGGTCCGCCAGTGCGCTTGCCAATACGTGAAGAAGCTCACGATTCTGAGGGTTTTGTTCCAGGCCAGTTCGCGCTTCCCGTTCCGCATCAACGGGCCGGTGGGTCGCAAGAAGCAATTTTGCGCGGGTCAAATAGGCAGACATGATTGGGGAATTTCAGCCGAAAGCGTCCACTCACCGATGCTGCTTCAAATAGGCCAGCACGTCGTCATATTGACCGCCTTGATTGGCGTACATGGCATAGTTTTTGGCCGTTGAAAACCACTCAGTTGTAGTCGGTTTGGCCTGCTTGCATGCGGTCTGTAGTTCCTTTGTCGTCAATGGCTCAATTCGTCCCGTTTTCATTGCCGCAGCAAGTTTGGTTTCAACTGCTTGGTCTATCAAACCCTTCAAATCTGCGCCGGAGAACCCCGTCGCCTTTTCTGCAACGGCAGTGAAATCAATGGATTCGGCAGGCTTGCCTCGTAACAGCACGCGCAAAATTGCCGCACGCGCGGACGCATCCGGTGGGGGCACAAAGACCAGATGGTCAAATCGTCCGGGACGTCGAAACGCCGGATCCAGATGCCAGGGCGCATTCGTCGCCGCCAAAACTAACAACCCATCGTTGGAGGATTCCAAGCCATCCATTTCCGCGAGAAATTGGTTGATAAGGTTCCGGCTGGCACTGTGGCGCAAGTCCGCCCGGTTTGCGCCCAAGGCGTCCACTTCGTCAATGAAGAGCACGGTTGGGCGGTTTCGGCGTGCCTGCTCAAAAATTTCATGAAGTTTCTTTTCGGACTGCCCAATCCACATGTCCAAAACATCATGGAGGCCGATCGAAAGGAACGCCGCTTTGACTTCACCCGCCGTGGCCCGGGCCAGATGTGTTTTGCCGCAACCGGGAGGCCCGTAGAGCAGCAGGCCGCCACCGATCTTTTTCCCATAAGCCTTAAATAGCTCGGAATAGGCAACTGGATGGATAATTTTCATCCGGATTTGTTCCTTCACTTGTTCCATTCCCCCAACGTCTGAAAAATTAACTTTGGGCCGTTCAACATCAACGGAAGCCTCGCCCGGCGCATCGCCTGCTTTGATGCGGATTCGACCAGCCTCATCCACGTCTTCATCCCGTATTTTTGATGGTGGTTCATCATTGTTGTCCCCAGATGAGTCCATAAAAGGTTCAAGCTGGGCGTCTAATGCGACATCAATAGCCAAGGGGTCGAGCGCGCGAGCACGTCGGGCATGGATCGCGGCTTTTTGCAATTCAGCGCTTTCGCATAGCAATCTTGCATAAAGCAAATGCGCAGCTGCGGGCCCCTTGTTCGCGGCCAGGATGTCCTCTAGCAGCACGGCTGCTTCGGGGTTTTTGCCTTCACCGTGAAAAGCCCGGGCAAGCGCAAGCTTCACTTGGGCATTGTGGGGTTCCAATCGCAACCCCTCACGCAACTCGGCGGCAGCAGATGAATAGAAATTATACTTCATCAAGGCTTCGGCCAGCAAGATACGCAGCGGCACGTTGCCAGGGGAAACATTGACCGCCGCACGCAATGCGGATACTTCAGTGGGCTCGGGGGTGGACATGGCGTTTCCATGGACTTAAATGGATATTCCCGGCCGTCGGCAAACGCAAAGTCCACCGTTTTTGAGCAATTGCAAATATCGCGATGCTGGTTACGGTGGTCTGGACGATCATGGCCGGCAAGCCATGGGTGCAGTAAGAACAAAGATTTAATCCACGAATGAACACGAATCTTTTTGAAAAGGGTAATTCTTCATTAGTGGCCATTCGTGGATAAAAATGCCTTACTTTGCCTTCTTTGCGTCTTGGCGGTGAAAATTGTCCGGTTTGTCAAAGGGCGGATATAGTAATAGTAAATCCGCATGATTCCTGACTGCGAACTTTTGCGCCAGTATGCCGAACAGGGCGACGAGGCCGCCTTTGCCGAGGTGGTGAACCGGTATGTGGACTTGGTCTATTCCGCGGCCCTGCGCCTGGTCGGCGGCGATGCCCACCTAGCGCAGGACGTCGCGCAGGGGGTCTTCACCGCGCTGGCCCGGCAGCCGGCGCGCCTGGCCCGCCACGTGAGCATTGTCGGCTGGCTTTACACCACCACGCGTTACACCGCGGGCAACCTGCGGCGGGAACAGCACCGCCGCTCCGCCCGGGAACAGGAGGCTTACGCCATGAACCAACCCGCCCAGACATCCGAGGTTAATTGGGCCGCCCTGCAACCCGTGCTCGACGAGGCCGTCTGCGCCCTCGCCGCCACCGACCGCGAGGCCGTGCTGCTGCGCTTTTTCCAAAACAAAAGCCACCGCGAAGTGGGCGACGCCCTCGGCCTGGGCGAGGAAGCCGCGCGCAAGCGCGTGGACCGCGCTCTGGAGAAACTTCGCGCGCATTTCGCGCGGCGCGGCGTG
>Ga0207038_10141_pt1 | contig 21283 bp, 23 predicted proteins | sample Alteio_BWMinCont_76_FD_153285 | JGI IMG/M metagenome (GOLD analysis project Ga0207038, IMG submission 153285) | Enriched cells from forest soil in Barre Woods Harvard Forest LTER site, Petersham, Massachusetts, United States -... | ecosystem: Environmental > Terrestrial > Soil > Temperate forest >...
ATCTTGCGGACGAATAATAGCGGGCTGGTTATTATCGGCCTTTTTTTCATTGGAATTATTGCATCCCGTTTGCAATAGAACTAAAGCAGCCAAAATACCGAATGCGAGGCTAAGTGACTTTTTCATATTTCCGCAAATGTAAAAAGTAATTTTAGCCTGAATGTTAAAACGTGTACTATCATCTTTTCTATTTTTCATAAATCTACTCATTCCCCTTATCTTTGACTTCAAATTAGATGTATCATGCCATCATTAAAGAAGTATTTAACATTCTTAGCTCTTACCTCTTCGCTCATAGCTTTGCAAGCGCAGCCTTACAACCCTTCTTTTTTCGATTGCATGAAATGGCGCTGCATAGGTCCTTTCCGTGGTGGGCGTACCATTGGAGCATGCGGAGTTATCGGGCATCCGAATATTTTTTACATGGGCGTAAACGACGGAGGAGTATGGAGAACTGACGATTATGGCCGCACCTGGCAACCCTTATTTGATAGTGAACCTACAGGCTCTATTGGAGATATAGAAGTTGCTCCTTCCAATCCTGATGTGATTTATGTGGGCAGCGGGGAAGGCGTTCAACGCCCTGATTTATCGGTTGGAAATGGTATTTATAAATCAGTAGATGGAGGAAAAACATGGGCACATCTTGGTTTGAGCAATGTTTATCAAATTGGTGGACTTGCCATTGATCCCAAAAATGAAAACAGGGTGTTTGTCGCTGCACTTGGTCATCCTTACGGACCTAATGAAGAGCGTGGAGTTTATCGTACTACCGATGGAGGAAACACCTGGAATAAAGTATTTTATATAGACGAAAATACCGGGGCCATTCAAGTTGTTATTGACCCGGTTAATTCAGATGTTGTGTATGCAGACATATTTGCAGCCCGGCAAGGGCCTTGGGAAAATGGAGAATTTAATGCACCCACCAGCGGGCTTTTCAAATCGACCGACGGGGGTAACACTTGGAATAAATTAGAGAAAGGCCTCCCCGGAAAAACGGAAGGCCTGGGCAGAATTGGTTTTTGTATCGCGCCTTCTAATCCCAGTCGCTTATATGCGGTAGTGAGTTCTAAAAAAGGAGGTGGCCTGTATCGCAGTGATGATGCGGGAGAATCGTGGACATTGCTAAATGACGATTTAAAATATTGGGATCGCGGAGATGATTTTGCCGAAATGAAAGTAGACCCTAAAAATCCCGATGAGGTTTATGACATCAATGTAGTAAGTTGGAAATCCATTGACGGTGGCAAAACATGGACAGGCTGGAAAGGTGCACCGGGCGGAGACGATTATCACCGCTTGTGGATTAATCTTGATAACACAGATATTATATTATTAGCAGGAGACCAGGGTGCTGCTATTACCGTTAATTGCGGCAGAACATGGAGTTCATGGTATAACCAGCCTACTGCACAGCTTTATCATGTAAGCGCTGATAATGCATTCCCTTATAATGTTTATAGCGGACAACAGGAGAGCGGTTCAGTAGGTATCGCTTCTCGTGGTAACGACGGACAAATAACTGATCGCGATTGGCATCCGGTATCTGCTGAGGAATATGGTTATGTAGTTGCCGACCCGCTTGACCCAAATATTGTGTATGGAGGAAAAATATCCAAGTACAATAAACTTACAGGGCAAGTACAGGATATATCACCGAATTGCCATGATGGTAAATACAGATTCATCAGAACGGCACCTATTGTGTTTTCTCCTGTAGACCATAAAACGCTCTATTTCGCCGGAAATGTAGTCTTTAAAACAATAGATGGAGGTAATAGCTGGGATGTGATTTCACCTGACCTTACCCGTACAAGCTACAATATACCTGCATCGGTAGGGATTTATACAACCGATACCATGAGGTATATGAAACCTCGTGGAGTAGTGTATACCATTTCTCCCTCTCCATTAGACGAGAATCTTATCTGGGTTGGCTCAGATGATGGGCTTATTCATGTAACCCATAACGGAGGCAACAGTTGGGAAGATGTAACACCTCCTTCCATAACTGATTGGAACAAAATATCGATGCTGGAAGCGAGCCATACCGATATAAAGACAGCTTATGCGGCTGTGAATTGCATACGGGTGAACGATGAACATCCGCATATTTATCGCACCAAAGATGGGGGTAGAACCTGGAAAGAAATTGTAAACGGATTGCCTGAAGCACCCATCAATTCAGTAAAAGAAGACCCTATACGCAAAGGCTTATTATTTGCAGGCTCTGAAAATGCCGTATATGTTTCCTTCGATGATGGCGACCACTGGCAATTATTACGCTTGAATATGCCAGCCACATCCATACGTGATTTAGTGATAAAAGATAACGACTTGGTCGTTGCCACACATGGCCGCTCTTTCTGGATACTGGATGATATAACTCCATTACGACAATTTAATAAAAATAGTATAAAAGATGCTGTAACTCTTTATCAGCCGGAACCTGCTTATAGAGTACGCTGGGATATGTGGCCCGATACTCCTTTGCCTGCAGACGAACCTGCAGGTAAAAATCCGCCGGATGGTGCTATTATAGATTACTATCTGAAAGAAAAAAGTCAGGATACCGTAAAGCTTGATATACTCGATTCGTTAGGAAACCTGGTAAGACAATATACCAGCAAGGACAGCCTATACAAAATTCCGGATGTGAACATCCCTTTATATTGGGTACGTCCGCAACAAATCCTTTCTGCTGATTCAGGTGCGCATCGCTTTTTATGGGATATGCATTACACCCCGTTGAATGTGCCACCCTCCTACCCTATTTCAGCCATAGTTGAAAATACCGCACCTGCGTCTACTTCACCTTGGGTAATGCCCGGCACCTATACTGTTAAGCTTACTATAAGTGGAAAGGAGTATACTCAACCGCTTGTTGTAAAAATGGACCCGAGAGTAAAAGCCTCCACCAGCGACTTGATTGAGCAACATGATTACTCCATGATTTGCTATCATGACTTACAAAAGACATTGGTGTTATTAAAGAATATTAGTTCTCTTCAGTCACAATTAAAAGTTGTTGTCGTAAAAATTCCACAAGGCAATTATGATAATCTGCGTAATGCGATCGATTCTTGCTATTTCAAATTGGGAAAATTAAATCATTTGCTGGCAGATGGTAAAGTATCACTGAATGATGAACTGGGAGAGCTTTTCGGTTCTATAGAAGGAGTAGATGCAAAACCCACGACACAATGTATTGCTGAAACTACGGAAGAAAATGCGAAGTTCGAAGAGGTTTGGAAAAAATGGATATTACTGCAACAAGATTTAAAAGAACTGAACGCCCAATTAAAAAGTGCCGGACTGCAAGAAGTAAAATGGGAATAAGAAGCCACATATTAATAATTGCGGAAATATTACTAGTATTTTGTACAAATATTTATGCGCAGAAAACTATTTCTGTTCATGACATAAAGCTAAGTTACACTAATAGTTTAGACCAAAAAAAGGGAAATGTAACCTCCGGAAATTCTATTAATGCCTCTAGTGATACCCTATATTTTCGTGGAGATAGTATCAAAAGCGGTGGCTTTTTTACACACCTCCCGCAAAATGCGCAGCATAATACTGATGTACAAATTGAATCGACTTATTGGTATATGTCCCCCCTTATTATAAAAAAGGACACTGCGATATTCTTATTTAATTTGGTAGATATTATTACATTGGCATTCGATACAAACGGAGGTTCTGAAGGAAGCTGCAAAAGAAGGCTTTCGTTCTTTATTAAAACTTCCCATAACTGTTCCTTATATATGCATATGGATAATGTCGAGCTTGAGGGATCTCTGCCTCCTGAAAGCTCTATAAGAATTGCTATTAATGGCAAAAGCAGTATATATCAGCGAGAGAAAAATAAAAAATTAGTATTTAATTTAAGGAAAGGAGAGAATAGCGTTTATATTGATATATATAATGGCACTGAGAAAAGAAGTAATATGGGTCAAGAGAATTCAAAGTACTGGGTGCTTAGTTCAGATTTAGGCTTTGAGGTCATACTCAAGTAAAACACATACATAAAACGCATAGTTTTGTAGTTTAACAAATAGCAATGTCCATTGTTCCGCAATTACGGTTCCCTGCAAACGAGGGTTGGATTACCCTGGTCCTCTTTTGCTGCCTATTGCTGTTTACGTGGGTACGAGTTATCAATCCTCAAAAAATACCTTCACTTATATCGGGATTTTTCAAAGGCGGCTTTACCGAAGAAAAAACAATTAGCCCCGATTCCATAGCTCTGTTCATTATTTTTATTTGTTCCGTTTCGCTACTCATTATGCAGGCAATGCAGGTTTATAACATAAAGACCCGCTTTACTACGTTCGAGGAGTTTTTCATATTAGGCATCGTGTTATTTGCCTATTATCTGCTTAAAACAATAGCCCTTTATTTATGCGGAACCATTTTCCGGGTTGAGTCGGAGGCCGGCGATTATATCAGCGAAATATACTCATCGGCCCATTTGGCTGCGGTGGTCTTATTCCCGGCAGCAATAGTTCTTACCTTTGTAAGTAACATAAGCATTTTCAATTTTGAAAAAGGCATTTTAGCCTCATTATTACTACTTTTTGCCTACCGGACCGTGAAAATGTTTATTCTGATGACGAACAGGGGTTTACACATAGTGTATTTATTTTTGTATCTTTGTACCCTTGAAATTATCCCCCTCGTAATTTTATTTGAATATGCGAAGAGTATACATTTGTAATCTTTAGAAAAAAACCGAAGAAGGGAGTTATTACTGAATGAAGATTAAAAGAATACTTATTTCACAACCGAAGCCAGAACTGGAACGTTCTCCTTACTTTGATATCGCCCGCAATCATGGGGTAGAGATTCATTTCCGCCCGTTTGTTCAGGTGGAAGGCATACCGGCAAAAGATTTCCGGAAACACCGTGTAGATGTTTTATCATACACAGCCATTATAATGACCAGCAAAAATGCGGTTGACCATTTTTTCAGGATATGCACCGAAATGCGCATCATTGTACCTGAAACTATGAAGTATTTCTGTATTTCGGAAACTACGGCCTATTATCTTCAAAAGTATATCCAGTTCCGCAAACGGAAAATATTTTTCAGTAATCATTCCTATGCCGACCTGGTGGACCTTATACGCAAAAAACACAAGGACGATAAATTTTTATTACCTTGTTCCGACGCACCTAATGAAGAATATACCGCGCCCCTTGACAGGGATGGGATTAAATATGCAAAAGCTCCGCTCTACAGGGCAGTAAATTCCGATATCAAGGATGTGAATATTTCTGAATATGATATGGTTGTGCTCTTCAGTTCAGCGGGGCTTAATTCGCTCCTGAACAGTTTTCCTGATTTCAAACAAAACAATACTATTATTGCAGCTTTCGGCGAACAAACGGCACGATCTATCAATAATTCAGGATTAAAATTCCATATTCTCGCTCCGCAACCTAATTCGCCTTCTATGGCATCGGCTATGGATCTCTATTTAAAGGGACAATATATTCTTGCTGACGATCCTTTCGCTCACATGAATCCTCCTGCACCTTCGTCGAGGACAAAAAAAGCGGCCAAAACAGCATCCGCAACTAAACAAGAACCTGAAAAGAAAGAAGAGGCAATCGCAAAATCACAAGCTACTACTGAAGTTAAATCGGCAATAAAAACGGCAAAGGAAAAAACACCGGTAGTGAAAAAGAAAAAACCTGAACCTGCCAAAAAGAAACCAGTGGTTAAGAAAACCAAACCGGTTATCCATAAATCAAAACCGGCTATAAAGAAAACAAAGCCTGCACCTGAAAAGAAAAAACAGATGGTGAAGAAGAACAAACCGGTTGCGAAAAAAAATAAACCTTCCGCTAAAAAAAGTAAGCCTGCACCAAAAAAGGCTAAAAAAGGCAAGAAGTAAGCTTACACTTTATATTTCATCATGACTGAAAGCTCCCACAAATCCCCAAAAAAGGGCCGATTGGGACAAACCTTGCAAAAAGAGGAACGTCTTTATGAAAAGACCACAATAGAGACTGTTTTCCGCACAGGTAAAGCTATTCATCATCCCCCTGTAAAATTGCTTTGGGCTCCCGGTAACGAAAAGAATAGTATACCGGTACGAGCTGCTTTCAGCGTTCCCAAAAGAATATTTAAAAATGCAGTAACCCGTAACTTGCTGAAAAGAAGAATGAGAGAGGCTTACCGGAAAAATAAAGCAACCTCAGTCCCAGATGGTGTTACGTATGCTCTGGTATTTATTTATACCGGGCATAAAATAAACCCTTACGCCGAAATCGAATCTAAAATTGTGCTAACTTTACAACAATTTAAAACCGCTATTGGTGCTGCGTAAACTTCTGATACTGCTGATAGGAATTTATCAAAAAATGATTTCCCCATGGCTTATGCCATCCTGCCGGTACACTCCATCTTGTTCGGAATACAGCAAGCAGGCTATTAAAAAACATGGCCCCTACAAAGGCTCGTGGCTTGCACTAAAAAGAGTTTTATCGTGCAACCCATTCAATCGTCATACCGGGTACGACCCTGTTCCCTAAACTTATTTTTATGAAACATTTTTTTCGGAAAGTGAAGAAGCTGCACTTGTTATTGGTCGTAATGGCCATTGGAAGTTATGGATTCCTTTCATACAGCTACTCAGGTGATTATTTTGAGATTTCAAAAAATCTCGACATTATGACCACTATGCTACGGGAGCTTGACCTCCATTATGTTGACACCATCAAAGCCGGCGCACTTATAAAAACCGGAATGGATGCTATGCTCCAATCGCTTGATCCATATACTGAATATATACCTGAATCGGAGATTGAAGATTTCCAATTTATGACTACCGGTCAATATGGTGGTATTGGAGCCTTGGTACAAAAAGACAGCAATTCTATTGAAATAGCAGAACCTTATGAAAACTCTCCCGCAGCAAAAGCGGGCATTAAAGCCGGGGACCGGATCATCAGCGTAGATGGTATTTCGCTCGCTAATAAATCAACTGACGATGTAGGGAAGCTATTGAAGGGTGAACCCGGCACTTCGCTTAAACTGATGATACTTTCTCCCAACAGTACCACGCCGGTTGAGAAAACTCTTATCCGGGAATCTATCACTGTAACCAACGTGCCCTATTATGGGATGATCTCAGATGATATTGGGTATATCCGTCTTATTGAATTTACACAGGAAGCGGGAAAAAATGTACGGAATGCCATGATTGAATTGAAAAAGAACCCAAACCTAAAGGGGGTTATTTTAGACTTGAGAGGCAATCCGGGTGGTTTGCTTAACGAGGCTGTTGATGTGGTAAATGTGTTTGAACCTAAAAACCAACTCGTGGTTAATACCCGTGGCAGGATGAAAGAATGGAACCATGTTGATTTAACACAGACCGATCCTGTCGATACCACTATTCCAATTGCTGTACTTGTTAACAGTGGTTCGGCATCTGCATCCGAAATTGTTACCGGAACCTTACAGGACCTTGACCGTGGAATTGTAATTGGGACCCGCACCTACGGAAAAGGACTGGTTCAGCAGACCACCCCGTTAAGCTATAATTCACAGCTTAAATATACCATTGCGAAATATTACATACCGAGCGGAAGATGCATACAAGTGCTCGACTACACCCACCGCAATCCAGATGGCAGTGTAAGCAAGGTTCCCGATTCACTCAAATCGGCTTTTCGTACCAAGCATGGTAGAGTAGTATATGATGGCGGAGGTATTGAACCCGATATTGTTATGACACCTCATAGGTACAGCTCCGTAGCCATCAACCTGCAAACTCAACTTTTAGTTTTCAATTATGCAACCCAGTATGCATTGAAACATTCTTCCATCGCTTCGCCCGAAAAATTTTCGTTAAGCAACGAAGACTACCAGGATTTTGTGAGCTATGTTAAAAGCCAGAACTTTGTATATAGTACAAAAACTGACCAGTTGCTTAAACAACTTAAAGCAAGCAGCCAGAGTGATAATTACTACGATGATGTTAAGGGCGATTACACTAAAATGATGAACGATATTGAGAATGCTAAAAAGAGCGATCTTGATAAGAATAAAGATGACATCAAGGAGTTATTGGAAGAAGAAATTGCTTCGCGCTACTATTACGACAAAGGAAGAATACAAACAGAAATTGCCCTGGATAAGGAAGTGCAGAAAGGTATAGAGCTGCTTAATAACAGTACAAAATACGATTCTATCCTTACTACGATAACTCCCTCCACCCGGCCCTTTCACAACCCCGCAATGGATACCTGGCCGCAGAAAGAAGCAAAATAAAATTAGTTTCCTCCTCCGGTATCTCCAGTTCCCATATCGGGACTGGTTTGAATATCATTATTCTTCCGTTTGAAGATAGAAAGGTCTGTTTGCCCGAAACGGTAACTTAAGTTAATAGTAAAGTATCTCGCATCTCTGTGCCTGCTGGTAGTTTGATAATACAATGGCATACCGTCTTCCGAAACAGCGCTTACTGCGGTTCCGTTCACAGCAGTAGCAAAAATATCACGGATGTTGAAGGTAACAGATGCTTTGTTGTTTTTCAGAAATTCCTTTTTTACGGCCCCATCAATCGTATATGTGGAAGATATGTATCCGGTTGTAGACGGTGTAATACCGCCGCCATAGCCGCCGCCCCATCTTCCACCTCCGCCGCCCGCATCGGGTGAGATTTGTGTTTTAGATTGATAGCTGCTGTTGAGCTGTATGCTGAAATTTTTTGGCAATTTAAAGGTAAGATTCAGCTTGGCGAAATAACTTAAGTATGGTTTTGTAGTATCGGGTACGTTTAAGTTGGTAGCATTGATACCTGATTCGTAAAGATTAAAATTAGCTGTAATATCAAGCCAGTTCGTGGGTGAATTTTGCGAGGTGATTTCAGCCCCTTCCGAATAGCCATAATTAGCGTTAGCATAACTATTGATATACTGATCTATCTTCAATGCACTATCATACTTTGGTGCGCTTTGCTGGTTAGCAATCAAATCGTATGTGATTTTATAATATGCAGACAAGAGCAGTGAATTCCGCTTGTCGAAAGTGTTCATGTAATTCAATTCAAATGAATTTTGATATGCCGGTGCCAGGTTTGGATTGGCTAACTGTATACTTTCCGGGTTAGAATAGTTATTTACTACCAGTTGGCTAAATGAAGGACGGGTGATGTGTGTAGTATAGCTTAATTGCAAATCGCTCTTATCGGTGAGATGATAGGTTATAAAAGCGCCGGGAAAAGGTTTGAACAACGACTGTGTATTTAATTTAATAACCGCTGTATCGGTTTCCTGCCCACTATATAGCGATTGCTCTGCACGAAGCGCAAGCTGGTAGCTTAACCGGCTGGTTAAATCTTCGCTAAAGGTAATATACGCAGCATAGATATTATTGTTGAACGTATAATCCGTGCTTTCGACCCTGTTTGTTTCGCCATCTATCAAAATATCGTTATTGCTAGTTACATTATTGAGGGTTGCCATTATGCCCGCTTCTAATTTTGTTTTTTTCGATAAGGGGGTTGAAAAATCAAGTTTCCCCACATAGTAATAATTTGTTCCATTACTCAATTGTTGCTCAAGGATGTTAGATATATCCTGGTTATTGGCCGTACTGTAATTATAAATATCAAAGTTTCCGTTTCCCGAGGAATTTCCGTCATTAGCGCTAATACTCGCCGTAATGTTTTCATCTTCTTTCGGAAATAAATGCTTGTATAATAAAGATACCCCGGTATTTTTAAATATCCTGCTCGAGGTAGAATTTTCATACGTATACGAACTGGCATTGGCCGGGGCAATGGCATTACGAACACTATCTGTATTGGTATGCAGCTGGTCAACCACATTAAAATTACCTGTTCCGTATGTTCCTGAAAGGGTAATGGTATTGCGGTTATCTATAAAATAATCGAATCCGGTGCGCACAAATGCAAAGTACCCATTCATCGTATTGGTGTCGTTTTGATTATTTTCCAGGTAAGGAGCAGCTTGCCCATGCAAGGTATCTCTTGTTTCGGAACCATACATAATGTGCTTCACCTGATGGTAGTGAACATTCAAAAACCAGTTTATTTTTCCCTCCCGTAAATTAAAGTCGAATCCTGCATTTGATTTTCCATATTTATCTATGCCTGCTCTTACCGAGCCATTATATCCTACGGCCTGGTTATGCTTCATAATAATATTAATGATTCCTCCAGAACCTGCCGAAGCGTCGAATTTGGCCGATGGATTGGTAATCACTTCTATTTTATCTATTTCATCTGCAGGTATCTGGTCTATGGTTAATGTGGTTGGTAATCCGTCTACATAAATAGTGGGTGAGGCATTGCGCAGGGTAACGTTTCCATCAATATCCACATTCACCGCAGGAATATTTTTTAACACATCTTCTGCTGTTCCCCCAGTAGTGGTAAGGCTTTTGCTTACATCAAACACCCGTTTGTCAAGCTTAAGTTCCATAGGAGGGGCTGCACCATTAACAGTAACGGCTTTTATTTGAGTAGCATCAGGCGATACCCTTATATTACCCAAATCTTTGTCGACAGCATTTATAAGACTTGCCATGGCATTTGGGTCTGCGTTATCACCGCTTTGACTTAATTTTTTACCGTTTTTCATCAATTTACTCAAATCGAATGCAACAGCTTCTGAAAAATTACGGTACCCCATAGCATTTATCGCTATAGTGAATTGGCCTACAACAGGAAGTTTTGTAAAACTAAATTCGCCATTGTCGCCTGTAAGCTGACCTTGCAAAGCCACTGTTTTAAGCGAATGCGTGACCGAGTCCCACTGGGGGCCTGTAATTTGAATAGCTGCAAAAGGAACCGCTTTCCCGGTAATACTATCTACTACTTTTCCATAAAAATGACCTACTTTGGCTCTTGCCCCTCCCTTGCCTGCTCCGCCACCCGGCATTTGGGCATAGGCACCCGTTAACAAAAACAACGCAACAACTCCGGGGAAAAGTTTTTTTATCATAAGTTTAATACGAAGTGATTCTATAAGGTATCGTGACTGGTGCCGGTTTTTGCACTATTGGAGAAATTGTGATGAATGACAAAATCTTGTGAAACATTGTCTATTAACTGGTTATATTGCGTTTGCTGCTGGCTGTTGCAAATATTTTTAAGGCCCAGCAAGTGCAAATAAAATTCTCTTTCCATTTTTATTTTTAGTATAGCCATCGAATCGGCACAACGAAAGGCCGTAACAGTATCCGGGTTATTCTTTAATGTATTAAAGAATTCCACCTGGTTTCGCACATAAGCAGTCATGTACTTATTAAGAAAAGCATAGTGCGATGTTAAAATGGTGTCGAGCTTTTTTTGTTGTACAGAATCAAGGTTCAGCGTTTTTACCAGGAACATTTCACGTTTGTTGCGGTCGTGTGAAAGTGGCGCATTGTCCATCTCAGCTTCCTTTTTAGAATGATGGAACTTATGGTGCGTCATCCACCATCTGCCAACAAATACCACATTAAAAATGAGTAGTATTATGAGGATAATATTGGTTAGCTTGGTGTTATTCATTGAATATTAAATACTTTTTGATTGATAATACTCCAAATAGTTTTGCAAATGTATAAATGTCCGTTAAACCCTATATTAATTCCAGCGTGAATCGTCGTGTCTTTTAAAGTCCTTGTTGTGCCCATGAAAACTTCCAAAATGACGATAACGGGATGCAAATTCCCCGTGCCGCCTTTCAGAAAATTGGCCCCGCATGGCAAAACAGCGATTGTGCCTGTGATGAGCGGAAGATGCTATCCACCCGATAAAAAACAACCCGTTAATGGCAATCAACGCAATCAAAAGTGCGTTTGTAACTTTAGAACTATTCATGCGCCGGCTTATTGATGGTTACTAGTTCATAATTAGCATCATTTATACCATATTCATTAACAAGATCGTTAATGCTGGTATATTGAGCGGGGGTTGTTGGGAGCGAGGTATTGGAGCTAAGCGCAAGCTTAAGTGTATATACATTTACCAGAACAATGGTAATCATAGCTGCAACTTTTAGCAGTGAAGGGAAAGAGTAAAGGTTTCTTACATTATTCCTTTCAGAATGAACCCTGCTCATTACCTTATCTGAAAAACCGAAAGGCAATTCAACGGGCTCTATATTCTTTACAGAATTGAAGGCCCTGTTTATTTGGTCTTCTATGTTTGTTCTTGTTTCCATATACGATTAATTAGACGACTGAGCTATTAATAACTTGCGTTGCGGGTATAGTATGCATGCAGTTTTTTACGTAATCCGGCCCTTGCCCTTGAGAGTAAGGATTCTACGGCAGACAGACTAACCCCCATGGTATCTGCTATTTGCTTATAATCCATTCCCTGCATTTCATATAATGTAAAAGCCGTCTTTTGATTTTCAGGCAAAGCATCCAATGCCCCATAAAGGGCCTGGGCATGTTCTTTGTTCTCTATGGTTATGCCCGGATGTGCAAAATTAGAAGGTAATTCGATAGGATTATCCTCTTTGTCGAACAACGATTGCATGATGCCGTGCCGTTTTTGTCTTTTAGAATACTTAATGTGGTCGTAGCATTTGTTCAACGCAATCCGGAAAAGCCAGGTTTTAATATGGGCGCTTTCACGGAAAGTACTGATGTGCTTATATGCTTCTACAAATACCTCCTGGGTAATATCTTCAGCGTCTTCACGATTAGGAATCATACCCAAACAAAGGTTAAATATGCCTTTGCTATGAATAGCCATAAGCTGCTTAAAGGCCTGTTCACTCCCGGCTTTCAGTTCCCCGATATCTACTTCCAACTGATTGATACTATACGCAAATAGACGATTTTTATACTAAAAAGCTTTCGGCCTGTATAATACGGCCAACCGCCAACCTACGGGGGAAATACATAGGCGACGCAAGATAGGCATAAAATAAATGACCAATTTCAAACTAACATATTTTAACTATAGTTAGAGTTTTCCTAACGGGTAATCGTTTAATCCTTATTCCTACCTTTGCAGCTATTATTGAACTACTATGAGTAAAAAGAAAATAAAAGTCGGAAATATTGAATGTGGAGCCGATCAGCTATTCCTGATATCAGGACCCTGTGTTATTGAAGATGAAAGTGTCATGTTTAAAACGGCTGAAAAACTGAAAGAGGTTAGCGAGCAGTTGAACATACCCATTATTTATAAGTCTTCCTTTTTAAAGGATAACCGCAGCGATTTAAAGTATTACGACGGCCCCGGTTTGAAAAAAGGACTGGAGATGCTGGCAAAAGTGAAAGAAAAATTCGGGTTCCCTATTCTTACCGACATTCATTATCCTGACCAGGCAGCCCCAGCAGCCGAAGTATGCGATGTATTGCAAATTCCGGCATACCTCTGTATGCAAACGAGTCTGATGGTGGCAGCAGCTAAAACAGGAAGGGTTATCAATATTAAACACGGCCAATTCCTTGCACCTGAAAACATGAAGCACCCTGTGAAGAAATGCACCGATAGAGGCAATAGCAACATAATTCTTACCGAAAGAGGATATACATTTGGCTATAATGATTTAGTGGTAGACCCCCGCAGTTTATACCACATGAATCAATTAGGCTACCCGGTAGTATTTGATATTACCCACTCTATTCGTAAATATGGTATACCCAGCGCCGATGCTAAAGGCGGAGCGAGGGAATTTTTACCCGTTATAAGTCGTGCAGGAGTTGCATCGGGAGTGGATGGAGTGTTTATTGAAACCCATCCAGATCCCTCAAAAGCCTTGTGTGACGCCGCAAGTCAATTATCTGTTTACGACCTTAAAGCCTTTTTGGAACCGTTGATTGAAATACACAATACGGAGGTGAGGTATAGGGATAGGTAAAATATCATTTTATGGACGAAAAGTCAAAAGATTATTTTGTTGCTTATTTGGATGTTCTAGGCTTTACTGACATGGTATTTGCAAATGATTCTAGTAGGATTGACACATATCAACAAACTCTTGAAAGAGAAATTTTAACCTTAATAAATGAGAAGTTTGATGCTATTCAATTCCTAACTATTAGTGATACAGCAGTCATGTTAATTGAATATGCTGAGGAAAATAAAATTGAGAATTTACGCAAGCTTCTTCAAGCAGTACAAGAGGTTCAAGTTATTTTTGCTAAGAAAGATATTTGGATTAGAGGTGCTGTCTCATTAGGTAAAGTATGGTTTGATAAAAAAAGAAACATATTAATTGGTCAAGGATATGTAAATGCTTTATTACTTGAAAAAGAGGCAATTTACCCACGTGTAATTATTGACCCAAGAATAGTTTTATTTGTTTCTAATAGTGCACAAACTTTTAAACTACAATATAATGATGGAATTGCTGCTCCAAATGATAGAAGACGGACTTTAATTTATCCATTTGTAGCCAATGCAAACGAAAATGGAGAAAAATTCATTGAAGATGATTCCTTATTTGTATGTTATGGTAGTTTATTGGTTAAAGATTTGAATTCTAGTAGTTGGCAGGAATTATATACTAATATTAAAAATAATTTATATTCTAATCAAAAGACATATCATAAATATTTGTGGTTGAAAAAGTATCTTGCCCACTGCCTTTTTGATGCTAAAGGACATGCGTCTTCTACAATTAACCCTAATATGAGTAGTTTTTTACATAACTGTTTCATTCAGATTAGAGTTCTATAGCATAAACATATTTGTACCCACCCCCTCAATAATCCCATTAAACCTGTTTATTACCAAGTTCACCGATTAACTTTTTTTAAGATTTAACTTCTATCTATATTAGTAGTCTATCTCGTAAAGTGCAAAAGAATATCGTCCAATTATCAAATCAAATAAATAATAGCGTATGAAAAGGTTTGTTGTATTAATCATCGTAATGTCCTCCTTATTAGGAGCGAGTAAAATGGAAGCACAAGTAGGGGTAAGTATTACAGTAGCCCCGCCCGCACTTCCGGTATATGCGCAACCTGAATGTCCCGGAGACGGATATATGTGGTCGCCCGGCTATTGGGCCTGGGGGCCGGATGGCTATTATTGGGTACCCGGCGTTTGGGTACTTGCTCCTGAAGCTGGTTTTCTTTGGACCCCCGGTTATTGGGGCTTTGTAAACGGAGGATATTTTTGGCATGGGGGTTATTGGGGGCCTCACGTAGGTTTCTATGGTGGGGTATGTTATGGATTTGGATACGGTGGAAGAGGCTTCTATGGAGGACGATGGGAAGGCGGCCACTTTATGTATAATTCAGCAGCCTGGCACGTTGGAGGAGGCATTCATAATACCTATGTAGACAGAACTGTAATTGTTAATAATAACAACCGAACCAGCTTTAACGGGCGTGGCGGAATTGAAGCGCAACCGAATGCGTCAGAACAGGCAGCAATGAATGAACACCATGTTCAGGCTACCTCTGCACAAGTATCGCATCAACATACTGCAAGCATGAACAGAAATCAGCTTGCTTCGCATAACGGAGGGCACCCATCTGCCATGGCGAGAAGCACCGTAGGGGGACAACGTTTCAGCTCCTCAGGCACTGCTATACATAGTCCTGCTGCACACCCGGCAGCAGCACCCCAACATGCAGCACCTGCTATGCAACATGCGGCTCCTCAAATGTCACATTCTGCACCTGCACAACATGCAGCACCTGCTATGCAACACTCTGCTCCACCAATGCAGCATTCCGCACCCCAATCACATGGTGGTGCCCCCAGAGGTGGAGGTGGAGGTGGCGGGCACAGACGCTAAACCCCATCGTTATGGTAAACAAGCGAAGCGTAGTACGCTGTCTAATAGATTTATTACGCTTCAGCTTTATGCACCTGTCTTGCCACTCTTGGGGTATCCGGACGGCCTTTGCCTTCTGTCAATAGTTTAAAGAGGCTCTCTTTTATGTAAAAGTTCCACCCCTTTTCACAATTATCGTAGCATTCTATCTGGGGAATCAATCCCAGATGGGTCATATCTATTTTTACATCATCTCCTTTTTCCGAAATTTCCCAAAGAATGCTAGTGTTCTTCCATTCGGTTTTGTCTTTCAGCCAAGGCAGATAACAATCTGTAACTTCCCATGCTATTCTTTGGGCTGGGATCACTTCAGCAATTTTAAAGGTTACCCAAGTCTCCCCAAAATGAATGGTGAAAATATCATTTAATTTTTCAGAATTTCCCTCCACATCGGTTCCCCACCATGCCGGAACATGGCTGATATTTTTGAACGCTTCTGCTGCGTTGCCTTTTACACTGATTGTGCAATTATAATCTTGCTTTTTCATATTTTTAAGGTTTAGTTATCTATTAAGATTTTTTATTTTGTAGGTTCTCTAAAAACGCCTTTACCTGCGACGAGATAGGAAAATAAACTTGTTTTGATCCAATGTGTCCAACCCGTCTCACAGTCCTTGTAGCACTCCACTTCAGGTGTAAGGCCTTCATGTATAAAATTCAAAGTGGTCTCACCATTATTTTCAGCGAGATCAAAAATCAATTTTGTGTTGGTCCATTCCTTTTTGTCGGAATACCAGGGCATGTTACAATCTGTAACTAACCAAACAACTTTTTTGCCGGGAATTAATTCTGCAACTGTAAAGTTAAAGTAAGAATCTCCCGTCATCCTTACTACGAATTTATCATTTTGTTTTTCAGAATTTCCGCTAAAAGTTACTCCCCACCATTCAGGAATTTTGCTAATTTTTTCGATGGCTTCGTTTGCGCTGATTTTTGCAGAGATACTGCTGTTGAAACTATTTTTGGTTTCCATAATGTAAAATGATTTGTTGTTATAATTGAAAGTGCGGTTTATTATTAGTTATGAAGTTGAATAGGTAGTCTTTAATAACCATAGTCCAACCGCGTTCACACATTGCATAACATTCCTTTTCAGGAACTAAGCCTTCGTGTATAAAATGAAGAGCAGTTTTATTGCCTTTGGTGGTTATCTCAAAAATCATTTTTGTGTTTGTCCATTCATGTTGATCCTTTTTTAGCCAATCCAGTTTACTCTCTGTAACAAGCCATACAACCTTTTTATTGGGTATAATTCCAACCAATTTTTGTTTTGAATAATGGGCACCGGGATGGTGAATAATAAATTCATCATCCAATTTTCTGCTGCTCCCTTCTAAGTCCTTTCCACCCCACCATTTTGCAACATCGTTGGTGATGTGATTGAAAACCTCCTGAGGAGATTCAGAAACTTCTATCGTTGCTGTGAAACTCTTATTTTCCTTTTCCATACATTATATAGTTGTAAAACATTTCTTTAACAGTTATGTCGCATATCTGAATCAACCGGTCATATTCATTCTCAAAAACAACACCATCATAGGTAAATTTGAGTAAGGTATTGGCATCTTTAGGCATCAGTTCAAAAATCATTTTTGTGCCTGTCCATTGAAAGTTATCGGTTTTGCGTATGCTCTCTGTTACAAGCCATACCAGCTTTTTATCCAGAACAAATTCAACTACTTTGTTTTTTGAATAATGTGAATCACCTGTGCTAAATACAAACTCACTGTTCAGTTTGATGTCTTCTCCCTCAAAATCTTCCGGCCACCATTTTTTGAGATTAATGAGATGATTAAAAACATCATTCGGAGATTTTGCAATCACTATTCCTACCGTGTAATTTGCCGGTCTGTATTTATTGCTTTCCATTTTTTTTTGAATTATATATTTGAATGCAGCCCCATTTTGTTTCCTTCTGAATCTATGAATTGAGCAATAAATCCAAATTCTCCATTAGCACCGTTTTTAATTTTAGGATGAATTATTTCACCACCTGCTGATGCTACTCTTCCAAGCGGAATGTCTAAATCTTCTTCCCCCCTATCAAGATAAACGACCGTGCCTATATCAGAAGGATGATAACCTTCTCCCTCAATAATTGCTCCTCCTGCTCCAAGTGCATTGGGATTTACAGGGAATATGCAATATTTCCCCCTGGGTATTGAAACTGGAGGCATTTCAATGTTAAAAATCGTTTCATAGAACTTTTTTGCTCTATCAAAGTTAGTGGCTGGGATTTCAACCCAATAAATTGTGTTTCTCATTTTTAGTTGTTTATTTTTTTGATTTTTTATTCAGCAATGTTTCCAGTTTTTTAAGTTTCGATTTCCAGAAATCATCGTAATACTTCAGCCATTCATGTAATTCATTAAAGCCGTCTTCCTTCAAGGTACAATACCTTTCCCGGCCAACATCTTCTATAGAAATAAAGCCTGCACCATACAAAATTTTTATATGTTTTGATACTGCAGGGCGGCTCATATCAAAGTTTTCTGCCAATGAGTTTATAGTCATACTGTTCTGGGTAAGCATGTGCAATATTTGCCTCCGGCTGGGGTCGGCAATAACCTGGAAAGTATCAAGTCGGGCTTGTGTCATATTTTCTCAGCAATAATAAGATCGGCAATTTTTTTGATGTTCTTAAGCCAGCCTGCATTCATGGCAGCATATATAGCTGTATTACTATCTACGTAACCACTATGTTCTAAATGCAATTCTGTTCCGGTGGCGGTTGGGGTGAGTGTCCATACCACAATGGAATCTAAAGTAGTTTTACCATCTATTCCGCCTTTCCACGAATAGGAAAGTTTTTTGAAGGGCTCTATTTCCAATACTTTACAATAGGCAATACCATCAAACTCAAATTGTGGTAATGGTTTTGTTTTAAATTGGAAATCGTGCCCTGCAATAGGTTTAAAGTCGTTTGGCATGAGCCATTGGGCAATTAGTTCCGACTTGGTAAGATATTCCCAAACCACCTCCGGTGCGTGGGAATAATGAAATGTGTGTTGAATGCTTTTTGTCATATTATGTAACTTTTAGGTTACGCAAATATATGTAACTTTTAAGTTACGTGATTCGTTTTTATGAAAATATTTTTGATGAAAGACTAAAAGTCCTGTTTATCAGAGAATAAAAATACAAGTCTATCAACAAAAACAGGAATACAAATTGCTTGTAGTTCGTATCTCATAATTTATTCCTTTCATTCACAGTCCCTTAAAATCGTACCTTTGCACCCAAATTCAATTTGATGATTTGGAGATTTGGTAATTTGATAATGCAAATCACACCATCACCAAATTGTCAAATTATCAAATTATCAAATTAATATGGAGCTATACCTCGATTCAGCTAACATGAAGGAAATTGAAGAAGGATTCAAACTCGGTTTCCTTGACGGCCTAACCACTACCCCTACCTTTATGCAACGGGAAGGCATTACCGATATTGACGGTACTATTGTTAAACTGAGCAAAATGGTACCCGTGCTGCAAATTGAAGCTTTGGGCTCCAATGCAGAAGAAATAAAGAAAGAAGCCTATCGCCAATTAGAATTGGGATTAGACCCTAAGAGAACAGTTTTTAAAATACCTGTATCATTAGAAGGCGTGCGTGCATGCAAAATATTACGCAACGATGGTTTGCTTGTAAATGTACATTTGGTTTATACCCTGCAACAAGCTTATATGGCTATGCACGCTGGTGCGACATACGTTTGTCCGTTGGTAGGCCGCCTGCAAGACCAGGGACACGACGCACTCACATTAATTGAACAATGTGTAGATGCTGTAAACTACTATGGTTACGATACCAAAATTATGTTCAGTTCTGTTCGCCACAATGAGCATGTACGCAATGCCATCAACATTGGTGTGCACACCATTACGGTTCCATTAAAAGTAATGAAATCGCTCACCGAAAATAACTTTACACAAGTAGGAACAGAACAATTCTTCCGCGATACCCGCATGATGATGGTGAAAGTAAAAGAAGCCATTCGTCCCGGTAATCCTACTGTAAGCAATGAAGTTGCCATTAAAGATGCCATTATAAAAATGACAGAATATGGTTTTGGAACCGTTATTGTAACGAATAAAGATGGCAGCGTACAAGGCATATTTACCGATGGAGATTTACGCAGATTACTTCAGAAAGAAGGAGAACATGTTTTAAGCAAGAAACTGAAAGAACTGGAATACAAAGCGCCTGTAAGCATAGATGCTAATGTGATACTGAATGAAGCTGCAGCTTTGTTTAAAAAGACGAACGTAGATAATATTATGGTGACCGATGGAGGAAAACCTATTGGTATGCTGGATATACAAGATTTGAAAAACGACTAATGAACGTAGAAGATCTTTTCAAAGGACGTTTTTATACTTCTCCCGCTGATATAAAAGCCAAGCTCGAAAAAATAAAAGCCTATATCTTCGATTGGGATGGGGTTTTCAATAACGGTCAGAAAGACGAAAGAAACACTAGTCTCTTCAATGAAATAGATGCCATGGGCATAAATATGCTCCGCTTCAACCACTATCAGCATAAAGGCAATATGGCATTCCTGGGGATCATTACTGGCGAAAGGAATACTGCCGCACACACACTGGCAGAAAGGGAACACATGGATTTTGTGTATTATAAAATCAAGCATAAAAGTACGGCGCTGGAGCATCTTTGCAATAAGCACAACATTACTCCCGACGAAGTATTATTTATGTTTGATGATATACTTGACTTGGATGTAGCCGCCAAAGTAGGTCTACGGATGATGGTGCAGCGTCCTGCGAATCCCTTGGTAAAAAGGTATGCGGAAGATAGGAAACTGATGGATTATTTAACGGCATGTGACAGCAATAACCATGCTGTGCGGGAAGTTACTGAATTGCTTATTGGGCTAAGCGGACGACACGAAGAAACCTTATCGGATCGGATTGCATATAACGATACCTATCGTAAATTTATCAACTTACGAAACACGCTCCCTACAGAATATTATACCATTGATGGCGACACCATCATTGCCAAAAAGCTGTAAAAAAAAGAGCCATCCCACACACTACTATGGGACGGCTCATCGCATTAAACAAAACACCACCTAAAACGAAATTTTTAAAAGTTATTGAGCATTATTCCAAGCGTATAAACCGGGAGTTGAGGATATGCGGCTGCAGGTGCAGCAGGAGTTTGGAATAATTTAGACAAGCGATAGTTGAAGTATAAAGACACTCCTTTAGTACTACCAACCCTTACAGTTATCCCATAATTAGTAGGGTTTACATAGCTCAAGTTTCTATCAATTGTTTTTACCGAAGAAGTATTAGGTACATTATCGTCCCAGGTAACCAACTTGCTGTGGAATGTCCAATCGCCATAGATACCTCCGTCCAGGAAAACTTTTCTACCGATATAAAACCGATCGTAAATAAGTCCTCCAAAATTTTGGACACTCACCTTTTCTGATTGGTGTAATGTCTTATCAGGAAACGTTTTTGTAGAA
>Ga0207038_10109_pt1 | contig 21238 bp, 18 predicted proteins | sample Alteio_BWMinCont_76_FD_153285 | JGI IMG/M metagenome (GOLD analysis project Ga0207038, IMG submission 153285) | Enriched cells from forest soil in Barre Woods Harvard Forest LTER site, Petersham, Massachusetts, United States -... | ecosystem: Environmental > Terrestrial > Soil > Temperate forest >...
TTACTGCCATGTTATCGATCGATTTCCTGAAATTGGTTTTTATTGCTATAGTGATCGCTACGCCGCTGGCCTGGTATGCGATGAACAAATGGCTGCAGGACTTTGCTTACCGCATTAATATCCAGTGGTGGGTGTTTGCCGTAGCAGGCTTGCTGGCCGTATTGATAGCTTTTGCAACTATCAGCTACCAGGCTATAAAAGCCGCGTTGATGAACCCGGTGAAGAGCCTTAGGAGTGATTAGAGACTGGAGATTAGGGAATGTGAAAGTCGGACTACCAATCGCCGAATTTTATGGTAGTATCTAATGAACTGAATCAGAAAATATTGCAACCGAACTAAACGATGATAAAAAACTATTTAAAAATTGCGTGGCGTAACCTGGTTGGGAACAAGGTTTACAGCCTGCTTAACATTTTGGGCCTGGCAGCCGGGATGGCTGTGGCTTTGTTAATTGGTTTATGGGTAAATTACCAGTACAGCTACGATAAATTTTTGCCGGGTAACGGGCGACTGTACCAGGTAATGCGCAATTTTAACAGCAATGGCGATACGCTGACATTTAGTTCAACATCGTTAAGGTTGGCCGAAGCGCTTCGTAGTAACATCCCTGAATTTGCCCATGTTGCCGAAACCGATGGCGAAGGCTCACACGGCCTTATGGTGGGCACTAAAAAGATTTACCTCAACGGGATACAGGCTGGCGGCGATTTCTTGAAAATGTTTCAATACCCTTTAATTAACGGGAACGCAAATGCAGCTTTAAAAGAGCCTTTTTCCATCGTGCTTACAGAATCAACAGCAAAAGCGTTGTTCGGCAGTACTGACATAATTAATAAAACAGTAAGGGTTGATAACCATGATAATTTAAAGGTAACGGGGGTTATAAAAGATTTGCCTGCTAATTCGAGCTTTCAATTTAAATATGTTATCCCTTTCGGCTATTTTGAAGCTATCAACAATTACGTAAAGCAGCAACGCACCGGAAGCTTTGGTAATAATGGTTATTCGCTTTACGCGGAATTAAAGCCGGAGGCCTCCTATGCGGCGGTATCCGCCAAAATAAAAAACATTGAGAAGGGCGAAACAAATAACCTAAACGCCATGAACTCGAATGTAATTTTACACCCGCTACTCAAATGGCACCTTTACAGCGATTTTAAAAATGGGCAAGCTACCGAAGGGTTCATTGACTACGTACGCATATTCACCCTTATCGGTGTGCTTGTACTGCTTATTGCCTGTATCAACTTTATTAACCTTAGCACCGCCCGTTCCGAAAAACGTGCACGTGAAGTAGGCGTACGCAAAGCCATCGGTTCACAACGCAAGGATTTGATCTTCCAGTTTTTGATTGAATCAACGGTAGTGACGTTTATTTCTTTTCTGTTCTCCGTAATACTGGTGCAGTTGGCGTTGCCTTCATTTAATGCGCTAACCGGAACATTAATTTCCATTCCTTTTGCAAACCCGGTATTCTGGGTAGTTATGGTGGCTTGTGTATTATTTACAGCGTTATTGGCGGGTAGCAGGCCGGCGTTTTACCTATCATCATTTAACCCGGTGAGGGTATTAAAAGGTGCCATAAAAGTTGGCCGATCGGCGTCGTTGTCGCGCAAAGTACTGGTGGTAACGCAGTTTAGCTGCTCCATAGCGCTTATCATCAGTACCGTTATTATTTACAGGCAAATTCAATATGCTAAAAACCGGCCAACAGGTTACGAGGTAAACCGGTTAATGGGCACTGACATGAATAACGACCTGGGCCGCAGCTACACTGCGTTAAAAAACGACCTGCTGCAAAGCGGTGCGGTAGTATCAGTTTCAACCTCATCAAGCCCGGCCACCGGCGTTTATGCGCACACGGATGTTGATAAGTTCCCAGGCAAACGCCCCGGCGAAACGGTTGAAATGGGCAGCATACAGGTATCAGGCGATTATTTTAAAACTTTGGGTATGAAGATAATTGCCGGCAGGGATTTTTCAACCGGCTCAAAAGCCGATACGGCCAATGTAGTATTTAATGAAGCAGCGATAAAAAGATTGCGCCTTACTGATCCTGTAAATCAAATTATTACCTGGAATAAACAACAATACCGTATAATTGGTGTGGCAAAAGATGCGCTGATGAACTCGCCATACAACGCTGCTGACCCAACCATGTTTAACTTTAGCAATGAAAGCGCCAATAGTAATTTATTATACAAACTATCGCCAAATATAAATACACACCAGGCGGTTGAAAAGCTTACAGCCATCTTTAATAAATATAACCCGGCTTACCCCTACGACTACCGCTTTATTGATGCGGATTACAACCGCAAGTTTAGCGAAGAAGTGCTTGTAGGCAAGCTGGCGGGTATTTTTGCAGGCCTGGCCATATTTATATCGTGCCTTGGCTTGTTTGGCCTGGCAGCTTTTGTGGCTGAGCAACGTACCAAAGAAATTGGCGTGCGCAAAGTACTCGGCGCAAGCATAAGCCAGGTATGGGTACTGCTATCAAAAGATTTTATTTTATTAGTGATGATAAGTTGCGTAATAGCATCACCTTTGGCATTTTATTTTTTACAAAAATGGCTGCTAAAATATGATTACCACATAACCGTAGGGATTGGTGTATTTTTGATATCAGGTTTAGCGGCCATGGTTATTACAATAATTACGGTAAGCTTTCAATCGATAAAAGCAGCATTGGCAAACCCGGTAAAGAGCCTTCGCTCAGAGTGAGCTACGGTAGCAGTTTGCAGTATAAGGAGCAAAAATTAAATCGGTGAAATCAAACTATAATCGGTGAAATCCAAAAAATGAAAAAGAACTATTTAAAGATCGCATGGCGGAACCTGGTCAGGAACAAGGTTAGTAGTATCATTAACATGGGCGGCCTGGCTATTGGGTTATCCTGTGTGGTATTTATCAGCTTATATATTGGTGACGAATTAAGTTACGACCGCTTTTTTAAAAATTCGGACAGGATATTCAGGGTGAATACACATGAACTAATGTCGAACAGCGAGTTTACCGCCGGCCACACACCGCCCCCGGTTGGGGCTGCGCTGGTTGCTAATATTCCCGAAGTAGAAAGCTATACACGCATATACCAGCCTGGCGACCAAATCATTCATTTTATACGCAATGGCCAAAAAGGCTCGTTGACCGAAAAAAGCCTGCTTTCTGTTGATTCCAATTTTTTGCAGGTTTTTAGCTATCCTTTAATAGCCGGCGACCGTGCCACCTGTTTAAACGGGACGAACTCAGTAGTTTTGACAGAAAGGGCTGCCCGAAAATACTTTGGCAACACATCCCCGATAGGTAAAAATCTGGTTTTTGATATGTATGGTACGCCATTTACCGTAACAGCTGTATTAAAAGACCTGCCATCACAATCATCCCTGCAATTTGATGTTTTGCAATCAAATTTAGGGATGCCGCCGGTGAAGCATTTTAACTGGAGCTGGATTTGGCTGCAAATGGGTACGTATGTTAAACTCCGGGATAATATCCCGACTGATGATGCTTCTATAAAAAAAATAGAGGCTAAGTTCCCCGCCATGATCAGGGTGCAGGCTGCCACTGCTTTTAAACGGATCGGCCAGCCATTCGATGCTTTTATTAAAAAAGGCGGCAAATATGACCTTGAGCTACAGCGGTTGGCGGATGTCCACCTGTACTCGGCCAATATCGGGAGCCGTTTTATTGTTCAAAGCGATATTAAATATGTTTATATTTTTTCGGCCATCGGCTTGTTTATTATACTGTTAGCTTGCGTAAATTTTATGAACCTGGCTACCGCGCAATCGGCAAAAAGGGCAAAAGAAGTAGGTATCCGTAAGGTATTAGGCTCTGCCCGTAAAGAGCTGATCATGCAGTTTATGGCCGAAGCCCTTGTATATACCTTGCTTGCTGCGTTTATTGCTGTTATAATTGTTTCCATATGCTTACCTGCCTTTAACCAGTTAGCTGCAAAATCATTAAGCCTGGCTTCTTTTTTTAGTTTTTATTCAATGGCCGGCTTGCTTTCGCTGATAATTGTAACGTCGCTGCTTGCGGGTAGCTACCCTGCTTTTTTCCTCACCTCGTTTAAACCCGCTGCAGTTTTAAAGGGCAGCGGCAATCTTAAAGATTCACGCAGCGGCTTTTTTACCCGGAACGCGCTGGTGGTTTTCCAGTTCACCATTTCCACGGTCCTCATCATTTGCACTATGATAGTTTACAAACAATTGCTTTATAACCAATCCAAAGATCTTGGGTTTAATAAAGAAAATATTTTAGTGGTAGCCGACGCCGACAGGTTGGGTAAAAACGAAGAAAGTTTCAGGCAGGAGCTGCTTCAGTTGCCCGAAGTGGCCAATGCCAGCATATCTACGAGTATGCCTGCCAAGAACTTATTCAATGATTCATACGTACCTGAATCGACTGGTGAAAATGTAAATACTGCAAATAAGGATATCAGCCTTTCGTCGTTTATTGTAGATGAAGCATTTGTGCCCACTTTAAAATTAAAAATGGCCGCAGGAAGAAATTTCTCAAAAGATTTTAAAGATTCGGCATCCGTTATACTCAATGAAAACGCGGTAACGCAATTGGGGTTTAAAGATCCTATCGGTAAAACCATTATTTACCCGGGCGGCAACGATACAAAGTTTAAAGTAATAGGTGTGGTAAAGGACTTTAATATAGAATCCTTGCATAGCCCAATGTCGCCGTTTGCATTATTTTATACCACCTCTAAAACCTACGATATCGGAACATCATACATTGCTGTCAAGATAAAGCCAGGCGATTATAGCAAGGCCATCAGCAGTATTCAAAACAAATGGAAGGGTTTTATGCCCGACAATCCGTTTGAATATAGTTTTCTTGACCAGGAGTTTGACGCGCAATATAGTACCGACCAAACAGTGGGCAAGGTGTTCAGCGTGTTTACTTTTCTTTCGCTCACCGTGGCCTGTTTAGGCTTGCTTGGCCTTGCCATGTACACGGCCGAACGGCGCACAAAAGAAATAGGCATCCGCAAGGTATTGGGCGCTTCTGTTCAAAGCGTAGTTTCAATGCTGTCGAAAGATTTTTTGAAGCTGGTAATTCTTGCCTCATTTATTGCATTTCCGTTAGCGTGGTACGCAATGAACCAGTGGCTGCAAAGTTTTGCTTACCCAACAACCGTTAACTGGTGGGTATTTGCATTGGCAGGCGCGGCCATGGCAATTATTGCCTTATTAACCGTAAGTTTCCAGGCTATAAAAGCGGCGTTGACAAACCCGGTGGAAAGTTTGAGGAGCGAATGAGCCCCCACCTAAATCCTCCCCCGGTAGGGGAGGACTTTAAGAAGCATGTTTGAAAATAATAGAGATAAGATAATATTAACATGAAGGAAAATCAAAAAGTCTCCCCTACCGGGGGAGATTTAGAGGGGGCTAATAATTCAACAACTCAATAATTAAATCATGATAAGGAACTATTTAAAAATCGCCATCAGGCAATTGCAAAAGCAGAAAATGTATTCGGCCATCAAGATTGGTGGTTTTGCGTTGAGTATTGCTGCCTGTTTGTTAATAGGCTTGTATATTAAGGATGAGTTGAGTTACGACAAATCGTACCCGGATGCCGACCGTATTTACCGGCTTGTTGAATATTATACGCACGATGGTAAAGTTGAAAAAGGAGATGATTACCCTGCCCCTATTTCAAATGCTTTAAAGGCGGATTTCCCGCAGATCGAGATGTCAGCACGGTTGATGCCTAACTCTCTTTTTCCGGGTGCAGGCAGTAATGAGTTGCGGCGGGCCGACCAGGTTGAAAATACCCACGAGGAAGGTTTTACCTACGCCGATGAAGATTTACTGAACATTTTGAAACTACCTATGGTGTATGGAAACCGGGCGCAGGCGCTGGTCGAGCCTAATACCATGGTAATATCAAAGCGTAAGGCCGATAAGTACTTCCCTGGCCAAAACCCGGTGGGCAAAATAATGTTCCTGAATAACGACCAGACCAAACCCTATAAAATTGGCGGTGTAATGGAAAACTTTCCAAAAACATCGCACTTTGTTGATTTCGATTTTTTATTGACCCTTAACGGTGTCGAGTTTTATAAGGGCGAACAAACTAACTGGAACGCCAGTAATTACCCCGATTATATCCTGGTGAAGCCAGGCACTAATATCGATCAGCTTAATAAAAGGATAACTGCCGACATCAACAAAAATTACTTTTTGCCTGCCCTGCAGAGCATCAGCTTCAAAGATGCTGCAAAACTGCTGCAACAATTGTCGTATAAACTACAGCCCATCAGCGATGTCCATTTATACGCCTATGATGTACAGGATGAGTTTAAGCATGGCGATATACGTTTTATATGGCTGTTTGGGGCAGTGGCCTTGTTTATATTAACCATTGCCTGTATCAATTTTATTAACCTTTCAACCGCCAAATCTGCCAATCGTGCCAAAGAAGTAGGGTTACGTAAAGTTGTTGGTTCTACACGATATGGCCTCATTAATCAGTTCCTGTCTGAGTCATTACTATATAGTGTTATTTCATTTATTGTGGGGATACTGATCGCCTGGGCTTTGCTGCCGTATTTTAATGTACTGGCTTCAAAAACATTAATAATGCCATGGCAGGGGTTTTGGTTTGTGCCTATAATACTGGCCTCAGCATTAATAGTGGGTCTTTTGGCCGGGATATACCCAGCATTTTATCTTTCATCGTTTAGGCCGGCAAGTGTACTTAAAGGTTCCGTAGCGGCAGGCAGCAAAAACTCTATGCTGCGCAACGGGCTCGTGGTGTTCCAGTTTACGGCATCTATTATTCTCATCATCTGTACTATTGTCATCTATAACCAGATGCACTACATCCTTAGCCAAAACCTTGGTTATGATAAAGACCAGGTGGTTATGTTGCAGGGTACAAATACATTGGGCGATAATGGGGTTAAAAGCCTGAAACAGCAGATGCTAAAATTATCATCGGTAAAAAGTGTTTCCATAGGCGATTATTTGCCGGTTGAAGGTACCAAACGCAATGGCAACCAGATGTACAACGAAGGAAAATCAAAAGTTGAAACAGGCGTAGATACCCAGTTTTGGGTAGTTGATGAAGATTACCTTAAAACTTTTGGAATGAAGCTGGTTGAAGGCGTGGATTTTAACCCGGAAGGTAACAATGGCGGCGTCATCATTAACCAAACGATGGTTAAAAAACTTAACCTCAAAAACCCTGTTGGCAAAATAATTACCCACGGAGATGATAAATTAACGGTTATAGGTGTTGTGAAGGATTTCAATTTTGAATCATTGCGGCAGCCTATCGGGGCATTGTGCATGATCAAAGGCATCAGTCCATCTATTGTATCGGTAAAAGTTAGCGGCGGCGATATGCAAAGCACCATCGCGCAAATATCATCTATATGGAAAGGCCTGTCGCCGTCGCAGCCTATACGTTATACTTTTTTCGATGAAAAGTTTGCCAACATGTATGCCGATGTTCACCGTATGGGTAGCATATTTACTAGCTTTGCAGTATTGGCCATCATTATTGCCTGCCTGGGCTTATTTGCGTTAGCGGCCTTTATGGCCGAACAACGCAGCAAGGAAATAGGTATCCGCAAGGTACTGGGTGCAAGCGTACAAAGTATCACCCGGCTTTTATCGCTTGATTTCATAAAACTGGTAGCTATTGCAATGGTGATAGCTTCGCCAATTGCCTGGTGGGCAATGAACAAATGGCTGGAAGATTTTATCTACAAAATAGCCATAAGCTGGTGGATATTTGCTTTGGCGGGGATATTATCTATCGTGATCGCCTTGTTAACGGTAAGTTTTCAATCGATAAAAGCGGCAATTGCAAACCCGATAAAGGCTTTGAGAGGCGAGTAGGCCAGTTTGCAGTTTAAAATGGGCAGTTTGCAGCGACGGTAATTGTTTGATGCGGGAATTTTCGAATGTGCGTTCATAGCCGTTCTGAAAATTCCCGCTCAATTATCTTACCACAAAAACAACGGCATCAGCCATATTGGCGAAACATAATATGGATCATAATAAGGCTCGTAATACTCAACCGTTTCTTCTTCTACTATGGTATCCCCGCCATTATTATTGCCGGAGTTTTGGGCTTGTTCTTTTTCCTGCTCCAGTAATTTTATCATTAGCTCAGATCCCTGGCCTATCATGTCAACCATGGCATCTTCGCCGACTTCTTCGGGCTTAATAGCTGTTTTGCATATCTCCTCAATTTCGTTCCACTCATTGTCAGATACCAGGTCCATTTGCCAGCCTGCGGAGGTTGTATCAAACCTATTCTCGTTGATGAACGACATGAATACTATTTCCGCCGGATCAATCTTTTTGAACATAGCGACAGCTATACGCAAATCATCAAAACGTTCATCGTTGGTAAAGTCGGCCCAGGCATCATCACTGGTAAAATCAAAATACCGTGCGAAGGCGAACTCGCCTTTTTCAAGGTCAACGTATGAGAAAATGTCATACACCTTAAGGTATTCGGTATAACGTTTCATAAAGGTATCAAACACATCCTGCCCTTTGCCGGTAACCTGGTAAAACATGCCCGAAGTTTGCACATAGCCTTTTGACATTAGCTCGATGAACAAAGGCTCAAGCACGCTGTCGTCGCCGTTGGCCACCGTTTGAAATTTATGATCGCCATTGATCATTTCGTTTAAAAGGATAATGGCTTTAAATGTTTTTTTATTGTCGTCTGTTAAAAACATAGTATAGTATTTTATGCCTCACCTAAATCCTCTCCAAAGGAGAGGACTTTGAACTTCGCTCTTTGTGATGATAAGACCAATCCATTTATAGTCCTCTCCTTTGGAGAGGGTTGGGTGAGGCGTGTGAATTAATTCAGCAACTTGGTCCTTTTAGCTTTAATTGCTTCCAGCGCATTTGAAGTTGAACCAGTACCCAAAGCTTTGTTGATCTCCTGTTCTGTTGACAAGGTAGAATCTTCTATTTGGGCATAAGCTGCTGCGCGGAACTCCTGCGCCGAAGCTTTTTCATCCATGCGGTGTAGTGTTGCCATCAGCCCGTCGGTATCTACACTTGATAATGTTTTATTTATTTTTTCGGATACTTCGGCAGTTTTAGCGCGCGAATTGATCAGCTGCGCCTGGCTTTCGGTTTGTGCTATCTGATCTTTTATTTGTTTTATTTTAAGGTCCATTACCGCAACGGCGCTCTCTTCTTTTTCAGCCATTTTTGCGAATTGGTCAGCTTCGTTGGCAGCCTGCTGGTGTGCTTCGGCTGCTTTATTTGCAAGCTCATTGCCTTTTGCTTCGTCTAATTGCTTGGTTTCTATCCTGTCCAATAAATCATTGGTCTTTTTTTCCCAATCATCGGCGCTGTTGCGATACTGGAGTTCGCTTGCGCGATGCTGTAGTGCCAGCGCTTTAATTTCAGCTTCCCCTTGTATGGCCTGCTGGTAGTTTGACCTAAGTTCACGAAGTATCTGTTCGGCCATTTTTGCCGGATCTTCCAATTTATCTACTGCGGCATTGGCTTCTGCCTGCCCTATGCGGAATAACCTGTCGAATATGCTCATTGTATTAAAATTTAAAATTGAATGTTAGTTAAATGTATTTAAAATTTTCTTCTGTTCTATAATTACCTTCTGCGGCCAAATCCTCCGCGACTGCGGCCAAATCCAGATCTGCCCGAACTGCCCGAACTCCTTGAACCAAACCCACCGCTGCGCACTGGTTGTGAACTGCGCGTACCGAATGACCTTTGCGACCTTGAAGGTGAACTTAAACTGCTACGGCTTGACATAGCAGATGAAGTAGTTGGCCTGAAATTGCTATAAGTATGTACCCGTGTGTAGTATGAAGGATAATAGCCATAATGGTACATCGGCATATAATAAACATGCGGGCGCATTAGGTAGCTTAGCAATAAAAAGTCGGTGAACGAGAAGGATGAATGGTAATAATTATTATCCCCGGCGTATTGAGGATTACCCGTTACATCAAGATTAGCGGTATTAGTTGTGCTGTCCGGGTCAATTTTTATCCTTGCCACCGTTACCGAGTCGGCATCGCTCACATCATCCACAACTTTCAGCCGGTTCGGCCCGTTTTCTTCAACCTTAAGGTAGTCGATGTTGCCATCCTTATCAAGGTCAAGATTATTGATTTGATTTTTAGGATCGTTTATCCCTTTTTCGAGTACTTGCGGGTTTGTGCTTGTTTTAACCAGTTGTGCAAGTTTATTTACATCGAAACCGGCAGGTGCGTTTGCATTTTCGACAGTAACATTATTTTGTTGCGGCGGATTTTGATTACAAGCCGTGGCGAGCAGTACAACCGAAGTTAGCGCTATTAGTATTTTTTTCATGATATTTTTTTGTTGATTTTGAGACGTGTACGCAATAGCAAAACTAATTTATAAATGCTTATGCAGGCGCGTTTTTTTTGATTTTGTAATATTTAGATGAAGCGCTTGATTGAATGTTACAGAAGTTTTAATGAAAAAGTCGGGAAGACCGAAAGTCGGTAAAGTCCGGAAGAAAGATATTCGGGCAAAACTTTTCCTTACACTGGGCAATCATCGAGGATCACTTTTAAATTTATATCTCCATAGCGATGGGTTTTCAAACCCATCGCTATCCGGTGACTACGCCTGGTATGGGTTAAAACGATTACGTAATCAAAAGCTGGCCATTTTGAAATAAGTGTTTTTATATATCTTTACCCCTTGTTACCAATTATCGTTATGAAAAGAATTTGCTTTATGGTCCTTTTATTAACTGCTTTTATTGCCACCAATGCCCAGGTAAACGCCAACGGTCAACCTGCCCGTACCATTTTCGCATACGGCGGCCAGTTTACCAAGCCTTTTATGCGTTACATTATAGCACTGACAAAAAAGGACAACCCAAAAATATGTTTTTTGCCAACGGCATCGGCCGACAATGCAAATGGCATTGTAGCCTGGTATAAAGCCTGCGAAGATTTGCCGATGAGACCTTATGTTCAAATGGCATTTGTGGCCTCGTACACCGAGCCAAAAACGTTTGATGAAAACCTCATGGGGATGGATGCCATAGTTGTAGGCGGCGGCAATACACTTAATATGATGGCCATATGGAAAGCCCAGGGCATTGATACCATATTGAGAAAAGCCTATAATAAGGGGATTATTCTTGCCGGCGGCAGCGCCGGCTCGTTATGCTGGTTCCAGGGCGGCACCACTGACTCAAGACCGAAAGATTTATCTATTGTGCGGGGTTTAGGATTTATCCAAACCAGTCATTGCCCGCATTATCATAGCGAGCCTATGCGTAAGCCGCTTTATTTTGATAATATTTTAAAAGGAAATTTAAATGCCGGGTACGCAATTGATGACCTGGCCGGGATAGTTTTTGAAAATGAAAAATACATTCGCTCGGTAGCTATTGACAATAAGAGTAATACCTATTATGTTTCGGTTGCAGACGGCAAAATTGATGAAAAGCTACTGCCTGTAGCCGAGATAATAAAGTAACTTATTTATAAAATGAGCGCACACTGTCAAAAACAAATATTTAAATTTTAGCTTGTTGCCAAAACCATTATATTTGTTTTCTCCCAATTAATAAATCATCCTCAAAAAATGCGTGGACTGGTATGCCAAAAAAAATTCTCGTAATAGATGACGATCCTGATATTCTGGAAATTTTAGATATCATCTTTAAACAAGAGGGATATGAGGTAATTTTATCAGAAACAGGGCGGGAACCGGAACATATACAAGAGATCAACCCTGACCTGGTATTACTTGATATCAGGCTTAAAAGTTCATCTACTAATGGCGGGGAGATTTGCGCAAAGATAAAATCCCGGCCCGGGACCAGCCATTTGCCGGTTATCATGCTGTCTTCCGAAGATAATATTAAAGAGATAAGCGATCAATGCGGGGCAAACGCTTATATTAGCAAGCCTTTTAAAGTTTCTCAATTAATAAATAAAGTCAATGAACTTTTAGCCGCTTAATATGTTAGGTTAAAAACAGAGATCATGACTTCAAACACCGTCAATTTGGGGCCCGAAAAGCTAAGAAAGTTTTTCATCACCCACTTAAACCGCATTTACTTTGCCAAACTCCATTTGGTTAAACGACTACCGGAAATAGAGGGCCTGGCCCATTTCAACGACCTTCAACAGGCAATTGCCGAAACAACCGAAGAGGTTAAAAAGCAAATTGCCAGGATGCGTGAAATATACGCCATATTTAATACCGAGGTTACCATTGAAACCCACAAAGGGCTGTCGGGCCTGGTGGAAGATGCCTTTAGTGCGGTTAAACAACAAAGCAACGACCCCGAACTTCGCGATATGTCCATCCTTTTTTACATGCAAAATATAGAAAGCGTGGAGATGACTTCCTTCCAGGTATTGCAAATAGCAGCAGTCAAATTAAAGAATGAAACGGTTAGCCAATTACTAAAAGAAAATTTTGAGGCTGCGAGGGCCGATAGATCTTTATTACTGATGGTTAGCGCGAAGTATATTACAAGTGGACAGGTCGCTTAGGTTGGGTTCAGAGAAAAATCGGCATTCTAATAACTGTACCCCCGCTTGAGTATTAGTTTATCAATTTGTATATTTGTTGACGTTCCCTAAATAAAAAGGATATGTATAAACAAATTTTTGTTCCCAACAAACACAACCATACTATTGAGATGCCGGAACATTTTTTTGGCAAAAAGGTAGAGGTCACGGTAGTGGAATTATCTAATTCCGCTAAAGGCGAACACCCTATCCCTCCCCCGGGTAAAAAAACCCATGTAAATGAGTTGTTTGAAAATTTTGGCGCAAACCCCGATTTTCCATCTATTGATGAGATCAGAGCTAAAGCGTGGCCATCAAAATGGTAATTTTTGACACCAACATTCTTATTGAACTTTACAGAGGGAACCTTGTTGTAAAGGAGGAAGTCCAAGGTATAAAATCCGATGTTTTTTATATTAGCAGTATTACAGTTGCTGAATTTATGATTGGGGCAAAAAACAAAGATGACCTTAAAAGAATTGAAATTGACCTAAGTAAGTACGTACACATTTCCATAAATACAGAGATAACAGATATCTTCATCGATCTTTTCAGGAAATTTACCTTAAGCCACAGGCCGGATATACCCGATACACTCATTGCCGCCACTGCATTATATTATCATCTTCCGCTTTATACGCTGAATAAAAAACATTTTCAATTTATTCCGGGAATTGACTTGATATAAACCTTTACTTATAGGGGTAACCCGCATTCCTCAATAAATCCCTTTTCCTATCTTTACCCCCAACAATGAAATACCTGCGCTGGCTTTTATTCCCGTTTTCACTGCTTTATGGGCTGGTGGTTATTATGCGTAACTGGTGTTATGATTCAGGCTTTTTTAAAAGCTATAAATTTACAAAGCCCGTTATATCCGTAGGCAACCTTGATGTTGGCGGCGCCGGCAAAAGCCCGATGACGGAGTACCTTATCAGGCTATTAAAAGATAACTATAAGTTGGCCACATTAAGCCGGGGTTATGGGCGGAAAACAAAAGGCTACCTGGTTGCAAGCGGAGAATCAAGAGTCAAGAATCAAGAGCCAAGACAAGAGAATCAAGAATCAAGAAAAGAAGATACCAGTTTACAGCCCCCTGCCCAATACCCTCCACCTACTGCTACTGCCACTGCCACTAACTTCGGCGACGAACCTGCCCAGTTCAAACATAAATTTCCCGATATTACTGTTGCGGTTTGTGAAAAGAGGGTTGAGGGCTTAAGACAATTACTGCCAGATCATGACCTTGTTTTATTGGATGATGCTTACCAGCACAGAGCCGTTGAACCTGGCCTGAGTATTTTATTATTTGATTATAATCGTGTTGACGAACCGCATTTATTGCTGCCCGCAGGGAATATGCGTGAGCCTTTCAACGGGCGTTGGCGGGCGCAAATAGTTATCGTATCCAAATGCCCGGCGCGGCTTACCATGGATGAAATGACTGAAGTGGCCTCCGAAGTTGGGCCCCTGCCCTATCAGTCTTTATTTTTTACTTCAATTGAATATCAGCATTTGCAGGATATCGACGGCAAGTCAACAGACTTAGAGATAGACAGCGATACAACCGTTTTTTTATTAACCGGCATTGCCAATGCAAAACCATTGCTGCAATATTTAAAAGGTTTTACATCGCATATCATTCATCACAATTATCCAGATCATCATCCGTTTACCTTAAAAAATATCACTAAACTTGCCGCTGAATTTGAGAACTGTGCCTCACAAAAAAAAATAATCATTACAACAGAAAAGGATGCGCAGCGTTTAGAAGGATCGTGGTTTAAATCAACCTTATCAGGCACGGGTAATTTGCCTGTTTTTGTAGTCCCGATAAGGGTTAAATTTTTAAACGACGGCGGCCAACAGTTCGACCAACTAATTATTGATTATGTTAGAGAGCATACAACATACAACAGCCTACATTAAAAGCCGCATCGGCGATTTTGCACCCGAAGCGGGCATTATATTAGGCACAGGACTGGGTGGCCTGGTTACCGAAATTGAAGTTGAAAAGCAACTAATGTACTCCAACATCCCTGATTTTCCAATTTCAACGCTCGAGTTTCACTCGGGCAAACTCATCTTTGGCAAACTTAACGGGGTAAAGGTTGTTGCCATGCAGGGGCGTTTGCATTATTACGAAGGCTATACCATGCAGCAGATCACTTTCCCGGTGCGGGTAATGAAAATGCTGGGCATAAAAACCCTGTTTGTATCAAATGCCAGCGGCTCGTTAAACCCCGCTTTTAAAAAGGGCGATTTGATGGTTATTGCAGATCATATCAATTTACAGCACCATAACCCGCTTGTTGGCAGGAATGAAGAAGAATTGGGCCCCCGTTTTCCCGATATGAGTCAGCCTTATAAACGCGATTTGATCAATAAAGCACTGGAGATAGCATCGGCAAACAATATAATATGCCACAAGGGAGTTTATGTTGCTGTAACCGGCCCTAACCTGGAAACTTTGGCCGAGTATAAATATTTGCGGATAATTGGAGGCGATGCCGTTGGGATGAGTACGGTGCCCGAAGTGATAGTGGCCAATCATATGGGTTTGCCAGTTTTTGCCATATCCGTATTGACGGATGAAGGTTTCAATGAAACATTGGAGCCGGTATCAGTTGAAGAAATATTGGCGGTGGCCTATAAAGCTGAACCTCAGATGACATTGATACTTAAAGAATTGATAGCCGGTTTTTAATGCCAGATAAGTTGAAATATATCCTGTTATTATTGATTTGCGTACTTGGGCAAACTGCTTTTGCACAGCAAACAAATCCTAATTATCCTAATAACCCCAATTATCCCAACACCCCGGGCCAACGGCCAAACCTGCGCGATACCACCACAACAAAAGTTTATACCGCCGACCAGCAATTAGATTCGTTGCGTAAAAAAGTGGATAAGAAAAAAGATACGGTTGTTTTCAGCTCAAAATTTATCAGGGTAACCAACGAAAGGCTGTTAAAAGATAGCACACAGTTATTCCCGCTGGATACCGGCCTTTTTAATTTCGAAAATTATAGCCCGCTGCTGCAACCCCGTCATCCAAAAATAAGTTTGGGAAATACCGGCACCGATGAAAGGAGCCTGTTGTACGAGCCTTCAAAGACCATCGGGTTTGATGACGGGCTGCATACACTGGATGCATATTTACTAAACCCGCAGGATATAAACTACTACCGGGCACGGGTGCCATTAACGCAGCTTTACTTTATATCAGGCGGCTTGAAAGAGCAGATATTTAAGATAATGCACACCCAAAATATAAACAAACAGCTTAACGTTGGGTTTAATTTAAATTTTATTGGCTCGCAGGGGTTTTACAGTAATAACGAGGTTTTGGAGCAAAATGTGAGTCATACAAATGCCGCTGTTTACGCCTGGTACGAATCGAAAAACAAAAGGTATAACCTATTAGGCAATCTGATATATAATGATTTAAAAGACCCGCAAACAGGATCGATACTAAACGATTCTATTTATGTCACGGGTTCCATCGATAAAACTACTGAACTTGTACGATTGCCTAACACTTACGAGAACTGGAAAACCGGCGGATTATATTTAAAACAGTTTTACTATATCGGGCGCATCGATAGCGCTAAAAAAGTGGGCGGTACCACCACGAATATATTGCCCACACAACGCGTATCATACACGCTTAATTATAAAACCAGCAAATACAATTTTATACAGAACGACCCCGACACTTATAACGTATTTCCTGATTATTATTACGCCAATAATTATTCGAGGGACTCGCTCACGGTCACCCATCTGCAGAATGAGTTTTCATATAGCTTTTACCTGCGGAATAAAGATGCAAAATTTATTAAGAACGAGGTAAAGCTCGACCTCGCCCTTTCGCAGGATTACTACCAGTACAGCCAGTATGTTGCTGACACTGTATTAAATCAATACGGCACCAAGGTTGTCCAGCCCAAAAATGTACAGGGCGCCTCATTCCAGGATATTACGTTGAAAGCCAGGTTCAGTTACCGCTTCAGCGACAGGATAGGCCTCGACGGCGATTTTCAGCAGATAGCAGAGGGGCGTGATGCAGGCAATTTTTTGTATGACGCAAAAGTGACGCTTGCCGGTGGAAAAAAAGCCGGGCGCATAGTGTTTGAAGGCTATTCGCAAAGCACATCCCCCCCATTGGCTTACACCGACTGGACATCAAACCATTTTATTTTTCATGATAAATTTAATAACCAAAAAACCAACAGCGTTTCCTTCAACTATATAAATGATGCTCTGAAGGTAGACCTGAAGGCCGAATACTTTTTGATAGGTGATTATTTGTATTTCGCATCCCAGCCGGGCGGTATTGATGCGCAACCAATGCAAGTAACTTCGGATATTAATTTGCTTAAAGTAAGTTTGGGTAAAACTTTCGCCTGGAAAAGGTGGCATTTTGATGATTACCTGGTGTATCAAAAAACCGATTACCAATCTACCCTGCGTACCCCCCAGTTTTATAATTACAGCAGCCTTTACTATAAAACATTTTTATTTAATGTGCTATATGCCAACATCGGGGTTGACGTACGCTACAATAGCGAATACGTAGCACCATCGTATGCAGTAGGCCTCGGCCAGTTTTATAACGGGCAAAATGTTACTTTTTCATCATACCCAATTGCTACAGTATTTTTAAAAGCCACATTGCAGCATACCAATCTTTTTGTGATGTACGATTACGCCAACCAGGGCCTGTTTAGCCCCGGCTTTTATACCGTAAACCGCTACCCGCAAATGGACCACCTGCTTAAATTCGGGGTATCGTGGTCATTTTATAATTGAGTTGGCAGTCAGCAGGTTGTTCTGGGCAGTTTAGCAAATATCTTATCATAAAACACTGCGAACTGCTCACTAAAAACTGCAAACTGAAATCACGTTTTCAGCTTCTTCCTCTTCGCTGCCGGGAACAGCACATTATTTAATATAAGTCTATATCCGGGCGAGTTGGGGTGCAGTGAAAGATCAGTCGGTGGCTCACCGTTGTTGTGCGTATAATCTTCCGGGTCATGACCACCGTAAAATGTCCATTGGCCTTTGCCGTATTCACCATGTATGTAACGAGCTTCGTTGGCGCTTTTCAGCTCGCCCATAATGGTGACGCCAGGTTTTAGTTTATCTTTATTAAAAGCAGTTGCCAGGCCTTTAAAGCCTTTTATTACGCGGTCATGGTCTTGCGTAAGCATGCTGGGTACAACGTCCCATTTTGCCGAAAAATCAAACAGCGTAAAAAAATCGTCCTTGTGCTTAACCTCCCGGGTATGGGTAACATCAATATCGCTAAACTGGCGCGAAAACGGATCAGTATCCACATTGAAATTTTGAAAAGCAAGCGTTTGGCTAAAATCAAGTTTTGATTGCGCCCTGGGGTCGGCAGGATCACCGTCGTAAACAGATGCGCATATATCAGTATTGCAGGCAGCCAGCGCAATATCAAAACTATCCGCGCCCGAGCACATGGCAAATAAGAACCCACCATTTGCGCAATACTCGCGGATATGCTGTGCAACGGCCAGTTTCATTTTCGAAACCTTTTTAAATCCAAAGTTTTGCGCAGTAATTTCCTGGTTTTTTTTCTCTTCTATAAATAGCAGCTGGCTTTTGTATTTCCTATAGCTTTTGCTGTACTGCCCTGTAAAATCCTCGTGGTGCAAGTGCAGCCAGTCATATTTGTACAGTTGGTTTTTTAAGATCTCTTCATCGTAAATAATGTCAAAAGGTATTTCGGCATATTGCAATACCAGGATAACTGCATCATCACGGTCGATAGCCCTGTCTTTGGAGGCGTAAACGGCTATCCTGGGCGCTTTTTCCAGCTTAACCACATCCATGTTTACCGAGGGATCGTTTATCTGTACCAGTATATTGCTTACTTCGGCATCGGCAATCACTTCGTAGCTGACGCCGCGTATATTACATTCATCCTCTGTCTTTTTTTCATATGCTGTCATGAAGCTGCCACCGCGATAATTGAGCAGCCAGTCCACTGTCCCGCCATTTTTTAGTACCCAAAAAGCAATGCCGTACGATTTTAGATGATCTTTTTGGGCATCATCCATAGGTATAAGTATGGAGGCCGCCCTGGTTAAGAGAGGTAAAAGGTAAAAGGCGAAAGGTAAAAGGTATTTTAGCAGATGTTTCATGGCCGTCATTACATCACAAGCCCGTTAAATTATCCCGCCAGGCCTTATCTCAAAAATGCTAAAATTAAACCGGACAGTAATTATATGGAATGGTAAAATGTTTGTTGCTTTTTAGCTGCTGCTCACTGCAAATTATTTCCTCCCCCTCTTTCCGCCGCAGGCGAAGAGAGGGGCGACCAGCGAAGCGTAGTCGGGGGTGAGTCAACTATGCGCCAGGCATTTGTGCTAATGCATTTGCGTCAATGCCGCTCGCAGAGTTTACTCACCCGGTCGTTGCTTCGCTCGACCATTCCCTCTGTGGCAAGCCACAAAGAGGGGTAAAAAACGTTAAAAAGTTTCGCATTTCTTTAGCCAAAAATGCACACCCAATGGTAAATCCGAAATCGAACATCCGAAACGGCGTAGCTGTCTTGAGCACCTTAAAAAAACAAACAATAGCGAAAAATCCGAAATCAGGTTTTCTGTTTTTTCTTCCTTGCTGCCGGGAAAAGCACATTGTTTAAAATAAGCCTGTAGCCGGGTGAATTGGGGTGTAGTTTCAGATCGGTTGGCGGATCGCCAACTATATGCTGGTAATCTTCAGGATCGTGACCGCCGTAGAATGTCCATTGGCCTTTGCCGTATTCGCCATGTATGTAGCGGGCTTCGTTATTGCTTTTCATTTCGCCCATAATGGTAACACCGGGTTTAAGCAGCTTTTCGTTGAAGGCTGTGGTAAGGCCCATAAAGCCTTTAATCACTTTATCATGGTCTTGTGTTAGCATGCTTGGCACCACATCCCATTTTGCGGAGAAATCAAACAAGGTAAAGAAATCCCGCGTACGCTCCACCTGCCGGGTTGCAGTAACATCGATATTGCTAAACTGGTGCGACATCGGGTTCATATCCAGTGTAAAATTCTGAAAAGCGAACGTTTGGCTAAAATCAAGTTTCGATTGCGCATCAGGGTCGGCAGCATCACCATCGAACATAGATTCACATATATCCGTATTGGCCGAGGCCAGGGCAATATCAAAAGTGTCGGTACCCGAGCACATCGCGAACAGGAAACCGCCGCCTGCACAAAAATCACGTATCCGTTCCGCAACAGCTAGCTTCATTTGCGATACCTTTTTAAAGCCCAGCTTATGCGCCGTGGCCTCTTGTATCTTCACATCATCATTATACCACTCGGCATACCTGAAAGCGCCGTAAAACTTGCTATACTGGCCTGTGAAATCCTCGTGGTGCAGGTGCAGCCAATCGTATTTAGGCAGTTCACCGTTAATTACTTCTTCATCATATACCACATCATAGGGTATCTCGGCGTATTTTAAAACCAGGGTAACGGCATCGTCCCATGGCAATTTATTTTTCGGCGAATAAACGGCCATTTTGGGCGCTTTTTCCAGCTTTACTACGTCCATATTAACCGATGGGTCGCTTACTTCGCGCAATATCTCGGCAACTTTGGCATCTGCAACAACTTCATAGCTCACGCCGCGTATCTTACACTCATCTTCAATTTTTTGCTGGTATTGCATCATAAAGCTGCCGCCACGATAGTTAAGCAGCCAATCAACTTCCTGCCCATTTTTTAACGTCCAGAAAGCAATACCATATGATTTTAAGTGGTCTTTTTGCTCCTCGTCCATGGGAATCAATATGGAAGCAGCCCTTGTTAAGATAGGTGAAAGCAGAAAGCAGAAAGCTAAAAGCAAAAAACGGAATTTAGGTGAAAGACGAAAGGTAAAAGGCGAAAGGGGTTTACTATTGTTCATATTCTTTCTATTTGATTTTTATAGAAAGCACAAAATCTTCCTGATCAAGTATTGTAAAAGCAGTTAGTTCGGGATCATTCATATAATCATTATAAAGTTTGTCAGCGGACATGCGTAACTGCTCCCGCTTTTCTTCTCGTGATATTCTATTTATTTCTGTTATGATCTCACTCGCTCCCATGCCCAAATATAACGAATAATTGAATACGGTATTATATTGATTGGCGGGGTTAGATTTGTCAAATATTTGAAAGTTGACAAATCTTTCGGATAGTTTGAAAAAATAGCTACATTGCCGCACCTCATCACAAAATGGAAACACATCAAATTCAAAACTTACTTGACCAGGTAAACGCGATTACCACCCGATATCGGAAAATTAATGAGTTAACTGGAGAGAATTTCAATGTCTTTCGCATACTAAAGCTTGAATCATCGGAAGTAAGAATGCACTCTGCATTCATCGCTGAATTATTAAAGCCTAATGGCAGCCATGGTCAAAAGGACGCTTTCTTGAAATTATTCGTAAATGCGTTTTGCTTTAAGGAGAACCTTATTGACACACAATCTTGTAAGGTAAAAGTTGAAGAAAACATCGGTATAATAAGTGAGGACAGAACGCTGGGTGGAAGGATTGATATTATTATAACTGATAAACATTACCATCAAATCATAATTGAGAACAAAATATATGCAGGCGACCAAGACCATCAACTTATACGTTACCATAAATACGCAGATAAGGCAGACATCATTTATTTAA
>Ga0207038_10142_pt1 | contig 21130 bp, 15 predicted proteins | sample Alteio_BWMinCont_76_FD_153285 | JGI IMG/M metagenome (GOLD analysis project Ga0207038, IMG submission 153285) | Enriched cells from forest soil in Barre Woods Harvard Forest LTER site, Petersham, Massachusetts, United States -... | ecosystem: Environmental > Terrestrial > Soil > Temperate forest >...
GAGATCCAGCCGCGCAACCAAGGAATGTCGCGCTAGTTGATGGGGAAAAGAGCCGTCTGTTCGATGGAATTACATTGACCTGAATAACTCGCGATTATTTTTCCGCAAGCTGGATCGAAAAGAAAATAGTCTCCAGGGTCTGCTTCAACCAAAGTGCGGAGCCGGCTCCTAGCGGGTTCAAGACCTTGCACAGCCTCAATCCAAATCGGGCCATCACCGGGGAGTTTTCTGAAAATATCAAACGTGAGTCTCAAATTCGCCCTCCCGTGAGAGATTCTAGCTATCCTAATTGCTCCTCCCAAGACCATGATGAACGAACTGCAATAGTGTGGCCAAGTAGCCGCAATTGGTGCATGTGCAAAGTACTGTGAATGCGGTATTTACCGCAGCGTGCGGATTGTCATCTTCGAAAAAAGCCTGCGGGTGAGTAAATTTTTGAAGGGTCGAGTAGCCTTTTCATGGTCATTTAATTCACCCCGCCAATCCGGCGAATGCATGGCAGGACCGCGCACATGCGAGCTATCGGGTGTCCCTGGTATTTCCGGAGAATGGATGATTTGGTAGAATTTGCAAACCATCTATATGGCGCTGAAAATATTGGTGGTCGACGATGAAAAAATGGTGCGCACAGCGCTGGCGAGATTGCTGAGCCTGCATGGGGAATGGGAAGTTGTGGGCGAAGCGAGTGACGGCCTCGAGGCGATCGAAAAAGCCAAGAAACTAAAACCAGATGTAGTGATTATGGACATAACGATGCCCGCGATGAATGGGCTTGAGGCAACGCCAATCATTAAGAAGGAGATTCCAGCCACCGAGGTGTTGATCTTTAGCCAGCATCACTCAGAGCAGATTCTCCGCGAAGCTCAAAACGCAGGAGCGAGGGGCTACTTATTGAAGTCGCAGGCGAACTGGTTGACGGTCGCTGTAGAGACAGTGAGCGAACATAAACCATTTTTTCAAGGTAAGAATATTTCCACAGATTCTTGACCCGGGCCGCGGGCCGAAAATAGAAAAATACAATGCATTCTATGGCCCCATTTCCTGGGCAGATTCCATGAAGCCTTCATCCAATCAAGCGAACGCTAAACAGCCCGGATCACCTGAACCCACTCCCGAAATTCGCTTTGGAATTGATAGTCCCTCTGGAAAGGCCAACTTCCCCGCGGCCGGCGACGAAATCGTTGACTCAATCAGGAGCGAAAAGCTCAACAAGGAGGGAACCAACGATTCGCACGTCTACGCGGAGGCCATTGCTGAAACAGTTCGAGAGTCAATATTGGTCCTTGATGACGATTTGCGCGTGGTCGCGGTCAACAATTCATTTTTGAAAACGTTTAGGGTGCCCCGAGGCGAAGCAGAAGGCAGGTTACTCGCCGAGCTGGGCGACGGCCAATGGAATATCCCAAGCTTGCTGAATCTCCTAAGAGGGATTCCCCTTCAGGGGCTGAGATTGAAAAACTTCGAGGTAAGCTGCAGTTTTCCACATATCGGGACCAGAGTCATGTCTCTCAATGCATCGCGAATCAAGCCTCAGAATGGCGCGAAGGGGCGAATGATTCTCGCGATCGAAGATATTACGGAAAAGACGAAAACTATCGAGGAGTACAAGAAACAATCCGAACTCCTGCATCTTGCGCACGATGGCATTATCGTCCGCGATCTGGATAGTGTGATTCTATTTTGGAATCGAGGCGCGCAGGAAATGTATGGCTGGTCAGCCGGAGAAGCCTGCGGAAATACGACTCACGATTTTCTGAAAACAGAGTTTCCAGAAGCTTTTGATGAAGTTCAGAGAAGATTATTTGAAGACGGGTTTTGGGAAGGCGAGTTGGGCCATTGGACCCGCGAGGGCAGGTATATCAAGGTCGCGAGCCGGCAGGTCTTGCAACGGGACCAAGAGGGACGGCCAATCGGGATCCTTGAAATCAACCGGGACATCACGGAACGTAAGGAAGCGGAGGAATCACTTCGCAATCTCTCGGCGCGCTTGCTGCAATTGCAGGACGAAGAACGCCGGCGAATCGCCAGGGAGTTGCATGACAGCACCGGACAAAATCTGGCCGCTCTGGTGATTCATCTTTCCGCCGTGACCCAAAGAATCTCAGCCATCGATCCCTCGGCAGGCGACATTCTTAAGGAGGCAATCATACTTTCCCAGCAAGCCTCCGACGAAATACGAACACTTTCATATCTCTTGTATCCCCCAACGCTCGATGTATCCGGCTTGAAATCCGCGTTGGAATGGTACGTGGAAGGGTTCACCAAGCGAAGTAAGGTGAATGTTGACCTGGAAGTTTCGCTTGGTGACGATCGGCTTCCCCAAATTTTGGAAAGAACACTCTTCCGCATTGTGCAGGAGTGCCTGACGAACATTTTTCGGCACTCCGGGAGCGCAACCGCCAGTGTTCGGGTTGCCGGGACTCAGGGAAGCGTAACACTGGAAGTTGCGGACAAGGGAAAGGGAATCCCTCCGGAAATTTTGAGAGCATTCTACAAATCGGGAGGGCAACTCGGCGTTGGAATGAGCGGAATGAGGGAACGTGTCAGACAACTTGGCGGCTGGTTGCAGGTCTACTCCGGCCCAGGTGGCACAAATACCTCGGTTCGGCTTCCCATCCACGAATCCGCGCCTGATGAAAGCACCCGCACGCGTGTAGTTGGTATGGAGTGAGAGTCACGAAATAAGTAGCCCTTTTCGACCCAAGATTTCTCGGGTCCTTACCAATGGATGTCTCAGGTTTCCCCTGTATTGTGTTGCGCCCCTAAAGAATCTACTTTTCATACGCGGGCAAGATTGGGCCGAATTTTCCACTAGGACGGGGCCATGCACAAGCCTATATCACTTTTCTGTATTTATTTTGATTTCTGTACTCTGCGCGATTGCGTGGAATCGTTGAGGTCTTTAGATTATAGAACTCAGGATATCTCCTTGGTTTTCCCCGAGAACGCAGTATCGAGGACGTTTTCCGCTCGAGCTGGGACCAAAAGCCTGCGAAGTGTTGATAGGTCTGAGTCTAACGCGTTAGTTGTCGGTTCGCTTGGTTGGCTTACCTATGTGAGTCCTTCGACTCCCGGTGAACTTGGCGCGATCCTGGCGGGCCTGGGCATTCCTGTATACGACGTGGAACGCTATGAAAATCGAATTAGAAATGGCGGAATTCTGGTCTCAGTGCGTTGCTTCTCTTCCGCTTTGGCCACCAGTTTGAAAGACGTGCTGAGAGAAACGGGAGCGCAGGAAATCTCTTCAAGAGGGGCTCTGAACCTGGTACGAGAGACCAGGGCGTCTTCCCGGCGGGTGCAGGGTCGCATTTCGTATCGGGCCGGCAATACTCAAATCATGCAATGACCACTGCACCGCCTGTGGCTCTGAAATTCGGAAGCAAGAGGAGGGCAGGAAATCCTGCCCTCAGCTTATTTCTTGCAGGAATCACTGACCACGGTCAGCTGAGAAACGTCGAGCAGAACATGTTGCATTCTATCGTGGCCCTGTTGCTCGCCGTTGGAGTTCATATCTCCGCTGTTCGGAGATGGCTTGCGTTCCGCGACTGTTCCCGTGATCGTGACGGTGTGCCCGACATGGTCCGCGAGCTTCACGGAGCTGCTCCGCAAACCATAAGTATTGCCGTCATCGGCAGCGATTCTGAAATGACCGGCTTTTGCGCCTTGGCTCAAACAACCCGTGACAGTCTTCGTATCGCCCGTCTTTGGAGCCTGAGCTGAAGCCGGGAGAGACATCAAACAAAATGCGAGAAGAAGCTCCAAAAATATTGTCACTCTTGTCATCGGTTTCTCCTTTTTCATTTCGACGCCGGGGGCGTCTGCCTGCAAGCAAAACGCTCCAGGGCACGCGCGGCCATATGGTGAACCGTTGAAAATCGAACACGGCTTCCCCGTAACCAGCAAAGTCTCGCGTGACCGGCCGGGGCCGATTGAATCGGGCGGGCCCTTTGGAATTGGGCCTAGTTTCTTGGTTTTGTCGAGTATAGTTAGGTTTGCTAGGTTTGCGAGAGCGCCAGCCCTCGGTCCCAATGGCAGTCTGCGCATGAAATCTTTCAAGTTCCATCAATGGCATTTGTACCGGAGACTAGTATGAAAATGCTGCGCATCCTAATTGCCGACGATCACGATCTACTGCGCCGGGGAGTGAAGTCTCTGCTTCAATCCCATTCAGGTTGGGAGGTCTGCGCGGAAGCGAGCACTGGACGCGATGCCGTGTCAAAAGCGGAAGAATTGCTGCCGGATATCGCGGTTTTGGATATCAGCATGCCGGATCTGAACGGCGTGGATGCGGCAAAGAGAATTCGCAAAGCCTCTCCCTCGACGGAGATTTTGATACTCTCCATGCATTACTCGGACCAGTTGATTCGAGACATTCTCGAAGCAGGAGTGCGAGGTTATATCGTGAAATCGGACTCGGATCGCGACCTGATTATTGCGGTTGAAACCCTTGCAAAGCACAAACCGTTCTTTACTCCGCGGGCGACGGAGGTGATGCTCACGAATTTTAACGCGGGGAAGACTGCCCACATAGACGGGTCGGAGCCACTTCGCGACCGGCTCACAACTCGCGAAAGAGAAATCGTTCAATTGCTTGCAGAAGGCAAGAGCAGCAAGGAAGTTGCATCCTCTCTCAACATCAGCGTAAAGACAGCTGAGACTCATCGAGCTAACGTTATGCGGAAGCTGCAGTTGCACACTGTGAGTGAGTTGGTGCGCTATGCTGTTCGAAATCAAATAGTTGAGCCATGAGGATTGTGAACCGGTCGTAAAGTTAATTTCTGAGCTGTAAACCCCGCCCATCTCCTCCAATTGAGGCTTCCAATCCGCCTGTGTACTCAGCGAGTCGGCATTGGCAACGGCAGATTCGATTTCAGCCGACTTACAGCAAGTCTCGGCAGCCACTAACGGATTGACTGTATGGTTCCGGAATGCCCCTCAGAAGATTATGCGCCTGCGGAAAAGGCGGCCGCCCTGGAACACCGAATAGCGAAACCGCCAAACACTTGGCAATCAGGTGGAGACGGACAAGGCCAAAATCACACGGGTTCTCCACTGACTTGAACTTAATGCCAAAAGGACGGCGACAATGAACTCTACGCCCAGCAAGGATCAAAAAATGACAAGTGAGAGACAGATGAGAGGTACATTGGCGGACCAAGAAATACTTGATTTGCCCACCGTGCTTGTTGCGACCATAGATCCACACATCCAGCAAAGCATCGGCGAACTCTTGAAGGTGTACCCGATCAAGGTTGTGTGGGCAAAGTGCGTCGAGGAGTTGAGATCTGCGCTGACTCGGGAGAATGTGTCAGTGTGCCTTTGCGGATTTTGGCTGGTGGACGGTACCTGTCGGGATGTGGTGAGGCATGTAAAGCGTCAGCCCATAGCAACGCCGGTGGTAATGGTGTGCGCCCCCGCGTGCCCCGATGAGTACAGGGACTACCTTGCTGGTCTGAATATTCTGGCGTTCGATTTCATCTGCTACCCGTACCAAGAAAGTCGAGTTGGAGAGATCCTCCAGTCTGCCATCGAGGCGCATCATGAATCGCTGCGACTAAACACGAACCCGCCACCGGGCTCGGCGAGAACAGTTGTCGGATTTAGCCCTACGGCAATCTGACGAGGAGTTGGAGGAGTTGGAAGCATCCCTCAGAAAGCAAGGGCTCATGAATTTCACTAATAGAATCACAAGTTTATTTGTGGTTCCAAGTGCCCCGATCATTTTCCTTAATCTCCCTCTTCATCCAAGAAGCCGCGTATGATGGGACCTCGGGGAAGAGTTTCGGGAGTACTTTCTCCGAATCCTCGATTGCGGCGACTGTTTGACTGACCATCGGGCTGTGTCAGGCGCTATCCACTCAGTGTTCATCGAAACAGGCCGTTATCACCTGAATACGGAAACGCATTCAAAGTTATCCCATATTGGCGCTGATCTCTGCCGATTGTCCTGCATTCTATTGAACGCGGTTGGTGCGCGAGAGCAGCGGTGTATAACAAAATAAGGACCGAAGCTTGAATATTTTCCGGATGAACCGATGAGTACAGCGCCGATAACCATACACATATTCAAGGAACCGGAAGAGCCTATCCGCTCGGAGCTTTTCAGCATCGAGCGCCTCGAGCAACACGCTGAAAGCCTGGCGGCTGCTCAAGTGGTCACGAGCGACTCAGACCCTGGCAAGCCTCTGATCCCGCGTGTGGCGGAGAACGGGCGAGTGTTGCTCGAGTATTACCGCGCCACCGCCCAGGCAATTCAGCGCGAACAGGCAATTACGCCGGCTGCGGAATGGCTGGTGGACAATTTTTATATCGTTGAAGAACAACTCCGAGAGATTCGCGACGACCTGCCGATTGGATTTTACCGAAAACTTCCAAAGCTTGCCTCCGGACCCCTGCAGGGCTTTCCACGAGTTTTCGGCGTGGCTTGGGCCTTCGTAGCACACACCGACAGCCGGTTTGATCCCGACGTGCTTCGCCGGTTTGTGAGTGCCTATCAGCGAGTTCAACCTCTGAGAATCGGCGAACTCTGGGCTGTAGCTATTACCCTGCGCGTAGTGCTCGTGGAAAATCTTCGTAGGATCGCTGAACGCATCGTCAGGAGCCGCGAGGCGCGCGTGGATGCCGATATCCTCGCAGACAGACTGCTGGGCACGGGCGGCCGACCCATAGTCGCCACCGCAACAGTCCTGCGACAGTTCGAGAGAAAACCACTGGAAAGAGCATTTGCGGTGCAACTGGTCCAACGCTTGCGCGATCTGGACCCCAAAGTTGGTCCGATCCTTCTTTGGCTCGATGAACGTCTCGCCGCACAGGGAACGACGGCCGATGAAATCGTTCGTGCCGAGCATCAACAGCAAGCGGCCATCAGCGTGACTGTGCGCAACATCATCACGAGTATGCGACTTACTTCCGCGTTCGATTGGCAAGCGTTTTTCGAGAGCGTAAGCCTGGTGGACCAAGTTTTGCGTGACGGAAGCAATTTTGCAGAAATGGACTTTGCCACGCGAGACTATTACCGCCATGCGATTGAGGAACTTTCGCGCGGTTCCGTTTACTCCGAAATTGAAGTGGCGGAACGCGCCATTGAGCGCGCGAAACACGCTCACTCAGGGCTGCGGGGCGACGGAAAATCCGGCCAGGAAAGACTGGGGGATCCAGGCTACTACGTGATTGCGCAAGGCCGTCCGCAGTTCGAGCGTGAGCTAAATTTCCGCCTTCCTCGGAGACGCCGGCTGCTGCGTCTATATGTGCGAGCAGCTGTCCCTGGCTATCTGGGAACAATTGCCATCTTGACGGCCATCATTCTTGCGATGCCGTTGTCACACGCGTTTGAACTGGGAGTAGGAGCGAAGTATCTCGTGTTGCTGGGATTGCTCGGTACGATTCCTGCGTCAGATCTGGCGATCGCCCTCATCAATCGCGTTGTAACAGATCTATTGGGGCCGCGCACGCTGCCGCGGCTGGAATTGCGCGAGGGCGTGCCTCAGGAGTTGCGAACAATTGTCGTGGTCCCTACACTGCTGACCTCGACAGATTCAATCAAGGAACAGGTGCAGCGACTGGAGGTCCACTATCTCGCGAATCCGGAGGGAGACCTGCGTTTTGCGCTTCTCTCCGACTGGATGGATGCTCCCACCGAAAATGTGCCTGGCGATGAGGAGCTCCTGGCGACCGCTCTCGAGGGAATCGTGGTCCTCAATAAGCGCCACGGGCCAGCTCAAGATGGTCGAGAACGGTTCTTTCTGTTTCACCGCAAGCGAATGTGGAACAAGTGCGAACAAAAATGGATGGGGTGGGAACGGAAACGCGGGAAGCTCCACGAACTGAATCAACTTATGCGCGGCTCCAGCACCACCACGTTTATCCCATTGGGCGGACGCAATCCGGAATCGATCGCCGGGGTTCGTTACGTGATCACCCTCGATGCAGATACGCGCCTGCCGCGGGGCACAGCTGCGCGGCTGGTTGGAACCATGGCGCATTCTCTCAATCGGCCCACGTACAGCGAGGGCCATGCTGGAGTGGTGGAAGGCTATGGAGTGGTGCAGCCGCGGATCACTCCTTCGTTGCCGACGGACAGAGAAGGATCTCTTTTCCAGCGAATCTTCTCCGGGCCTAGTGGCGTTGATCCCTATGCTGCCGCTGTTTCGGACGTGTATCAGGATTTATTCCGGGAGGGCTCCTACACAGGCAAGGGAATTTACGATCTTGATGCTTTTGAAGCGGCGCTGGCAGGCAAGGTTAAAGACAACACACTGCTCAGCCATGATCTCTTCGAAGGAATCTTCGCGCGCGCGGCCCTGGCATCGGATGTCGAGCTTTTCGAAGAATTCCCGGCAAATTACGAAGCGTCGGCTGCCCGGCAGCACCGCTGGGCGAGAGGAGACTGGCAACTCCTACCGTGGATTTTTGGGCGCGGTGGCTTAACCAAACCCGAACGTCGGAACTTTTCAATTTCTGCAATCAGCCGCTGGAAGATGCTCGACAATCTACGCAGAACACTTTCGGCCCCCTGCATGTTTCTCCTCTTGATCGTTGGCTGGCTAGTTCCGCAGGTATCGCCCTGGATGTGGACGCGATTCATTCTGGCCGCGATAGCCATTCCCGCGCTGATTCCATTCTTGGTGGGGTTGAATCCGCGATTGGGCGGAATATCCAAGCGAAGTCATGTTCGCGGCGTGCTTTCAGATCTGTCGCTTGGGGCGTCGCAGATCGGTTTGACGGTCACGTTTATCGCTTATCAGGCGTGGTTGATGACCGACGCGATTGTGCGCACCCTTTTCCGACTGTTTTTCACGCGAAGAAATTTGCTGGAGTGGGTCGCCGCGGCCCAGGCCAAGGCTGCGGTGGACCTGAATATCTATGGGATTTACCGGCGCATGTTTGGCAGTGTGTTGTTGGCGGCCGGGGCGTTCGTGGCAGTTGAGATTGTACGCCCGCGCGCTCTATGGGTCGCAACGCCCTTCATCCTGGTTTGGATCTCCGCGCCCGTTGTGGCGCACTGGATCAGTCTCCCCCCCAAGCACGCAGAAGCAGAACAATTGCCAGACGCTGAAAAGCAAGCCCTGCGAAAGCTTTCGCGTCGAACTTGGCGATTCTTCGAAACTTTTGTCTCAACCGAACACCACTCTTTGCCGCCGGACAATTTTCAAGAGGTTCCAAGAACGGTTGTGGCCCACCGGACGTCGCCCACAAACATAGGACTTTATCTTCTCTCAACTTTGGCTGCACGAGACCTGGGTTGGCAGGGCACGCAGGAAATGGCTGAAAGGCTAGAGGCCACGCTCGAGACCATGGGCAAATTGGAGAAGTACCGGGGCCACTTTTACAACTGGTACGACACGCATGATCTGCATCCTCTAGATCCGAAATATATCTCCTCAGTAGACAGCGGGAACATGGCCGGGCATCTGTTGACGTTGAGTAGCGGTTGCCGAGACCTGCTACAAAATTCATGCCTTGAAACACGCATGCTGTCCGGGGTTGGAGATGCAATCCATCTTTTGCGCGAGGCGCTAGACAAAATCACTGACGCGCGGCGCACGCACACTGTCACGCGCAAGCATTTAAGCAATGCGATAGATGTGCTTGCCGCGTCCACCAAATCTGCGCCAAGCAACGCCATCGAGTGGGCAGTGAAAGTTGCGGAATTGCGGGAACGCTCCAAAACCGTCGCGGATATCGCCCAGACTCTCGCTCAGGAGCTGGGTGAGAATTCCGATTCAGAATTGCGGTACTGGGCGGATGCTGCAAAGTCATGCGTAGATAGCCATGCCCGCGACGCGAAAATCCTTATTCCCTGGCTGCGCCTCGAAGCACGAGAGATTATCGCAATGGCCGAACGGCCCCTGAATGAGGCGCCTGAAAGGGCGGCGATTGAGCCGCATTTTCGCACTTTACCGACTCTGGGGGATGTTCCCGAACGATTGGAATCGGCAGTTCGCGACTTGTCTGCATTGGCTGAGAGTCTGATCCGTGACTCTAGCGGAAATTGGAAGGTACTTGCCCGTATCAATGCACTGATCAAAGCCATGCAGGATTCCTCTTCGGAAGCGATAGCGCTAAATCGGCGTCTTCTGTGGATTACAAGAGTTAGTGAAAAGACTTTTGCGGATATGGAGTTCGGTTTCCTTTTTGACGATAGCCGCAAGCTCTTCTCCATCGGTTACCGGGGATCTGATGGGATTCTGGATCCCAATTATTACGATTTACTTGCTTCCGAAGCCCGGCTCACAAGTTTTGTTGCCATCGCGAAAGGAGATGTTCCTTCGGCGCATTGGTTTCACCTCGGGCGTGCATTGACGCCTGTCGGTCGTGGCTCGGCGCTCATTTCGTGGTCGGGCTCGATGTTTGAGTACCTGATGCCGGCACTCGTGATGCGCTCCCCGACAGATAGTTTACTTAGCCAAACTTATGAGCAAGTGGTCCTGCGCCAAATCGAGTATGGGGCTGAGCGCGGTGTCCCATGGGGAATTTCGGAGTCCGCATACAATGCGCGCGATATCGATTTCACTTATCAATACTCCAGCTTTGGGGTGCCTGGGCTGGGGTTGAAGCGAGGCCTCAGCGAGGATTTGGTAATTGCGCCGTATGCGACAGCGCTCGCGGCGATGATTCGTCCATCTGCCGCCCAGGAAAATTTGGGGCGTTTGGCCGAGGCCGGCGCAGGAGGCATGTATGGCTTCTATGAGGCGCTCGACTACACGAGCAGCCGTTTGCCTGAAGGCGAGGATGTCGCCGTAATCCGTGCCTATATGGCGCACCACCAGGGCATGTTTCTGGTGGCGTTCGCAAATGTTCTCAACGATGGCGCGATGCAGACGCGTTTCCATGCGCAACCGATGGTGAAAGCGACCGAGTTACTGCTGCAAGAGCGAACGCCACGAGACGTGCTTGTTGCTCGGCCACGCGCCGAGGAAGTTTCCGCCGCTGCGTATGTACGCGACCTAGCCGCCCCCGTAGCACGCCAGTTTACCACCCCCCATGATTCAACACCTCGGACGCAGCTCCTTTCGAATGGGCGCTATGCGGTGATGCTCACATCGGCGGGGTCCGGTTACAGCCGCTGGCGCGATATTGCGATTACGCGCTGGCGCGAGGACCTCACGCGGGATTGCTGGGGGAGCTACATCTTTCTTCGCGATGAGCAGAATGGAAATGTGTGGTCAGCGGGTTACCAGCCGAGCGCAGCAGAACCTGACAGCTACGAAGCCTCATTCTACGAAGATCATGCAGAGATTGTCCGGCGCGATCGCTCAATAACGTCGGCGCTCGAAGTGGTCGTGTCGTCCGAAGACGATGCCGAGGTGCGCAGGATTTCGCTCACCAATATGGGAATACGGGCGCGAGACATTCAGGTCACGTCGTATGCGGAGCTTTCGCTTGCGTCACAGGCTGCGGATGTGGCGCATCCGGCATTTTCGAACCTGTTCGTCGAGACCGAATTTGTGGCCGATGTGGGCACACTGTTGGCGACGCGGCGCAAGCGATTGGAAGACGAAACGGCTGTCTGGGCCGCACACGTGCTTGTGGTTGAAGGGGAAACTGTTGGGGACCTGCAATATGAGACAGATCGCGCGCGGTTTGTCGGGCGCACGCGAGAAGTACGCAACCCATTGTCGGTGATTGACGGGAGATCGCTGTCGAATTCCGTGGGTTCCGTTCTCGATCCGGTGATGAGCCTGCGGCGCACGGTTCGCATTCAACCAGGGAACACCGCGCATCTAATTTTTTCGACTGTCGTGGCTTCCACCCGGAAAGACGTGCTCGATCTGGCAGACAAGTATCGCGACGCGAGAACGTTTGAACGCACGCGAACACTTGCTTGGACGCAGGCGCAAGTACAGCTTCACCATCTCGGTGTCAGCACAGAAGAAGCGCACCTATTTCAGAGGCTCGCCAATTCCGTTTTGTATCCTGACGCTTCGCTGCGCCCATCTTCGGATGTGCTCAGCGGCAGTGCCCTGGATCTATCCACGTTGTGGGCGCAAGGAATATCCGGCGATCTGCCAATTGTGGTGGCTCGCATCGACGACCTGGAAGATGTGGACATCGTCAGGCAGTTGTTGCGCGCCCATGAATACTGGCGCATGAAACAGCTGTCAGCCGATGTGGTGATTATCAATGAGAAGGCGGCGTCTTACGTGCAGGAATTTCAGGGATCCCTGGAAGCGCTCGTCCGCGGAAGCCAATTGCGGTTGTCGCCGGACACAAGTGGAGCGAGCGGGAAAATCTTTCTCCTGCGCGGGGATTTGCTGACTCCCCAGACGCGCATGCAGCTTCAAACCGTTGCACGTGCCGTGCTCCTGAGTCGGCGGGGCACATTGGCCGAACAGATTGCGAGGTCGGAGTACAAGGTAGCGTCAATAGCTCCCCCGCAGCGAGCGAACCGAGTTGGCAAGCGCTCCGATGTCCCATTACCGCAGAAGCCTCTGCAATTTTTCAACGGCTTGGGCGGCTTCGCTGAGGAAGGCCGCGAATATGTAACCTTGCTCAGCGAAGGATTGCGGACTCCCGAACCGTGGATCAATGTGATTGCGAATCCCTCATTTGGATTTCTTGTGTCCGAATCAGGTTCTGGTTTCACGTGGTCGCTCAACAGCCATGAGAACCAGCTAACGCCATGGTCGAATGACCACGTCATGGACACACCCGGCGAAGCGATTTACATCCGCGACGAAAGCACAGGTGAAATTTGGAGTCCTACCGCGTTGCCGGTTCGCGATGAGGACGGCGCGTATTCATCACAACATGGCCAGGGATACAGCCGTTTTCAACATGGCTCGCGTGGCATTCTGCTGGAGCTTCTCCAATTCGTACCCGCGGATGATCCGATAAAAGTATCGCGGCTCACAATCAAGAATGGGTCAGGACGCTCGCGGCGCCTGTCCGTCACGGCTTATGTTGAATGGGTCCTGGGTAGCGTCCGTAGCGCATCAGCTCCCTACATCGTCACCGAAATTGATCCACAGTCGGGCGCGCTGCTTGCACGGAGCCTTTGGCAGGGAGAGTTTGGCGGACGCGTAGCTTTTGCAGATCTGAGCGGACGGCAATCCTCGTTGACAGGAGATCGCACGGAGTTTCTGGGGCGCAACGGAACGCCTCAATATCCAGCAGCGCTGTATCGCGGCGGCCCGCTTTCCGGAAAAGTGGGCGCAGGTATTGATCCTTGCGGAGCGTTGCAGACCATCGTAGATCTGCGCGCCGGCGCGACCGTTGAAATTGTTTTCTTCCTCGGCCAATCGGAGAACAAGGAACAGGCAAGCGCTTTGCTGAACCGCTACCGCTCGGCGGATTTAGACGAAGTCCTGCGTGAAGCCACGCGCCGGTGGGACGATGTCCTCGGTGTCGTGCAAGTTTCCACGCCCGACCACAGCATGGATTTGCTACTGAATCGTTGGTTGCTGTATCAAACGCTGGGCTGCCGAGTGTGGGCGCGCGCGGGTCTCTACCAGTTGAGCGGCGCTTACGGCTTCCGGGACCAGTTGCAGGATGTACTGGCACTGACGGTCGCGAAGCGAGGAGTGGCGCGAGAACACTTGTTGCGAGCAGCCGGGCGGCAATTCATTGAGGGAGATGTGCAGCATTGGTGGCATCCGCCTTCAGGGCGCGGGATCCGGACAAGAATGTCCGACGATCTCTTGTGGTTACCCTATGCCGCGATTCAGTTTATTGAAGCCACCGGGGACAGGCCTGTGCTTGATGAAGTAGTGCCATTCATTGATGGCGACCGATTGGCAGAGGGGCAGAAGGAATCGTATTTCCAACCCCGCGTTTCGGAAAGCCGCGCCACATTATTTGAACATTGCGCGCGTGCACTGGATCGCAGCCTGGCGGTCGGCGCCCATGGCCTGCCGTTGATGGGTACGGGCGATTGGAATGACGGCATGAACCGAGTCGGCCAGGATGGCAAAGGCGAGAGTGTCTGGCTCGGATGGTTTCTTCACACGATTCTTTGGGAGTTCGCGAAAATTGCCGATGCGCGCGGGGAACGGCAACGGGCGGAGACTTGGAGACTACACGTCAGCGCACTAAAAGCAGCGCTCGAACGCGAAGGTTGGGATGGCGAGTGGTATCGCCGCGCCTATTTTGATGACGGCACGCCGCTAGGGTCGGCTACAAACATGGAATGTCGCATTGATGCCATTGCTCAGTCCTGGGGCGTGATAAGTGGAGCAGCGGAGCCCGGGCGGGGAGTGCGGGCCATGGCTGCGGTTGACCAGCTTCTCATTCGACGCCCGGAAGGGCTGGTGCTGCTTTTGACGCCGCCTTTTGACCACATGCCAAATGATCCCGGTTACATCAAAGGTTACGTCCCTGGAATTCGGGAAAATGGAGGGCAATACACGCACGCCTCCGTTTGGACGCTGATTGCGTTTGCAGCTCTGGGCGACGGGGATAAGGCGGGCGAGCTATTCCGCATGCTGAACCCGATCAATCGCAGTGATTCGCGGGCAAAAATGCAGCGCTACAAAGTGGAGCCCTATGTTGTCGCGGGCGATATATATGCGGAGCCTCCGCATGTGGGGAGGGGAGGATGGACTTGGTATACGGGCTCGGCAGGATGGCTCTATCGCGCGGGTATCGAATGGATTTTGGGTTTGCGCATGCGTGGCATGATGATATCGCTCGACCCGTGCATCCCTCGAAACTGGCCCGGGTACTCCATGGAATTTCGCTATCACTCGGCTACTTACAAGATCAAAGTTGAAAACCCTTCCGGCGTTGCCCGGGGCGTAGCAATCACCGAACTCGACGGCAAATTAATGGCCGGCTCCGCAAGCATTCCACTCGCAGACGACGGGGCTGTGCACCAAATCCGCATCGTACTGGGCTGAAATCTTTCTTGAGAAGGCTCAGTTCGTCGGCAGATCCATACAGGAAATTCCCTATTCGAATTACACCTCTATCCGGATTGGTTTTTTGCCAGCTCGTTCATAATCTGCACAGGATCATTACTTGCTGAAGTGCCCGCGGTTTCCCCCCGTGGGTACCACTTCACGGGGCTGTTTGACGCATACCCCATATGCTAGAACGGCCCCCTAACTTCACTTACAGACTCCCTGGAATGACAATAATTCGCCGCTGGGCTTCCACGCAGAAAGATTGCGCCCGAACAATTCGAGCATTGATGTCGTTGATGAAGCAATGACGAGGAACTGGGTGAACCTCAGCGGAGACGGAAACGAGCGGGACGCTCGTTTGCTATCTCGATGACATGCGCTACCGATCCCGCTGGTGACCGTTTATACCCGGCCTGCTAGGGCCAAAATCAGGACGATAAGTAACACCAAGCCCAGCCCTCCGCTTGGGTAATAGCCCCAACCAGCGCTGTAAGGCCACGCTGGAAGGGCCGCCAGCAGTAGCACCACAAGCAGGATAAAGAGCACAGTTCTTACCATCTCGAATCTCCTTTTCGGTCACATGGACCTCGTGCATCACGTCTCTGGCAGCAATATCCAGACCGGAAGCTCTTCGCTGAATTTCGAAGACAATTCAATCCGCTTGAGACGCAAAGTACGACGGAGGGGGTGCGGACCACCATGCCGAAACTTCTGTAGTTGGACGCGTAAGTTCATGTAGTTCCATCTAAATGCGCACTGCGGCGTTGATGGTTCTGAAACAGACTCCTGCCGGCTACATGATGTCATTGGCAGCTCTAGGGAATTTCACGTATGGGCACTTCCTGACCTGTTGCGCAAGAATCGCGCACAGCAACAGCCCCAGGAGGCTTTTGACATGAAACGATCGGCATTTGGAGTTGCAGGATTATTCGTCCTCGTACTCGCTTCCCTTGCGCTTGCAAAGACTCCACCAGATAAAACGAAGGACCAACAGGATCGTCTCGAAAATTCCGGGAAGGTAATGCAGGAAATCCTCAATGTTCCTGATGATATTCCGCGAGATCTGCTCGACAAGGCCCGGTGCGTCGTAATCATGCCATCGGTGCTCAAAGCTGCTTTCATTGTTGGCGGAAGTTATGGACGCGGGACAATGGTTTGCCGCACAGGCAAGGATTTCACCGGTCCCTGGGGTGCGCCGGCCATGTATGCGCTTGAGGGCGGCAGTGTTGGGTTTCAGATCGGCGCAGAAGCTACTGATTTCGTTTTCCTCGTGATTAACGATCGCGGCGTTGAGAGCCTGTTGCACAGCAAGGTAAAGCTAGGGGCTGATGCTTCGGCAGCCGCTGGGCCTGTAGGACGGACAGCATCCGCGGATACAGACGCATACATGCGCTCGCAGATTCTGACCTATTCCCGCGCGCGCGGCGCGTTCGCTGGAGTCTCACTTGAGGGTTCCACTCTTCGTCCGGATGACGATGGCAACCGTGAGCTCTACGGCCAGTCGGCGAGTGCATCCGTCATTATCACAGAAGGAAAAATGCACGCGCCGGAATCGGCAGGCGTCTTGATCGCGACACTGCAAAAAGCGTCCCCACAATTGAAGCCTTAGTCGCTCGGCCAATGGAGGCAGATGCCCACCACATCTGCCTCTTCCCCCTTCGTTATTTGTGGGCATCAAGGGTGGGGCTGTGGCGGGCGTGAAAGAATGGTTAGGCTTCTGAATCCGCACTAGCGTTCCATGAGCTCTGTGTTGCAATGGAGATGCCGGAGTGCTTCGTCGGCGAAAAGCGGGATACATTCGAGCCTTCTCAACTTATCTATTGATCCTCGCCTTGATATTGGCAGGGAGCCAGCCTTCGCAGGCTTATTCAGTTCTCAGCCATGAAGCGATTGTGGATTCAGCATGGGACGAGGCGATTCGGCCACTGCTTCTCAAGCGATTCCCTAATTCAACTACTGAGGAGCTGGCGACCGCGCACGGGTATGCATACGGCGGATGCGCAATCCAGGATCTTGGCTACTACCCATTTGGCAGCAAGTTCTTCAGCGATTTGGTTCATTACGTTCGAACAGGCGATTTCATCGAAGCCCTGCTACGCGATTCACAGGACCTCAACGAATTTGCCTTCGCGCTCGGCGCACTGGCTCACTATGCCGCTGACAACAACGGTCACCGAATAGCTGTGAATCGAGCCGTTGCCCTCCTCTATCCCAAATTGAAGAAAAAGTATGGGGACGAAGTGACGTATGCCGAAAATCCGGCAGTTCACCTGAAAACTGAATTCGGGTTTGATGTCCTGCAGATTGCCAAGGGGCACTATGCGCCCGACGCTTACCGCAACTACATCGGATTTCAGGTTTCTCAGCCTCTTTTGGAAAGAGCCTTCGAGGAGACTTACTCGATAGAATTAAAATCTGTGCTGGCTAATTTTGACCTGGCTGTCGGGTCCTATCGTCGTGGCGTAGGGTTCGTGATTCCGGAGATGACAAGGGTGGCCTGGGAAACGAAGAAGGACGATATCCAAAAAGACATCCCCGGCATTACCAAGCAGAAGTTTCTTTATCATCTATCACGCGCCAGCTACGAAAAGGAATGGGACAACAAGTACCAAAAGCCGGGGATCGGTGCGTGGTTCCTGGCTCTTGTGATTCGTTTTGCCCCTAAAATTGGCCCGCTGAAAGCACTTTCCTTCCGGACACCCACTCCCGAAGCAGAAAAAATGTTCATGGCCAGTTTCAATGCCACAGTGAAGGAATATGAAGAACTGATCCATGAAGAGCGGGAATCGGGGCAGGTCGCTCTTCGAAATTATAACTTCGATACTGGCACTGTGACCGCGCCAGGCGAATATTCACTTGCGGACAAGGCTTATGCGGAGCTGCTGGATCGCCTGGCCAAGGACCATTTTGCGCAAGCCTCGCCGGAAATACGAGCCACCCTACTCGATTATTACAGCAATTTGCAGGAGCCATTCACAACCAAGAAGAATAAAAAGGAATGGGCGAAGGTTCTCGAGCAGGTTAATTAATTGAAGGGCCTCACAACTTCGAAGGGAGCGATGTAAAGGCCCTCACTGCCAGTTAGCCTTGCTACCACAAGCTCGGGGCAATTTGCGCGGCCGGCGAATGCGAGTCTACAGCCTGCCCATCAGGAAAAGGACCAGAAGGATCAAGAGAATCAGCCCAACGCCACCGCTTGGGTAATATCCCCACTCTCTGCTGTGCGGCCATGTCGGCAGCGAACCGACTAGCGAAAGAAGCAGCACTACAACCAAGATTGTAAGCAGCATTGGATCTCCTTTAATTCGATTTCAGAAATGAAATAGTGGGGGAAAAGGAGAGATATGCCGACCCAGCCCTCGAATCCCTATAGGATCCTTCGACTACCGTCTCCTTCTCCCGCCGTGCGCATAGTGCGATAAGGACGTCGGGAGACCAATACAGGCAATGCGTTAGACTACTCCGGGAATTGCTGTAGGACAAAACTGCTCTATCGACCTCCCTGCTCCACCCTCTCCTCGCAAAATCATGTCGCGGAAGAAACAGCACGGCATGAGCGGGTAGTGAATGAGGGTCAAAAGAGACCATCTTCCCAAGGTCTCCGCTACAAGAAGATGTCCCCGTTTCTACAGGCATCACCGCATGGTGCTGCGCACCGCACAGCCAATATGCTCATCCCGAATAATGCTTCATCGGCTGCGCCTGGCTAACTCGAAACATCGTTGAGTCTCAGCCCGATGAAAAATTGAAAGGAGAATTGAACATGGACCGAACGATCAAGAAGGGGTCACGCTCGCTCCTGGCGGGGGCATCGCTGCTGCTGAGCGCCTCGCTACTGGCCAGCCCACTTCCTCAGGATCAGCAGCCGGCACCAGACAACACGAAGATGAATCATGGCGACACGAACAAGGATGCGGTCACGGCCGATCATCAGAAAATGAATCCCGCGGATCGCGAAATGACAAAGAAAATTCGTAGCGCCATCTTTCAGGATAAGTCGCTCTCCACTTATGCACACAACGTCAAGATTGTCACCCGCAACGGCCAAGTCACTCTCAAGGGTCCCGTCCGCACGGAGGAAGAAAAGAGCAACGTGGAATCCAAGGCCGCAGCAGTCGCGGGCCAATCCAACGTAACAAGTGAAATCACGATCGCGCCATCGAAGTCGTAAAGAAATAAATCTCGCACTCGACCGAACTCAAAAAGGAGAATTTATATGAGCGAAAATAAGAAAACTGCAGTCTTCGGGATTTACACCACCCGCGAATCCGTTGAGCGGGCCGCTGGCACATTGGTGAATATTGGATTTTCCACCTCCGACGTTTCTGTGCTTCTGCCCGAAAATCTGGGCACCAGGCAGATTGGAACTGAAAAGGCCACGAAGGCGCCGGAGGGCGCGGCAGCTGGCGCGGGCACCGGTGCCGTGCTTGGCGGAACGCTTGGAGTATTAGCGGGAATTGGGGCTCTTGCGATTCCGGGCGTAGGTCCCCTGATCGCCGCAGGCCCGATCATGGCCGCACTCGCAGGCATCGGCGTGGGCGGTGCAGTGGGCGGATTCACTGGAGCCCTGGTCGGCATGGGCATTCCCGAATATGAGGCAAAACGCTACGAAGGCCGCTTGCAGAAGGGAGCAATTCTGCTCTCCGTGCACTGCGACACTTCCGATGAAATCAAGCGTGCAAAAGACACGTTGAAGCTCACCGGCGCGGAAGATATTTCTTCAACCGGCGAGTCTTCCTCCGATGTTGCGCCAGCTCACCGCACCGCTTCGGGCGGCAACTTCTAATCCAAAAAAGAGGAGGGAGTTCAAACTCCTTCCTCTTTTTTTTCGAGCGTGTTGATTTGGATTGCAGTGAACTCGGGAAATTCGCAGAGGAAAGACATCTAGTAAATTTCGGGAAATGAATGAGGAGGAAACCATGACAGGAAAAAGTAAGTGGACGCAACCCATTTCGTCATTTGCAATCGGGCTCGGCGTAGGAGCCGCGCTCGGGGTTCTTTTTGCACCCAATTCAGGAGAAGAGACGCGCGACTTCTTGCTGGAAAACGTGAACGATGGCATTGATGCAGCCGTTTCGAGGGGTCAGAAATTGTCCCGGCGCGCCGAAAAAGCCGTGGACAATGCGAAGAACATCGTCAGGGACGCCACCACCGCGGGTGGACAGGCGTACGACGAAGCGAAGCGAGTCTAGCATCGCGCGGAAGTTTCAGTTCAAACCGGATCACGATCCACTAACGATCAAACCCAGTATTGAGGAGAGACAAAATGAAAAGAGCATCGAGAGCAAAAAATAAAGGATCACTCGTAGGAGTTGCACGAAGCATTGGGTCCACGTTGGGCGCAGTCGTAGCGACGGTCACTAGCGCGCCAAAGTCTGTGAGGCCCCGGAAAGCCGGAAGCAGAAAACGGCGTCCAGCTGCGACACCGAAACACAGGACCCGAAAATCCACCGCCAGATCAAAGAGGTAGCCGACGCCAGATTTCCGGATTCACGGGGTTGTAAATAAGCCCCCGTAGAAATCGGGACATTTGAAACTTCGAACTGCGTAAAAGGAGAAACATGAAAACATTGGGAATACTCTCAATTACGTTAGGACTGCTCGTCGCAGGAACTCTAGCGGGATGCTCCTCATCCCCGGCGAAGTCGCCGGAGGTCGCCGCCGCCGTTCGCACATCGTTGGATCAGGCCGGATTGAAGGATGTCTCTGTCAGCCAGGACCGAGATAAAGGCGTCGTCACGCTCAATGGACACGTGGGCTCCGATGCCGACAAGATGCAGGCTGAATCCATTGCGAAGTCTGTTGCCGGCTCCCAAGTTGTCGCGGATCAGATCGCTGTGATTCCGGCAGGCAATGAAGGCCCGGCAAAGGCCGTCAATTCGGATTTGGATAAGGGCATCGAAAAGAATCTGGACGCCGCCCTGATCCAGAACAAGCTCAATAAGCGCGTGAAATACGATGTCAAGAACGGCGTCGTCACTCTCACCGGCGAAGTAAATTCTCAATTCAAACGCTCAGAAGCCGAGAAAATCGCCTCCGGCGTTCCAAATGTCCACCAAGTTGTGAATGAACTGCAGATAAAAGACCAAAAGGCCAGTTCGTCCCGCTAGCTCTTGCCAAAGGTTTGAAAAGTGGGCCGGGGAGGTTCTCGGCCCTCTTCGTTTGAGGCCTATGCGGTGCGAGAATCGCTACTCCGCGGCGACGCGAGGTTGGTTCGTGATGGGTAGATGAACAGCACGAGCCAGGCTGTACTTTTAGTGCTAACTCTTCAGGACTTCCTGACGGAC